>Ga0100403_1003579_pt1 | contig 11471 bp, 13 predicted proteins | sample CryGeymet201501t_FD_83663 | JGI IMG/M metagenome (GOLD analysis project Ga0100403, IMG submission 83663) | Groundwater microbial communities from Crystal Geyser aquifers in Utah, USA - Crystal Geyser metaG 2015-01t | ecosystem: Environmental > Aquatic > Deep subsurface > Groundwater | place...
AAGCCACGCTCGACCGTGCCGACCGAGGGGAGCGAGAGGCGTCTGAGTTTGCGCGGCTGGTAGAGGACCTCGACGCGTCCCGTCTTGTCGCTGAGTCGCTTCCAGCGATAGTCGGTGGCCGTGCCGCCGGTCCAGGCGTCGGCGACAGCGATGGCGGCCGCCGCGCTGGCGACCTTGAGGACGTCGGCCCCGGCGTCGTCGTACACGAAGCAGGGGATCGAGTCGTTGTACAGGGAGCCGGATTCTTTTTCGATGAACGCGACGATAGCCATTATTGCGCGACTCCTGTGAGGCCGCCGTCGGCGAAGCTCCCCTTGATGTCTTCCAGTAGTTCGACTATGCGCTTCTGATGCGCTTCCTGCGCTTCGGCAGTTTGGGTGCCAGGACCCCGGTCGATCAGTTCGACGGCGGCGCGGATGCGGGGATCCGCTTTCTCCCCAGCGACTGCCAGTTCTTTCCGGACAAAGTTTTCGGGATCGAGGAAGGCTTCCAGACGGTTGAATCCTCTGTCGAAGAGGTTCAGCGTGTTCAGCAGCGCTCCCTGATCGTCGCCGCGTTGTTGCGTTTGCAGGGCACCAGCCAGCGACTGAAACTGGGCTCCGCGTTCGAGGGCATTGGTTTCTTCGCCGGCAATCTGCTGCGCCACGAGACTGGCAGCCAACCCTGCATCACCGACCGGCAGCCGGGCGGCGGCCGTGGCGAGGTTGTCTCGATTGGCCACGTGAATGCCGCGGACGTCGCCACCCAGTAAGCGGCGGTTGAGCTGGAGCGTGCGGAAGCCCTGAATCGCTTCAGCGCGATCGCCGAAGATGCCGCCGAACCCCGTGGCCGAGTCCGGCAGGTCGAAAACTGCCCGCAGGAGTTCATCGCCCTGGAGTTGTCCGAGTTGCGGAAACTGTGCCAAGACTGCCGGGTTGGCGCGCGACTTCTCGAGCTGCTTGAGGAAGGCGGCCAGTTGGGTGCCACCTTCGTTGGCGGTGCCGGTCGCCTTACCGAGTCGCGCAGTCGCCGCCAGCAGGAAGGGCAAGCCAATCCCAAGCTGGCGAGCGCTGCCCCCTGCGCGGGCGGCTGCCTGGGGAATTTCGTTCGCCAAGGCGGGTGCGATGGCCGAAGATTGCAGGGCCTGATCGAGGAAGTCCTCGAAACTGCCGACCTGCTGGCCACCGAGGGTCGTCTGGAGGGCGCTGAAGGCCTCCGCCGCCCCGCCGATGTTGTTCAGCGCGCCACGCGAGCGGATCCTGGTGGCGAACGCCCGGTCAGCTCGCGAGAGACCGGCTGACTTGAGCCGGAACAAAATGCCGCCCGCCTCATCCAGATTCGCTGCGCCCCCTTCGGCGAGGATCCCCCGCGCCTCGGCGACGTTGGCGGCCTGGGCAGCGCGCCGCTCGGCGTCGGTCGAGCCTTCGGTGGCCGATAACTGCGCCAGTTCGCCGAGTCCGAATTTGGCCGCGGCGACCTGGGCGGCCACTTGTTCGCGGCGGCTGGCCAATTCGGTGAGTTCGCGGGTGACCGCGCTGATCGCCGCCCCGACGCCGAAGAAGCTCGCTGCGAAACTGGCGATCTGGGCGATCGCGCGCTTGCCGAAGGCGTTTTCCTGGGCGCGGCGCTGTTCCTCGAGGGCGCGCTTGGCCGCCGCCGCCTGCTGTTGTTGTTCACGGGCCGCCTGCCGGCGGGTGGTCGCCAGGCGTTGATTGGCGTCCTGTTCACGCAGCAGCTCCACGCGGAGTTTGGTCTGCTGCTTGGCGAGGATCTCCACCTCGCGGGCATTGCCGGCGAGGGCCCGCTTTGCTTCGCCGAGCTTGCGGTTGTAGCGTTCCTGGGCCGTTTCGTTGTCGCGGACGATCTGCTTAGCGAGGCGGTCGTATTTGGCTGCCTCGTCCGCACTCGCGCGCCACGACTGGCCGATCTTGGCTTGCTTCTTCGCCGAGGCCTCGGCCGCCGCCCCGATCGCCTCGTGCTCGGCCGGGATCTTGCCGGCGCCGCGTAAATCGAATTCAACGGTGGGCATGGCGCTATAAATTCAGGCTGAGGGCGAACAGGTCGGCGTAAGTGGGTTGGTAGGCGGGTGCCAGGCCTGCCCGCCAGCGAGTATACGTCAGGCCGCGGGCATCGCTGCGGCGCTTTTTTTTTGCAGGTACAGCGTGGCTAACTCCGTGTCGCAGGCCGCCTTGAGGATCTCCGCCGGCCCCTGGTCGGTCCGAAACAGCTTCAGCGCCAGCGCCTCGCGCAGACCGATCCGGTAGTTCCCCGAGAGCACCCTGACGGCATCGGCCAGCAGCGTGTCGCACTCGATCGCGAACTGGCCGGCGCTAATGATCTCGTCGCTGGTAGCGTCCGCGGGAAGTGTGGCGACGCGGGCCAGCGCCGCCTCGATCCCCGCCAGCCACGCGTCCCAGAAAGGGGCACACTGGTCCCACAGCCAGGTGTGCTGCTCGGCGATGGCACCGCGGATGAGCTGCCCCTCGTCGTCGAGGTCCAAGTAGCACGGCAGCGCCGGCTCGCTCGCTCCGCCAGCGCGAACCTGCCGCACCAGCGGCACTAGCCAGCGATGGCCGTCGGCCAGCTCGACCCGGTCGCCGGGGAGCTGCTCGGGCCGCTCGAGATCCTCTATCGTCGGAATTGCGTGCTGATACCAGCCGACCCAGAAGTCCGCGCCCGGCTGTCGTTTCCAGGTTTGTTCCTCGGGCCGGTAGGTCGGGGTGAGGGGCTCCAGTCGGCGATCGTCCACCAGGAGCGTGCCGCTCCCCGTGGGGCCCTGCACACGGGCATGGTACGGCACGCGCTCGAAGGCGTAGTCGAGCTGCCAAGCGCGGAGGTCGGCGAGCGAGACGGGGGTCTCGTGGGCGGGCATGAAATAGAGGAAGGCAGGCATAGGATCGCGGAATTCGGAGTGCGGATTGCGGAATAAAAGGCGTGAGCCGTGGGGTTTACCCCCACGGTTCGCTTATGTCTTCTGTTGCTGCGCGCGGAGGTCGCCGACGGCACGCAGGAGATTCGGCACGGTCGGCTCGCCCTGGTCGTTGACCAGCTTGGCGTAGGCGTCCTGCTCGGCTTCGCTCAGGCGGTCCGCCTCGGCGACGGCCAGGCCGGCCAGCGCCAGCACGCGGCGACAGCGGGCAAGGTTGGTGGGAGGGGTGGGGCCCTCTGGGTCCGGTTTGGGTTTTTTCTTGGCCACGTGGGCCTCCTTTCTGACTCTGGACTCTCGGCTCTCGACTTTTTAGAGCGTGTACGCGCTGGTGGTATCGATTACCAGCGGGGCGACGCCGGAGAGCGCCATCGAGGCGATCTGGATTTGCGTGGTGCTGATCCCCGCGCCACTAGCCGAATAGTGATCGGTGACGTGCACCAGGCCGGTGAGGGTCCCCTTGATGTGCACGAGCTGGGCAAAATCGTCGAACGAGCCGCCGCTGGCCGCCGCCGTGGTCGTCACTTCGTGCTTGAGGAAATTCAAGAACGTGTCGCTCGCCGTGGTCTGTTTGCCGTTGAATTCGATCCGCGCGCCCGGCGTGAGCCACTCGGGATCTTCGGTCACGATCGTGGTGGTCATCGGCACCTTCTGGATGTCGATGAATTGCGGCCAGATGCTGCCGGCGTCGGTGGGGAGTTCGGCCTGCGGATTGAAGTCGATCGACACGCTCTGGATCCGGTCGACCGTGGTCCCCAGGACCTGCGCCTTGCCGAGGCCAAAGATCTCGTTGATGACGGGACTGGCCGGCAGGCTGGCGTTGTAGGCCACCACCACCGGCGCGGTGTCGCCGTCGGGGGTGGTCCCCCGCATCGTGAGCGAGATCTCCGCCAGGCCCCCCTTCTCGCAGGTGATCCGGTCGATCGACAAGAGTCCCTGCCCCCAGGTGAGTGAGAGATGGGTGCCGCTCGCGCCCCGGGCGTTGGCCTGGGCCGCGTCATGGCTCTGGGCGTAGGCGACGATGCCCGGGTGGGTGCCGTCGCTGGCGACCACTTTGCCGGCCAGGGCCACGTTGTTCAGGATCGTCGCCAGGGCGTAACTGGCGAAACCCATGGTCGGCCGCTGCTCGGCGACCACCTGCATCACGTCGTACACGTCGCCCGTCTCGGGCGCGATGATCGAGCTGTTGAGCTGATGGGCAAGCTGGCGGAGCGTGCCGACGGTGACCGCGCTGACCGTTTCGGCGGTCGTGTGGATCTTCAGCGAATGGTTCGAAAAGCGTTTGCTCATGGTGGGGATTCGGGGGCTGGGGGCTGGGGGGGTGAGCCGAGGGGACAACCCCCCGGTTCGCTAGTTGACGAGTGACGCGGTGACGGTGCCGCTCTGGCCCCGCTTGGCAAATTGCCGTTCGAGGTCTGCGACGAGGAACTTCTCGAGCTCGGCCTGCTCGGCCGGGCTGACGATCGAGAGTTCATGCAGCCGAAAGTTGGCTTTCCGCGGCAGGTGCACGCGCACGTGGGCCCGGGTGCTGGTGGCCTTGGCGGTGGTCTTGGTGGCTCCCTGCAGGCTCAGCCGCCGCAGTTCGCCGGTGTAGACGTTGGGCAGCACGTGCGAAAACAGCCGCAGCTTGCGGTTCGAGTAGGTCCCTTTACGCAAGGGGTTTAGCTCTCCCTGGCGTGGCTTGTAGTTGTATTCGCGGGCCCCCGCCTTGGTGAAATGCTTGGGCAGGTAGCGGCGCTTCCACCGCACTCCCATGTTCTCCAAGGCCGCGCGCAGCGCGTCGTTCAGTTCGCGCTGCTTCAGCGCCTCGTAGCCTTTCAGTTCGACATGGACGGCGATGCGTGTCATGGATGAGTTGCGAGTTTTGACTAACGACTAATGACTAACGACTCACGACTAACGACTCACCAGGCCCCAGCGGATGGCCAGTTCGATCCCTTGCCAGTGGCCGACGTGGGAGCGTTCCTCCGGGTGGGTGTGCCAGGGTCCGTCGACGACGACCAAGTCGATCACCCGCGGTCCGCTGTTGTTCTGCCAGTACACGACCAGCTCGCTCATCAGCTCGCCGATGCGGTTCTTCAGCCAGCGGTCGCTGGCCCGCTTGGCCGTCTCGGCGTCCGCCTCGGCATGGTCTGCGCTCTCGAAGATCAGCCGCTCGATCGCCAAGAGCAAACCGCCACTGGCGTCGAACGGATCGCCGATCACACCCAGCGGGGCGAGGCGGTAGCCTTCGCTCGTGGCGCTACTCGCGATCGCGTAGCTTGCCAGCTCGCGGAGCTCGTCTACGGTGAAGGCCTCGCCGTTGTCGGGGTGCACCGTCTCGTCCACAAACACATGCAATGCGGCCGCGGTGGCGTCCGCCGAGCCGGTGAGCGAGCGAAACGCAGCCAGCTCGGGAAGCGTGCTGACGAGCTTGTCCTCGGCGTGGGTCCACGGGTTGCTGGCGGCTTCGACGGGCATGGGGAGTCAGTGAGTCAGTGAGTGGTGAGTAAGTGAGTTAATTCGTGCGTTGGTGGCGGCCGGCGCGGCCGGTGGCCATCTTCAGCGGGCGCCGCAGGTCGACGGAGACCATCGTGGTGCCGAGTCCGCGCAAGCTGGCGATCTCCCAGGTGTCGGGGTTGTCTGGCGGCGTCTCGCGGGTCTCGTCGGTGACCAGTTCCAACCGGCCGGTGAGCGCGAGCTCCGGCGGGTCGGCCAGCCACAAGGTGAGCTTCTCCATGCGGCGGGTCTGCTCCAGGCCGCGGCCGGTGGGCACGAGTTCCTCCTCGACGGTGATCTCGCCGGTGGCGACCAGGTCCACCAGCACGCTCTCGCCGGTGGGAGGCCAGTAGCGGGCACCCGCCGGCGTGCCATGCACGGCGGCGAGCAGCTCGCGGCCGGAGAGCATCAGGTCGCTGTGGAGAGTCATGGGTGGGGACGGGGGACGGGGGACGGGATCGCGAACCGTGGGGTTTAGCCCCACGGGCTTCAATTGCCGCTCTTGTCTCGGCAGGCCAGGTCGCAGCGGACCGCGTCGACCAGGTAGTTGAGGCTCACGCCCGGCTCGAGCTGGATCTCGGCCAGCTTGGTGCCGGCCGGCTGCTCTCCGCCAGCGAAAGTCGCCGGTTTGCGAAGCACGACCACAATTGCAGTTGTGCCAGCCGGGGGGCTTGTCCCCTCGGTCTCAATAGGTTTTCTCTTGGCCACGTGGGCCTCCTTTCTGACTAACGGCTAGCGCCATACGACTGACAACTTTTCCCCAGGGCCAGCGGGGGCGTGCGAGAACCGCTCGCCGCGACCGCCGGCTGAGGAGGATCACTAGGTCGTCACGTTGTCCAGGAGCTTTGCGCAAGCGGTGTGCAGCACGACCTCGTCGACGTCGTGACGCACGCGGACGATGTCGGCCCGCTTGGTCTCGTCGCGGTAGCTTTCCACGCGGCCGTCCACCTCGGAGCCGTCGCCGTTCCAGTGGAAGGTCCGGCCGATGCAGGGTTCCTCGAAGTCGTTGGTCGAGGCGATGCGGGCCACCATGGCGTACTCGTCGCTCCAGATCTGCGAGATGCTGGCCGCCTGGCCTTGCTTGGCCGTGTTGCGGCTGCCGCCGGCCACCAGCACCATCTCCAGGTCAAAGGCCTGGGCGAGGGCCTCGGCAGTGATGCTGCCGGCCCGCACGTCGACAAATCCCTGGTACTTCACCCGGTCGATGATCTGGGCGGTGTTCCGCAGGTTGCGGAAGACTTTCCGATTGACGATCAGCGCATTGGGCCACAGACCGCTGGCGGCCCAGGCGGCTTGGACGGCCGTTTCCACGTCGGTGAGCGGCACGGCGAGGGCCGCGTCGTCCCATTCGTTCACGATCGTCTGCGGCGTGAAGGTCGTCGCGTTGAACAGCGCGTCGGCGATCCGCCGCTCGGCGTTGCGCAGCACGCGATCGAAGGCCCGCTGCGTGGCGATCTGTTCGGCGTCGAAGTAGTTGGCGTACATCTTTTTGAGCCGATCATCCACCGGTTGCTCGAACCCGTGTTCCTCGCAGGCGTAGGTGGCGGACTCGAACTTGTAGTCGTCCCGGTTGTAACCACTGCGCGGAGCGCGGCGGGTTTCGGCGTCCCGCAGGAGTTCCTCGAGCGGGATCTTGCCGAAGTTGCCCGCTTGCTGGGCGACTTCGATGACGGGGAACACACGATGACCGATAAAACCTTGCCGGTCGGCCTCCAGGGAAAATTCCTCGAAGCTGGCCGCCAGGTCCGGCCGTTGGGTGGCCAGGGAGGTAGAGGGCGATGGCATGACTGGGAGCTCCTTTCAGAGAAGCGAGGGGAGAAAAGTAGGGGGGGGGATTCACGACTGGTGAATGGCTCTCACCACCACTCACCAATCACGATTAGACGTTCGCTACGCCGCCGTCGAAGCGCAAGACTTCGATCACGTCACCGTCGGCCGTGGCGGCCTCGAGGGCGCGACCCACGAGAAACGCGGTACTGGCGGCGGTGTCCTGGACCTTGCCGGCGGTCTCGGTGTAGACGAGCGCGCCGACGGCCAGGGCCTCGATGGCGATCATCGGGCAGGTGCCGGGGGCGTTGCGGAGTTTGACGGGGATCGCATCACCGGCGGCGAAGGCGGGTTCCATCGCAACGCCGATGTCCTGATCGGCCAGGCCGGCTTGCGTGACGCGGCCGTCCGCGTCGAATTTCACGCGTTCGTATTGGCCGATGGCCGCGTCGGCGACGCAGCTCAGGTAACCGGAATCAACATATTTGCCCATGAGAGGGGCTCCTTAGTGAGTAGATGAGTAGGTGAGTAAGTGAGGAGGGAATAGCCGCGACCCAACGAGTCGCAGGGAGGGGAGCGTCGGCTTAGCCATTGGCCTGGGCGACCATCGCTTCGCGGAGTTCGGGGTGCTTGCGCGCGACCGTGCTGACGGCCTTGAACCGCGGCATGCCGCGATCCACCAGCGTGTCCACCTTGCTGTGGAACTCCGTGGCGGCGTCGGCGGCGGCGTAGCTGTCGCCGTCTTCGTCGAGGTCGGCCAGGGCCTGGTTGCCGGTCGCTTTCTTCTGGGGAGCCGTGGCGCTGGCCGCCGCGGCTTGCTGGGCCAGTTGGGCCTTCAGCTCGGCGTTTTCTTGGGCCAACAGTTCGCTGTGGGCCTGGACCGCTTCTTCAACGGTTGCCTTCTTCTCGACCTGCTCCCAGAGAAACTCTTTTGACGCTGATGGGAGGGCTGCTTTTAGCTCGCCTGGCGTGGCGGGGCTCGCTTTGAGCTCTGTGGGCTTTTGTTCGGGGGTTGCCGGAGCGGCTGGTGCATTTTGGGTAGTGCTCATTCGGGAGCCTCCAGGGGTTGATGCCGACTCGGCGGCAGAGAGTTGAGAAAGTGTGGCGGCAAACGTCTGCACGCCGTCGATGAGTCCAAGTTGCTGAGCGGCGTCGGCCAGGTGAACGCGACCGTCGGCCACGGCCTTGAAACGGTCACCGGTCAAGTTGCGGCCCCGCTCGACGACCTGGGCGAAGTCGGCCTGAAAGCCGTCGACAAGCCCCTGCAGGTAGTTCCGCTGGTCGTCGGTGAGTTCGGCGCCGAAAGCGCCGGTTGATTTGTAAGCCCCGGTATCGATGGGGACCGCTTCGACGCCGATGTTCCCGAAAAGTTTCGAGAAGTCGAACGCCATCATCCGCGTCCCAATGCTGCCGACCAGGTCCATTCGCTGGGCATAGATCGCCGTGCATTGGGCGATGGTGTAATAGGCTGCGCTGGCCGCCAGACCTTCAATCTGCGCGTAGATCGGTTTGACGAGCCGGGCGGCGGCGACCGCGTCCGCTAGTTGCGCAAGCCCCGCTACGCTGCCGCCCGGCGAATCGACGCGAAACAGGATCGCGGTGACCAGATCGTTGGCGACAGCCGCTTCGACGGCGGCGGTCAATTCGTGCGTCGGCACGTCATCGTCATAATAAGGGGAGGGGACCATCACGCCGCAAAGGGGAATCACCGCCACGGTGCCCGCCAGCTCGGTCACCAGTCGCGGACTGCCGTCGCTTTTGAACTTCGAGTCAGACTGCAAGTCCACTGCCGGTCGGCGACCCCGCAGCATGCGATTTTTAAGCGCATGCTCCTCGATGCTCCACACCAGGTGGCTATCGGCGAGGCCGCGAAACAGCTCGTGGGCTTGGTCGAAGATCATGCGGGGTCCTTTTCGTTGGGAGCGTTGGGCCCGTCGGTGATCGCAATCGTCACGCCGTCGGCGTTGGGTAGCGGCGCGAGATCCCGCCAGCGGACGGCCGCCTCGCCGGTGAGACCATGCGTTTGGTTCAGGTCGCCGGCGATCTGGAGGGCCTGCTCGATGGCCAGCCGGCGGTCGCGGACCGTCTCACTCACCAGCTCCTGCCAGTCGTAGCCGCGTTCGGCCGCCCAGCGGCTCGGCGAGATCAAAAGATTCGATTGTCGGATCAGGTCGGCCGTGGCGTCTTTGGTCGGTTCGATGTAAGCAAAGTTGGGGCTGCTCCAGGTGTGCTTCCAGAGCGTGCCGCTCTCGAGCGCGGCGGCCATCGCCGGGTCGTCTTCGGCCCACCGTTCGACCTTCCACCACCAGTTCGGCCGGCACCACTTTTCGATGAGCTTGGCCTGCAGGCTGCGAAAGCCGATCCGGGCCTGGTCAATCGCCCCGCGGTAACCGCTGAAGTTCGTCTCGCTGGCGTCCAGCAGAAACACCACCAACGGCAAGCCGAGGTTGATCGAGATGAAGGTGAGCACCATCCGCACATGCGGAAAATAAGTCTGGTTGGGGATGTTGGGCGAATCCATCGTGAGCATTTCACCCTTGGCGCCGGTGAGCTCCAGCCCCGGCACGACTCCCTCGATCCGCCGCTGGGTGCCGTCGGCGGGCAGCTCATTGCCGATGCGGGCCGCCTGGGCGTTGAGCGTGGGATCCCATTCGCTGGTCCGATTACGGAAGATGAAGAAGCAACTGGCCACCTGCCGGTGCAGCAGCTCGGCGAACTGGATGTCGTCGTGCATACTCGCTGCGTCGAAGCACGGCGCGAGCGCCGTCACGCCGCGGGTCTGTGTGACCCGTTTGGGAAAATAGACGTGCCAGACGTTGGCCCGGCCGTTGGCGTCGTAGGCTTGGATCGGCTGGAGATCTTTCAGCCGCAGGCCCGTGGCCGCGTGGGGATTGATCGGCTCCTGGGTGAACCAATAGCGAATCCGCTTCCGGGTTTCGGTCATTTCGACGCCATGCACGATATTCTTTTTCGTGCGGTAAGGACTGCGGCAGCGGTGGCCTTCCACGAGCTGCACGGGACCGTCGGCAGTGGGGATCGCAAAAATATCGCCGGCCACAATGCAGTCGCGCAACACCAACTTGGTCTGTTCGCGGAACGTGAACTGGCCGGCGGCGTCGCACAGCAGCGGGTCGGTCGATTCGTCGACCCAGCGCGCCTTGAGGGCCTGGTCAAGGCCTTCGTCGCCGGTTTGGGGCTCCGGCGAGAAGCCCCCTTGCACGGTGTTTTCGACGACCCGATCGATTGCCTGGCCGATGACCAGGTCGTTGCGGTCCATGTCGCGGGCCGCCTCGGCCATCCACAGGTAATCCCCTTCTGATTGATAGTGCCAGTCGGCACTCGATCCCAGCGGCGGGATCCCCTGCCGGCGGCGGCGCAGACGGCTGGAGCGCTTCGCGGCCAGGTAGTGGCTCCGCGTGTTCGTGAAGCTGTCCGAGATGGTGTCGAGCGAGTGAGGCACGTTCGCGAGCCGTGCGGGTTATCCGCACGGGGAATAAAGATTAGCAGCGAAAGTCGTCCGCCGGCACGAGTTGCCGCGGTTCGAGCTGGGAGTTGTCGGAGGCGCGCGTGTGATACCAGGCCTCAGCCCGTGCGATTTGTTCCTGCACGATCCGCGGCTCAAGTTCGACTTCTTCCCCGCCCCGCCCGCCTGAAGCACTGCGCCGCAGCGGCAGGGCCAAGAGCATCCGCCCCGCCTGGATGAACCTGCGGGCCTGCGCGAGCGAGCCGACGAGGTCGTAGTCGGCGGCGTCCTGATAGATCGCCACGAGCTGGGTGCGGGTCAGGTCGCTGGAGAGGACGGGGGTACTCATTGCCCCTAGAAAAGTGGCTGGCTGGTCGACCTGGCCGAAGCGCACACGAGCGCACAGGCCAGGGCCTGCCGTGCTGGGGGTCCAGGGGATTGCTAGTCAAGCGCCTCGGTGAGGGGGCGCAGCCAGGCGAAGACCTAGCGGGTCAGCTGCTCCAGCACGTCGGGGGGGAGGTTCCAGAGCGAGAGGTGCCCTTTGCAGGGGATGGGCTCAGCGAGGCGGACCACGTCGGCGAGCAGCCAGCAGTAGGGTCCGTGGGTGTGGCGTGAGGGTGGGGCCTGGTCGACGGGCAGACAGTCCTCCACGTGGCAGACGGCGATAATAGCACCCCGGGGAAACTCCCGGGCCAGGTCGCGCGAGATCGGCGGCCACTCGCCGAGTCGATGGGTCGAGAGCCCCGCATGGATGGCCAGCGGCCCGCGGTAGGTGGTGTACCAGGTGCGGTTCTCCACGAACTTCTCCCCCCGCGCGATCAGTTCGGCATACGGTTGGCAGATGGTCAGTGCTTTCAT
>Ga0100403_1003582_pt1 | contig 11467 bp, 20 predicted proteins | sample CryGeymet201501t_FD_83663 | JGI IMG/M metagenome (GOLD analysis project Ga0100403, IMG submission 83663) | Groundwater microbial communities from Crystal Geyser aquifers in Utah, USA - Crystal Geyser metaG 2015-01t | ecosystem: Environmental > Aquatic > Deep subsurface > Groundwater | place...
TTTAATAAAAGTAAGCGAAGCATCATATTCTTTGAATGCGCGCATTAAAATAGTATAATCGTTTTCAGCTATTGCAAAAGAGACCTTTTTGGACCAGTCATAAACTTGATCTTTACCATTGGCGCCTTCAACAAATATTGCGCCCTGACGATCAGTTACCTGAAAGCTTCCGCCGTCTTTTTTAGGTATATTCTTCATTATAGCAGGTGAAGCATTAATTTTTATTGCCGATGTTTTTCTAAAAAATGAAATCATTTTGTTTCCTTTAAATATAGTTTTTCAACAGATACATGTTCGTATCTGCCGGTAAAAAGACCGCGAAGATCATAATCTCCATGTCTGGCATTATAAAATACCGCACCGCATGCAGTGCAGATTACATCGCTCCTTTCATCATTAGCATTTAAATATCTGAGTTCTTTAGTCTTGCCGCACATAGGGCAAAGCTGATCTTCGGAATATTTAATTTTAGGCTGGCCTGCTCGAGGAAGTTCCTGAACAGGATCTTTTTCTTTGTTAGCTATTTTCTTCATATACTTTCTTCATTAATTTAATTAAGTAATTATAATTCTTTTTATTTTCGCTGTTCCCTATTTCATTTATTTTACCGAGAACTTTTCGTTTATCTTCCCCTCTTTTTATCAGTCCGATCACATCATAAACACTATCTTTATCTTTAGTGATCTTTTTATTAAAGGTTAAACCCAAGGCAAATTGACGTTTATGAATAGGAGCTATCCAAAATTTACCTAAAGTAAATCCATAGAGACCGAAAATACGTTCAATATTCTCTTTAATAAAATTGTACGGAAGCGAGCTGCCGGATAATAAATAATTATCACCATAATTTGTAACAGTAATATTATATTTAAGACAAAAATCAATTATCATATTATCCATATTAAAACGTATAGCATTAGCGATTAGTGGGCTGGTCACAAAACCCTGAGGCAGCGATCTGCCCGCTCCACATGGGACAGTTAATAGTCTTGCTATCTTTTCGATGGGAATTCCTAAATCGATCTTATTAAAATATTGATTAAATAAATCTAAAACCATATCAAAACTGATCGATGGAAAGAAGCTCTTTATATCGGCTTCTCCTTTATATTTATTACCTAGATGAGGCGTTAAACATTCTTTACGGTTAATGCCTTCTCTCCATGCATAAGAGATCTGGCTAATAAGGAAGATATCCTTTAGTTCATTGTTAATAGCTTTTTGAAGCCTCTTATAAGAATTAAGCGGTGCAATAATCTCTCTGATCTTATATCCATTTTTTTTCTTAACTCTTTTCTTATAGGTTCTATAATATAAATCTTGGTTTTCAAGAATTTGATTGCAGAGCTTGGTGTTTATCATATCGCTTTATTAAAGAGATTCTTAAATTTTTCTATATCTTCTGTTTGCACTTTTTTAAAGACCTGTTCATCAAGTTTAATTGTTCTTGAATTATTGAATCTATCAAAGAAAACTATATCATATGTAATAGATCTTTCATAAAGCATTTGATAAAAGAAGTTCACTGCTTTGTTAGCGGCTTCTTTATTAATGGCAAGACTTTGGGGTTCTTTAATTGTGTTTTCTGCACATGATTGATTATTGTCTTTTTTACGTTCTTCTTCAAGTGCTGCATATTCAAAATCATTAGGAAATACATCGACTACGCTGCGTTCAAGCCCTAAGCTAAAACAATAAAAAGTAAGTTGCCCGCTATCTTTGGTATTGCCTAAAGAGATCCAGTCAACATTATGATTATTTTGAACAAAATCATATATATCTTTTCTTACATATTTTTTATCTACAGCTTCAATAATTAATGTTTTACCTTGATCATTGATAATCTTAGATATATTCGAAGGTGTAACTCTAGCAGATGAAAAAGCAATAGGCAATCCAAATTTAGCTGAGTAGCGTACAGCAAGGGCCATAGCTTTATTATATCCTACATCAGTAAAATTAAAGTTTTGCCTATTAGGATTATTAAGATCGACATCATCAGGATCAATAATCGTTATTTTTGGAGGATTACTACCTATGATTGGATGAGTCATAATAGCCCTTATGATATCCGGAATTTGATGAGAGCCGGTACCGCCTGCGCCGATAAAAACAATATTATTATAGCTGAATGGAGTGATCGATTTCATATCGTTCCTCATTTACATAGTCATCTTCATAGACAACTCTATCTAAAAAATCATCATGCATTATTATAGGAATATTAATAAGTTGATCATTTTTATATGCTGCTTTCTTTTTATCTATTTTACAGCGTTTTTTCCAATCTTTAAACAGCTTAAGATCTAGCTGATCTTCTTTTATATCTTTGTCAAAAAGATCGGTAAAGTTTAAATTGACTTTCTTTTCACCGAAAGAGAACCGTATTTGATAATTAGGCATATGATAATTAATTCTTCCGATGACCATATGAATGCCGTCTAAAGATTGCTGAGTTTCAGTATCTTTAGAAGAAAAATACCCTGGCATTATATGATGACTATGAAGCTGCATAACTAAAATGTCGCTATCCTTTACGTCAAAATCAGCCGGATTATCAAAGCTCCAAAGAGCAAATTCAGGTTTTAAGAGCTGATCGATAACTACATGCTTAAAGCTATCGGTATCCGGACTATAATATATTCGCGTATAAACTTCTGTATTATGTTTCTTATAGAAAAATCTATAGAAAGCAAGTACTTCCTCATACATTTTATATGGTACTTTAGGAATTTTAAGAGTTATTCCTTCTTTTAGGTTATCTTTAAGTCCAGAAAATTGTCCATGACTTATTTTGATCACAAAAGTAGCCAATGAAGTTTCCCTTATAGCATATATACCATCTTTTTGCCAGACATGTGTAAGCAGTGCGCCTGTATTTATATAATCGCCTGTTTGATAACTAACCTTAGCGGCAAGAGCTTCTTTTAAATTCAATTGTTAATTTCCTTTTAAATTGAAGAATTATAAAGATCACCAAATGTTTGAAACTTCTCTTGAATAAGAGGAGAATTCGCCCATTCTTGTTCATTCTGATAGATTTTGCCGGATACCTCTTTCATCTGGCCCCACATTGAAGAGACATAATCAAGATTATGACGGGCTTCAAAAAACTGATTTTGCATAATACCTATTTCTGTAAAATAGAAAGCTTTATTAGTAACACTACCCCAGCATATTTTTCCACTATCAACATTATTTAAGTTTGGTATATATAGCATTGTATTTTGTCCTGGAGGCATAAAAGAAATATAAAGATATGTATTACGAATATTATATTTATCATTATTTTGTTTCAATGTCCATAAAAAGTTCATATATGGAAAATGAAAACTGAATGATTCATATTCTGTTTGATCGGCACGTATCTCTACGTTGTACATACCTATAAATTTTGATGTCATTATAATTGAATTCTGATGACTATGCTTAAAAAAGACTATATGTGTAGGCATAAATGGAGAAATAGCAATTTCATTTTTGAAGACATTTATAAGATGATCATTATTAAGATATTTCACTTCGCTTTTAAGTCCATGCTTTATATATCTTGAATAATCATGATAAATGTCAAGTGTTGCCAGTGGCTGCATTTTTCTCCTCGCTTAATTTAATCTGCGTGAAAAGATATTCCATATATTTAAAAAAAAAAAAGAATTCATAATTATAAGATCTATTTGTAAGAAACATTATTGTGAGTGTAGAATTTATTTCTGGAACATACTCGATAAAACTATAATTATCGAGATATTGTTTTTTCATTTCCCTATAGACATCCATATTCAGATCATGAAGAGAGACATACCCATTTGCTTCAGATATTAAAGTAATATCCAATCCTTTTCGTTTTGCTATATTCTTGATGATCTTACTAACGATCAATAAAAAATCCTTTTTCTCTAGATTAAGTTTATCTGAAACTTTCAGATATCCTTCATTTAATGCTGCTTTTATCAATAGTATGTATTGAAGATTTTGAATATATCTTTTAGTCATAGCTCATCATTTTTTACAAGTATCGCTTTTAATGCTTGAAACCCGGATAAAAGATCATTTGTAGACTTCTTATTTTTCTTACTCATATATTTTTCTGAGGCAGCAACAATACTGTATACATCTTCAATACTCATTTTATTTAAAGAAGCCATTGATAAAGGATAACTCCCCAGAAGAAGACCTAGATCTTTATTACTGGGGAGCTTATCAATTTTAACCCAAACCGCCGGATTTGGCATATAATTCCAGAGTTTGTGTGTCGCCTTCGGTGACGATTCTATGGTTTAGAGACCAAACATCACTAAAACCATATTCATTGAATAACGCTTTAGCTTCTTCAACTGTAGGAAGTTCATTAAGCGGGCCTACTTTGCTGCCATGCAGCGAAACAAAATTAGTCATTATTATCCCTTTCTGCTGAAATTTTGTTAAATCTTTGAGCAAGTACACTTGGAGATATCGCTGAATCTAAATCAGATTCATTTTCATCGAAATCTTCATCTAATTTATCTTCGATATCATCAAGATAATCGTCAAGATCGTCTATCCTTTCAGCTATCATACCGCCATTAAAGGCTGTGACTGTAAAGTCATTCCCTTTAATTTCGAATACTTTCTCGTTATCATTATCAAGAACGATAATAGTATCCTCTTCTTCGCCCTCGTTTTTCTCTATATAGAGCTTCATATTGATCCTTTATGTTATTTATGAGTTTTTTTTATCTCTAATATTCCACATCTAAAACAGAACTATCTGTAATAGATTCTATATACTCGGCATAATCTTCCCTATTTGAATACGCTACACTTAATAGCGGCTGCCAGTAAGGCTTTATTATCTTTGCATAAGACAAAGATTCAAGACATTCTCCGGGTATTTCCGGTACTACTTTAAGAAGGTTAGCAATTGAAGATGATCTGCCTCCGCTAGGGAGTCTCGATATTGCTTTTGACATTTTATGATCCTGGCTCATTAGAGCTGTATCAATAAAAATATTAATTAGATCGTTATCAAGTTGAAGATTATCCTTCAGTATTGTCCTGATTATATCTACATTTTCATTAATTGTAGCTAGTTCAAAGACGTTATAACCACTTGAACCTCCGTCAATGTGCTTTACGCCTTCGACTACAGTATCCTGAACGATACGGCTGAAATAAAATTGAATCTTTGCCATTTGGTCAAAAGTAATTTCGCCGAAATGCATACGCCACTCAGCCATAGAATGAAAACGCCACAGATCCACCGTGGCTATGCCTATCTTAGCTTTGGCTATAGCGGCATTACTCATGGTATCAGCAAACCATTCTCTATCAACTGTATGAAATTGAAATTGTTTATTTTCAATATTTTCGAACTTTCTATTTTTAGAAAGCTCATCTTTAATATAATTCTCTATCCATTCTTTTTCGTAATCCTTGATCTTTTCCGGATTAGACATATAACTATGAAGAGCTATTTGAATCTCTTCATTTAAAGGAACAGCGATGGGATAAAGATCGCCATCAGTATCTGATTTATCAAATAAAGTATCAAGTATATTTCGAAGAACAGAGCCTTCGGCATATTCTGGAAGAATTACTTCATTTATATCAATCCCCTTTTTTATGAGATATTTCTCAAATTTAGCATATGTCCATACCTTTCTTGGGTAAAACTGACTGCGCCAAATAACAGGATTTCGAACACCGATCTCATATATTTGCTTCTTATATGTTTTATAGAAGTCATTGATCTGTTTGGTTAGTTTTCCATCAAGAATAACAGTTACTCCACGAGGCACATAACAGGATACTAATTGTTTTAGATTACCTCCTTCTATCCATGGGCTTACACATAATGAAAGCCCCATCTTTTTAGTAAAAAGTTGATAGTCTACATAATGGATATATCTTTCATAGTTTTCCATTACGCGACCAAAATCATTAGTTTTACCTATCGCAACCTGTTTAATACCCATCAAAAGCAACATTGCATGAGTAAGAAATTGAGGATAAGTAACTGTTCCCTGGCCATAAAAAGTTAAAGTTTCAATAAGCTGACTGGAAGGAAATCTTATATAAAAGCTATCATTAATTCTTACATAAAAACCATTGTTAAAAGGATTAAGTAAAAATATATTGTCTTTAGTTCCTCTTTTACTCGAGATCCAGTTAGTTACATTAAAGTAACCGATGTTCTTAATTCTATCATCATCCCAATTAATTATAGGAACTTCGTCCTGATCGGGATGAATTTTCTTAAGTCTAAGAAGTTCATGTAATACCCATTTGTCTTCAGTTTCAATATAATTTTGAAGAAGAAGATCAGCAACTTTTGCAAGCTCTTCTCTCTGGGACATATACATGTATTTTAAGGTTTCGGGTAGAATAGTCACTCCCTTGCTTCTGCAATCTTTAGCGAGATCGGTAACGCCAAAGCTCATTACACCACAATAAACCTGATATACTTCTCCTTTGTAGAACCAATCTACTTTTTGAATATCACTTGTAAGCTCATTTATTGTATTTTCGGATATTTCACCTGGTTTAAATTGTATAGTAGAATCATTCAGTATGCACTTTAAGTTGAGCCATGCCATTCTAATACCATTCTCACCAGATTTAAGAGAGTTAGGACCAATGATCATTTCAACCGGCATTTCACTTTCGTTTAAGCTGTCCGGAAGAGCGATCAGACCTAAATCTTCTCTTGGATGCGTAACGCCTTTTACGCCGTATTCACTGATAATTCTTGCTTCTCCTGCAGGAGCTACTATTTTAAGAATAATCTTATAGCAATTCCAGAGTTGAATCACATCTTCAACAACTGCATCTTTATAATTAAGATCATAAATAAGCGCTGGAAAACCTTCAATATCATAAGCTATGACATCACCTGGTTGAAGTATGGACCCTACTGAACAAATATCAACATCTAAGCTGTCTGTTTGAAAAGTTCGGCGGACATAATAATCTCTATCAGCAAGAGATTTTGTAATAAGTATTTCGCCCGAAAGTAAAGTATCTTTACCTAATGGATTTCTATTACCAAAAGGTTTCTCTTTAGCTGAAGTAACAGGAACAAATATACATAAAGCATTAGTTTTTTCTGAGGTATAATTCCCAGTAAGGTAATCAAACTGAGCTAATTTGCTCTCTAAAAAATTAGAAGTATAATGCTGTCTTAACCTTTCGGGTAAATTGCTTTTCTTTTCAAATATAGAAGTAATACTGGTTTTGTCAGAATGATAACCGGCAGCTTGATATTCATTTCCTTGAAGCCAGCAGTATACCCCTTCTGTAAGTGAATCAACTTTAATAGGATCGTTAAATAGAAGTGAATATTTCTTAATATCTTCCTGACTATCAGGAATATTGTAATCTCTAAGAGCTTCACCTATAGAAGCAAAGTAAATTTTTTGACCCTCATCAATCTTATATGTTTTAATTACTCTTATTCTATTTTGTATTTTAAGCATATTGTTTAAGCTCGTAGGCTCAACATTAACTATACTTTTCATACAAAAAGAAATATCATTTTTCAAATGCTTTTGCTGAATGAACTTGAAATTACCCTCCTGATAACTTTTTAACCGGTCTACAATAGCAATGATAAGCATCTGTCTTAGATCAAGCAACACATTATCATCATCTAAATAAAAGAAAGCTGAATACTTGACCTGTTTGTCAGTGATCTTAGGTATAAGAACAGGAGAATTAAACTGCCGGTTAAATATTAATTCATAATAATGATTAGATTCCCTTAATTGATATAATGCCGAATATTTATGCATAATACCGGGCATATCATAACTTGCTATTTCACTTAAAATCTTTTTATATCGCATTAATATTCCCTAATTAGATATTTACGTAAAAGCTGAATAAACTCAAAAGAGATCATCCCTTGATATGTTTTATCTATAAGGATATTATTCATGCTGTATTTGCCCGAAAAGCGGTTATTTATTAAATAATGGAACATATCACCATCAGTACCTACAAAGTAGAACGATCCCTTTAAATATAAAGATGTCTGAGCATCAGTAAATCGTTTATAATAAAGTTTACTCCCGGATATCGAAAACGATCCATTTTCAAAACCTATTAAATGACCTAAAGTTCTACCCGAATTCATCATATCCTTTATGGGCGTAATTAAAAAAGCCTTATTGTCGCCTATTATAGTAGGCAGATATTCTCTTGCTTTAATTCCTATTAAATGTTGCGTTTTCATTTTCACTCCTTAATAAAATAAAAACCCCGCTTCACATTTAAGTGAGCGGGGTGTGTTTAACCATTAACGGAAGATTCTTTTTTTTTAGAAAAGTATTAATCCGTTTATAAGTCCATGTACAAGCACCAAGGCTCTGAGTACATTAGTTACCGCCATTAGAACAGCAGGGAGCATACCACTGAGAGTGGTAAGCACAATTCCTGCCGCAATTAGCAAAACGACTTTTAACACTTTCTTTTTGGACAAGTCTTCTGCGTTAATACGCTCGACATATCCCATAAGTACCTCCGATTAATTGATTAAATCTCAATTAGTCAGATCAACTAGATCTTTACACCAGAACGAACCGCCCACCAGTAAAGATTCTCAACATTTAGTACCCACATACGTCTTTCTTGATCGTTGATCGAACCTATATTGGGCATACTAGATCGAATAGTAGCGTCTATATCCGATCTATTCTCTTTAATAAACTGAGTGAAGGTCATGCAATGACTATTTCACGATACATGATCATATCTTCGCGTGTAATTCTTTTTTGTTCCAGAGGTTTTAATCTCCTTATTTTGTGGATATTTTGATTTAAGGTCTTCATAAAATACTTTTTCTGATCGGGATCGTAATGAATAGCTACTTCGTTGCGAATAGGTATCTCGATCTTTTGACCATCTTTCTCGATAAGTGTTTTAATATAAAATTCACCATATGTAAAATTCATCGCGCCTTTATACATATCAAGCATAGGAATAAGCTCTTCAATAAATTTAAGAAACTTATCTACAGTAAGCGCTTGTTCAGGAAGTTTATATATGTTATGTATATATGCGCCATGCTGATATCCGCCATCGGTACCTAACAGAAGCGGGATATCATATTTGCGAGATAGATCCAATACCTTATGTTCATAATCTGAAGAAATGAACATTCGATTGCCTAATCTTAGATTTGTTATATAATTCATGTGTTCCCTTATTTATCGTTTACATAGAATCCGGGACCTTTAAATTTGAGTCCTAAATTATTTCCCATCCACAATCGTCTCATTTTGCTTTTAGTGACCGGACATATTAACTTATCTTTAATATGCTCATATTTTTCCATAGTCAAAAAAAGTCGCATCGGCTCTTTATGATTAGGACTATCCGGATCATCACAAATAAATTCATATAGCGGCACTTTTTCTAGTCCTTTGTTTAATTTTTTTGGGCGGCATCCATTCTCCGCGTTTATCATGTGTTCTTATTTTACCTGTTTTAGTAACATAGATCTGAATTTCTCCATGGTTTTCTTCTTTATATTTAGAAGAAGCAAGATCTAAGGTAACCCAATTGTGTTTCTTTATAATGCATAAATTAACTCTATTTTTATTGATATCTGTTAGTATTAATAGCGTTTTCTATAGCTGCGATCATATCCGAAGCATAAACTTTATATCTTTTGCTATCAATTTCCAATTCAACAGCTCGTGCATTATTCCAATGGCTACGTACCTTAATGCTCTCTTTGACTATTGTAAACTTGGCATTTTCATCATAAATCTGTACTTCACTTATTGTTTTTATCATGATTTTATCAGTTTTTCCTTAAATGCTTTTTCATATTTTTTATATACTTTTTCATATTTTTTATATAATTGCTTTAATGTAAATAGTTTTTGATCGTATTTAGCTTTATAATGCGGTTCATCACTGATCTCAAAATATTTATTTAACCATGCATTAAATTCTTCAGTATGTAGATAAATGTATGGTTTGAACTGATCGATTTGATTGTTCGTCACTTTATCTTCTAACCATAGCTGATAATCCCAGCTTGCATAACCTAATTCTCCATGACAAACTGGATTAATCCACCATTGCTTGCCAGTTTCTTTTTCGTACTGTTCCTGCGGTTTAGTCATTTGATTATTCCTTTTAATTAATTACCAACTAATTGATTTGCTTATTTTTGATGTAAATTCGCCAAAATGTTTAAATAATCTTTTTGGTTCGGTGGTTCTAGTTACATATATTATTTATTTCTTCATATATCCATGGTCTTTTAACCAATTTTGTGTATCTACATTTTGATCATATACTATTTCTGCTGCATCCGTCATTAATTCGATAAGATTGTATGAAAAATATACATTCATATTTTTATCATGTCCTACAGTTTTATTACCCCAGCCTTCAATAGCTTTACGTAATATTACTTTTAATTCTATATCCATATTTACTACTCCTCGATTAATTGAAAGACCATTTTTTCTATTGGCCGATCTATTCGAATTATATATCTTATATTACAATTGGGACATTTGAACATATACTCTTCATTATCATGATAATCCCAATTATAATCTTGTTCTTCTTTAACTATCGTTTGACATTTATAGCAGAATAAAGGCTCTAAGCCAATATTGTCAAGAAATTCTTCATGCATTTTATTTATCCTTAATATTCACTGGGTAGTAGAGCTACCCAATAGCTTCCATCAAATATGTTAAATACTCTTAAATTTTGAGTAATATCAGTATATTCTATTTCCTGCTCGATCAGGACTTTATCATTACCACCGGTAATAGTGAATATCCCGCCCGAATCTTTTTTAATGAAATAGATGCAGCTGAAATCCTTGCCCATTTTTTCAAGCTCGCTAAGATAGCTCGCGATCATGTCCATGAACCAGAAGCATTTAAGCTTTTCAGCCATATGCAAAGCTCCATCTGTAATAAGAAATTTCTTAATAATCGTTACTCTATGATACTCTTCAGTACCAGTAAAGCTGTGATCTTCATAAAAGTCTATGTTTTTTTCATCAATGGCATTCATATTTCATTCCTAACGCATTTGTAGCTCCGTTGAGACACTTTAATAAGCTAAAGGTCAAATGTATTGGGTAAAGCTTTAAAGTCTCTTTATAGCTCAATTCTCGCAGTTCTCACTTTCTTTTAATTGGTAGTTTTCTAGCTCTTTTAATATACTGTTTATCTTTCGTTTTAGATAATTTAAAATAGGCTCATATGAATAAGCAAAAGACAAGTTAGTTGCTACTCCGTTAGGCAGAAAAATAACTCTGTTGGCTTATAATGTTCACACCTTCGCTTCCATCATATTCAGTTATTTCAAATTGTTCGCCTTTGTTTATCCACTCTATTTGTAAATCATCACCGCTGCCTAAATAGGCATCTGGGTATTTTTTGGCTGCTATTTCCATTGCAAGTTTTCTATCATTATTTAATATCGCTTCGGCTATCTCTTTATCAAAAAA
>Ga0100403_1003584_pt1 | contig 11464 bp, 10 predicted proteins | sample CryGeymet201501t_FD_83663 | JGI IMG/M metagenome (GOLD analysis project Ga0100403, IMG submission 83663) | Groundwater microbial communities from Crystal Geyser aquifers in Utah, USA - Crystal Geyser metaG 2015-01t | ecosystem: Environmental > Aquatic > Deep subsurface > Groundwater | place...
AGATCTCGCCGGTGACGTCCTCTGCGGCGAGCTCCTGCCGCGCGTGATGAAGCTCGCTGTTCATCTGGTCCAATCGATCCGCGAGCACGCCGAGGAACTGCCACAGCATCTTGACCGCGATCTCGTGCTCCTTGCGCAGGATCTCGAAGAAGTCCGCGCGCCGGATCGCAATGAGCTCCGCGTGGCCGACCGCGACGACCGTCGCCGATCGCGGCACGCTCCGTATCAACGCCATCTCGCCGACGTGCTCGCCCGCGCCGAGATCCGTCAAGACGGCCTCCCCGCGCATAACGCGCACGTGACCGTCGAGGACGATGAAAAGCTCGTCGCCTTTGTCTCCCTCTTTGATCACGACGCCGCCGTCCGCGTACTCGCGCACCTCGACGGCTTGCATCACGCGCAGAAGCTCCCGCTCCGTCAGGCGCGAGAAGAGCGGCATCTTCGCGAGGACGTCGCGCTTCAGCGCGAGGCGCTTCGCGCGCGCGAGATCCTGCGCGCCCTCTTCGCCGAGCTTGACGACGATCGTCGTGATGTTGTCTTTGCCGCCGCGCTCGTTGGCGAGGTTGACGAGCGACTTGACCGCGAAGTCGCCCTGGAGCGCGAGGTGGTCGCGAAGCTCGTCGGGCGTCTCGAGGTAGCCGGTGAGGCCGTCGCTCGCGAGGACGAACGTGTCGCCCGGGAGGACCTCCATGACGAGCGTGTCGACCTCGACGCGCTCGTAGACGCCGACCGCGCGCGTAATCGCGTTTTTCTGCGCGAGCTTTTCGATCTGCTCGCGCGAGAGCTTGCCGCGCTTGATCAGCTCGTTGAACACCGTGTGGTCTTCGGTGACCTGCTGCACGCGCCCCGCGCGCTCGAGATAGATGCGCGAGTCTCCGACGTGCGCGATGAAACCCTGGTTGCCCACGAGGAGGAGCGCCGAGAGCGTCGTCCCCATGCCGCGCTTCGACGTGTCGTTGCTCGCTTCTTCGTGGATCTTCGAGCACGCGCGCTGGACCGCGTGCTCGACGAGCGCGACGACGTCCTTCGGCGTGACCTTGTTCGCGCCCGAAGCACCGGCGATGTAGTCGTCGAGCAAGTCCTTCTCGCGCTTGATCTCTTCGTGGACCGTGCGCACCGCGATCGCGCTGGCGACCTCGCCGGCCGCGTGGCCGCCCATGCCATCGCACACGATGAAGAGGGCGAGCTTCTTGTCGACGAGGAAGTTGTCCTCGTTGTGGTCGCGCACCTTGCCGACATCGGTGGCGGCGTAGAAGCGGATCGACTCGCTCAGCTTCATCGTCTGGCGATGATGCCATGGACGCGGCTTCGGGTGGGATTGTCCGAGCGGCAGGCATTCGACCGTGCAATGCGCGGCGCAGCGCGGGTTTCGGAATTGCACGGCCGCCGAGGTGGTCGCCCGGCGACCCACTCGACAATTTGCTCGATTTCCCGTGTGCGCTACGTTCGCAACGTCGGCTCGGCCGGTGGCACCTCGCGTGCTTTTCCCTGGAGCAAGAATGGCTTTCTCCTACCTCGCGGCACGTTTCGTCGGAGCGGCGCTCGCGCTTGCAGCTTTCGGATGTGCGTCGACCCGCAGCGTGGCGGTGCCCCAGCCGCGCGTGGTGCTGGTGCAGGACGACGAGTTCGTCCTGACCGGAACGATCGACGAGAAGCCGCCGCAAGCGACCGGGTGCGTCCCGGCCGGCTCGCCGAAGCACATCATCAAGCTCATCGAGCCGCTCAAAGCGAAGATGACGCTCCGCGGGACGAACGGCGCCGCGCCGCTCGTCGGCGCCGTGATGAGCGTCACGAACGTCGAGTCGCGAAAGACGATCTGCGCCGAGATGAAAGACGACGGCCGCCCCGCGATCCTCCCCGCGGAGTTCCCCAGCGGAACGTACGAGATCGCCGTGGCGGGCAACGAGCCGCGCCGGTACGAGATCCTCTGGGAGCAGCGCTAGATGGCCACCCCGGACTGAAGTCCGGGGTGCCAAGCCGCGGACGCGACCTAATGCAAATCGCCGGTCGTGACCGGCGCGATGTCGTGCTCGTACACGCGCGCGTCGATGTCGCCGCGACCCGCGACGGCGTTCGTGCACATCCGGTAAAGGAGCGGATCGATCGCGCGGAGCTGTTCCATCGTCACGTCGCTCGCGACGAGCTGTCCGCGATCGTCGACGACGGTGACGCGCAGATCGCGCCCGCCGTAGATCCGCACCGTGCGATCGCGCGTCTGCAGCGCCGCGATCGGCGCGCGATCGACCACCGCAGGCTTCGTCACGACGATCGGCGCTTGCTCCGCGCTGCCCGAGCACGCCGTCACGAGGAGCGCCGCACCTGCCAGGACGAGCTTCGTCATGCGCGAACTATCCGGCCGCGCCGCGCTCCGCGCAAGCGTCAGCGTCGCAGCTCGTCGATCATGAGCTGACGCTCGTCGGCGGTCGTCGTGCGAAACAGCGTCGGCGGCATCCGCAGGCGCGTGTCGTCGGTCATCTGGATGCGGCGGATCGCGAGGTCCTTCTCGTCGCGCGACATCGCGTCGAGCTTGTCGACGAGGAACTTCTGGCGCGTCTGCATCGGATCGAGGTTCGTGTTGTGGCACTCCTGGCACATCTGCGCGAGGAGGCCGCGCCCGTCGAGCCCGTGCTTCGGCGCGAACCCCATGTCGCGCAGGCCTTGGTCGAGGAAGACGTCGCGAATGTCGGGGAGCGTCTGCGACGCGCCGCTCATCCAGCTCTTGTACGCGCCGGTCATGCGATCGAGCTTCATCGGATCGGTGACTTTGACGTCGTGGTACGGCGCCGCGATGAACGAGCCGGCGACCGCCTTGTCGTAGATCGCCTGCCACGCCGCGCTCGTGCCCATCGGCACGTTGATCGCCGGTTGCATTTTGCACGCATCGACGACCTGCGCCTCGACGTCCGCCGACGGAAAGGCGTTCGGCTGATCGGCGAAGCCTGCGTTCTTCACGAGCGCCGCGAGCTTGCCCGGATCGCTCTTGTCGATCATCGCTGCGGGGATGCCGCCGTAGTCTTCGTTGCTCCCGTGCGCGGCGTGGAAATCCGCGAGGAGCGCCTTGCCGCCCGCGGTGTCCGCGCTGAACCAGTGCGTGAAGGGCGCGGTGTTCTCCTGCATGCGCAGGATCGGCTTCTTCGAGTCGACGGGCTGATGGCAGACGTGGCAGTCGAAGACGGTGTTGCCGAGGCTCGTCGACATCTCGTACGCGCGCACGTTGCTCCAGCCGGTGACGAGCTTCGGCGTGAGCAAGTCGACGAGCGTGCACCCGCTCGCGGACCTCGTGCAGTCCTTGTCGAAGAGCACCAGATAGAAGTTGATGTCGTCGGTCGTCGGATCGTGCGACGCGATCTCGACGAACGTCTCGCCCGGATCGAACCCGACGGCGACGAAGCCCGGTACCTTCGTGCCATCGGCGTTCGGCGGCGTGAAGATGAACGCGGTCGGCGCGATGGTCGACACCTTGCGCGCGGTGAGCGCCGACGAGTGCCCGAGGATCGCGAACGCCGGATTTCCTCCCGCGCCGTTCCGTCCGTTCGGGTCCTTGAAGTCGAGTCCGAGGAGCGCCAGCAATTCGGCGAGGCTCTTCGGCGCGGGCATGACGCCGCCCGGCTTCGCGTCCTGGCAGAAGACGCGCGTCAGCGTGTCGGCGTCATCGGGGAACTTCGGATGATTCATGTCGGGCGTGCACAGCTCTTTGTGCGCGGCCACCGGATCGCTCAGCGTCACGAACGAGTCGGCCGGCACCGTCGGCTCGTCGACCGTCGCGGGCGTCTGCGACGGCGTCTTGTGCGGCCTCTGCGGAACGTCGAGCGGAACGTGCTGGCATGCGGCGAGTGCCCCCTGAAACACCACCGCTACGACGAGGTAGCGTGTCATGGCGAACGGAGGTCGGAGCAAGCCGCGCGCCGCGCCCCGCGAATTCCGGAAAGGACGCTTGGTCGCAGACTTGCGCCGCGAGAGAGCTGAAAAGATTCGGTCGGGCTGCGCGCGGCGCACACGCGCGCGGAGTCGCGCGCGATCCACTGGTGGTGTGGATGTGAAGCGGCGGTCAGCTCGTTGCGCGCGCTCCGCGTCGGCGCCGGAACGCGAGGGCAGCGAGCGCGATCGCGCCGAGCGCGCCGAGATCCGCGCCGCCGCCGGACGCGTTGCACCCGCCGGAGTCGCCCGCCGCTTGGGGCGGGGCGTCTCCGCCGTTGTCGCCGCTGCTCGGCGGCGGTGGTGTTCCCGCCCCCGAGTCGCTGCCGACCGGCGGACGCGGCGGCGTCGTCCCCGCGTCGTCCCCGCCGCTCGTTCCTCCGGCGTCGGCGCCGCTCGACCCCGCGTCCGGCTGCGGCGCAGCCTGATGGCAAACGTCGTCGACGCCCACAGGCTTGCTCTCGCACGCGCCCGGCCCATCGCACGTCGCGATCTCGACGTTGCCGTTATTGCAGCGAAACGCCTTCTTGTGGTCCGCCGAGCAATTCCACAGCGGCCAGATGTCGTCGCATTTACACGTCCCGCCGAAGCGCGGCATGTACAAGCACCACTCCCAATCGCCCGGATCGCGGTGGTTGCCCGCGCCTCCGTAGCTCGATCCCGTCTCGCACTGCGACGGCGACTGCGAGCACGCGGCGGAGTCCTCGGCCATCACGTTGCCGTTCGGGATCTGATCGTGCCCGATGATGTGCGCGCGGTCTTTGGCGATGTTGTACTTGGTCGTCAGGTACTTCACAAGCTCCGCGCTCGCCGCGTATTCGGCCTCGGGGTAGCTCTGCGTGTAGTAGCCGACGTGCTCGATGCCGACGGACTTCTGGTTGTAAAACCAGTTGCCCGCGTGCCACGCGGTGTCGCCCTCGTGCACGAACTGCCCGACGCGGCCGTCCTGGCCGACGATGTACTGCACGCTCTTGCCGCCGTCGTTCTGCAGGGTCGCGACGCTCGCGTCCCATCCGCCTTCGGTGTCGTGGATGACGATGCGATCGATCGGCCCCGCGCCGCGCCCCGGCGTCCATTTGTTCGCTTGCGGCGTCGGGAACCATTCGGCAGGTCCGTAGTCGGCGGGCGGCGTTTGGATTTTGATCTCGTTCGTCAGATCGAGCGTAAGGCTCGGGGGCAGATCGTGCGGCGCGATCGTCATCCGCTCGCCGTCGCGCCCGGTGAACGTGCCGCCGCGCGCGAGCGTCGCGAAGACGCGGTGCGCGTAGTGGCGGCGGTGCGGCGTGTCGAGGTAGCCGCTCATCTCTTCGAGCGTGGCCTCCCACGACGCGAGCTCCGCGCCGGCGCCGAGGCGCGCGCCGACGTCGGCGAGGACGCGCGCGCCCGCTTCGAGCGCGAGGTCGGTGTCCTGGCGAAGCGCGAGCTCGGTCGTGCCCATCAATGCGGCGCCGCGCGCGAGCGAGTCGAAGCGGCCGCGTCGCAGTTGAAGCGGGCCGGCGGCGGGGACCGCGGCGTCCGGATTCACGTCGCGCATCGCCGGCATCGCGAGCGCGCCTTCGGTCTGCGCGATCGCGATCATCAAGTCGCGCGGGACGCCGTTGGCGACGGACGCGGCTTCGAATTTCTTGCCGAGCGGGCCGGTCGGCGCGGGGGACGTCGACGGAGCGCTGCTGCACGCGAGGGGGATCGCGGCGAGGGCGAGGAAGGCGGAGACTCGTAGCATGCTAACGATCTTCTGCAGCGCGCGTTCCAACCTCCCACGCCTTGAATTCGCAGCGTTTTCTCGCCGTGTAGACCAACATCCCACCGTGACCTCGCGCGAGCCGCACGCGCCGCTTCGCGATTGGACGAACGGCGATCCACGGCGCGCGCGCCGCGTCATCGGTGCGTCACCCGAAGCGCGCGCGGAGCTTCTTGTGGCGGTGCCGGAAGAGCGCGCGGACGATCGCGCGCGACGGCGCCGCGAGCAGCTCCGCGCGCGGCTCGGCCTCGAGGCGATCGACGAGCTCGCATCCGCTCGGCGTCGGCGTGATCGTTCGCTCGTGGATCCACACGCGCTGCGAGAGCAGCGTGGACTCTTCGCGGAAGCCGCGCGCGGGATCGAGGCGCGTAAGGACGAGATCGTCGTAGTCGATCGGCAGGACACCGAAGAGGAGCAGCCAGCTCCGAAAGAGCTTTCGACCGAGCGGCACCGGCTGCGCGTCGAGGCGCTCCATTCCACGCGGGTACGTCATGCGAAGGAGCGGCCCGAGCTCGTCGTTCACGCCGCGCATCGACGACACCGCGGCCCACACGTCTTCCGGAGACGCACGAAGGAGCGAGGAGATCTCGAAGCGGATGCGCGACACGCGCCGAGTATACTAGCGAGGTGAGATCGACCGTCGCGCTCGGGATCGCTGCGCTCGTGACGGGCGCGGTCGCAGCGTGCAGCGCGAAAGACACGACGGCGGCACCCGCCGACGCAAGCGCGGGCGACGCGACTTTCGACGCGGCATCGGACGCGAAGCCGGCGCCGGTGTGCACGCCGCCCGCGAACGCGGCCGCGCGCTGCGACGCAAACGATCCGTCGTTCACGTTCTTTCCGGCGCTCGTGTGCGCGGACGCGGGCGCACGCGACGCGGGCGTGGACGCGGGCGACGCGAGCGGCGACGCGGATCCGGACGCGGCCGACGGCAGCGTCGATCCGTGCTCGGGAACTTCGCTCGACCTCATCTTCACGCCGACGGCGTGCAAGGCGTTCGCGGACGCCGAAGCGAAAGGCATGGTCGCGACGTCGGGCGGACCGCTCGCGCCGACGTGGGACGAGCCGATGGACGGCGACGTTCTGACCGCGGACCATTGGGCGATCTTCGCGTGGACGAAAGGCGTGATGGCGCGGAAGAATGCTTTCACGCCGCTTCGTGGGGACGCGTACGTGATCGAGTTCACCGTCGATTGCGTAGAGATCCTGCGCGTGATGCTCGCCGAGACCGCGTGGGTGCCGGATCCCGCCGCGTGGGCGATCCTCACGTCGCAGACGAAGCCGGTGAGCGCGCGCGTCGTCTGGATGAAGTACGCGGACGACGCGCTCTCGACGACGCCCGTCGCGAGCGCGCCGATCACCATCACGATGGCGCACTGAATACCCGCGCGCGCGCTCGCGCATTGGCCTGACTACGGAATGCACGACGGGACGCCGCGCGCGGCCGTCCATTCGAGCTCGGTGATCCGCAGCGTGAAGGTCGGGATGGCGTCTCGGAGCTTCGGGTCGAGATCGCCCGACGCGATCAGATCGTCGACGACGTCGGCGCCGAACGGCGTGATCCGAACGCGCGCCGTCACGCGATCGGCCGCGTCGACGAGCCATGACTCGGCCAATGCGCCTTGCGGCGGCAGCGACGCGACGGCGAACGACACGGCTTGCCACATGAAGCGAACGTCGCCGCCGCGCGCGTCGAAGAGGCGCTCGCGCAGCACGAACGCGTCGCTCGTGAAGACCGTTCGCGCGCCGTAGTACGCCGCGATCTCTGCCCACGCGCGGCGATCGTGGCTCGCGCCGCTCGGCCAGTCGTGCCCGATGTTCGCGTTTCCGAGCGTGAGCGAGACGCGAAGCTTTCCGGACTCGCCGGTCACGCAGAGCTTCGCGGTGATCGCCGGATCGAGGTTCGACTGCACGGCCTTGCGCTGCGCGTCCGCTTCGGGCCACGGCCCGAGCGCGACGTCGACGCCCGGCATCGCGTGATCGTGCACGCGGCGGGTCGGCGCGTTCGGGATGGTCGCGGCCGCGCCGTCGGTCGCGGGCATGTGGCAAGCGCCGCACGCTTTGAACGTCGCGTCGCTCGCGAACGTCGACGCACGCCACTCGCTGTACGTTCGTTCGACGGCGACGTTCGCCGGCGTCGTCACGTCGTGGCATCCGCCGCAGAGCTGCGCCGACTCCGCGCGCGAGCGATCGTGCGTCGCCGCGTAAGCGCTCGCGTGCGCGTCGGTGGGGAGCGGATCGACGATCGCGCCGTGCATCTCGCCGTCGATCGCGTGGCACGCGTAACACGTGACGCCGCGGACGTTCGCCGGCAGCGCCGCGAGGTTCGTCCCGTCCTTCGTCAGCCCGAGACGCACCGCCATCGGCGCGTGGCAGCTCACGCAGAACGTCCCGAGCGAGCCGTTCGTCTCGCGCTGCGCGCGCGCGTTCATCGCGAGGAACACCGGATCGTCGCCGGCGTACGCATGCATGCTCCCCGACCACGAACGGAAATGATCCGCGTGGCAGCTCCGGCACGTCTGCGGGTCGAGCTTCGGATCGATCGCGCCCCGGTCCGCATGCGAGCCGCATGCGGCGGCGACGGCCGCTGCCATCGCGACCACCGCAATCGCCGCGGCCGGCCTCGTCCCGAGAAACGACACCTACTATATATAGTGGGTCCCTTCTTCCGTGACCCTACGAGCGCCATGCGCAGAGCTTGTCTTGCCTCCGTCGCCGCGATCGCCATCGCCGTCGTCGCGTGCACGTCGCACGACTCGCAGAGCCTTCCTTGCGTCGCGAACCTCTCGCTCGACTGCAAGCCGCTCTACGATCCGCCGATTTACCAGACGATCTTCGATCGCACGCTGCACCCGACGTGCGCGAGCGGGAGCGGCACGTGCCACACGTCCGACGCGGCGAAGGGAGGCCTCGTGTTCGAAAACGCCGACGCCGCGTACGCTCTCTTGCTCGGCACGACCGACGGCCGAAAGCGCGTGCTCGCCGGCGATCCCGCGTGCAGCCTCGTCATGATTCGGTTGAGCTCGGGCGATCCCGCGGTTCACATGCCGCCCGGCACGACGTTCTTGCCCGACGCCGAGCGTTGCGCGATCGCGCAGTGGATCGCGGCGGGAGCCAAGCGATGAAGATCGTACTCGGCGGCGGCATCGCGGCCGCGATCGCGATCGCGAGCTGCTCGCACAAAGACGACGCGCCGACGTACTTCGATCGAAGCACGATGCTCGATCCGGAGACGTGCAAGCAGTGCCACGCGACGCACTACGAAGAGTGGTCGGGCAGCATGCACGCGTACGCGGCGGACGATCCGGTGTTCCTCGCGATGAACGCGCGCGGCCAGCGCGAGACCAACGGCGCGCTCGGGACGTTCTGCGTGAAGTGCCACGCGCCGATGGCCGTGCGCGAGAAGGCGACGACCGACGGCACGAACCTCGGCGCGCTGCCGAAGAAGCTGAAAGGCGTGACCTGCTTATTCTGCCACTCGGTGAGCGACGTCACCGACACGCACGACAACCCGCTCGTCCTCGCGGACGATCTCACGATGCGTGCAAGCTACAAGGACCCCGTCGCGAACGGCGCGCACCGCGCCGGGTACTCCGCGCTCCACGATCGCAGCCGCCTCGAGTCGTCGCAGCTCTGCGGCGCGTGCCACGACATCGTCAACGGGCACGGCGTGTCGCTCGAGCGCACGTTCGACGAGTGGAAGAAGTCGGTGTTCGCGTCGTCGCCGGGCGGCGCGACGTGCGGGCAGTGCCACATGGCGCAGAGCCCGAACCTCACGCCGATCGCGCAGAACGTGCAGGGCGTCTTCGCGCGACGGACGCACGCGCACACGTTCGCCGGCGTCGACGTCGCGCTGACGCCGTGGCCGCACGCGGACGATCAGAAGCAGGCGGTGCAGTCGCTCCTCGACACGACGCTCCAGACCGCGCTGTGCGTGGCGCCGCTCGGCGGCGGCGCGTCGTCGCTCCGCGTGATCGTCGACAACGTCGCGGCGGGACACTCGTGGCCGAGCGGCGCGGTGCAAGACAGACGCGCTTGGTTCGAGGTCGTCGCGTACTCCGGCGGCAACGTCATCTACCAGAGCGGCGTCGTCGCGGACGGGACGGCGGTGACCGCGGCGAACGATCCGGATCTCTGGCTCTTGCGCGATTGCATGTTCGCCGGCGACAAAGAGGTGCACATGTTCTGGGACGCGCTGAGCCTCGACGGCGCGCAGCTGCCCGGACAAGCGACGTTCGATCAGACCGATCCGCGCTATTACCAAACGCACGTCGTGCAGACTTGGCCGCGCGGCAACCGGACGATCATGGGCGTGCCCGATCGCGTGACGTTGCGCGTGCGCCTTCAGCCGATGGGGCTCGACGTGCTCGACGATTTGGTGGCGAGCGGCGATCTCGCGAAGGCGACGCGCGACGCGATGACGACGTGGCAAGTCGGAAAGACGCTCGAGTGGACGCCCGCGACGGCGACGCTGAAGTACATGGAGGACCGCACGATGCTCTCGTGCGTGTCGACGACGAACCTGAACGTGCAGGCGGACAAAGTGCCGGCCACCGTGCCGACGAAGTGCAAGCCGTAGTCAGCGCACCATCGCGTGAACGATCGGCCAGACCCACACGAGACCGAGAATCACCGAGAGCGCGCCGCTCGCGCCGAGGAGAATCGCGCCGCCCCATCGCGTCTTCATCGCGCGCGCGAGCGGCACGCCGACCGTCCCCGCGAGGAGCGCCATCCCGATCGTCGCGCCGACTCCGTAAAGGAGCATGAAGAACAAGCCGCTCGCCGCGGATGCATACGTGCCCGTGCCGGCGGCGTCCGGCCCGTGAAAGCTCGACGCGACGAGCGCGGTGAGCGCGCCGCTCCCCGCGAGCCCGTGGACGACGCCGATGAGGAGCGGACGACGCGCGAGCGTCCACCCGCCGACGTGCACGTGCGCCGCGCGCGCGCCGTGCGCGTGCGCCTGCGCGCCGTGACGGTGAAGCACGCTCGGACCTTCGCGCCCTGCGCGCACCGCTTGCCTGAGCGCGCGCACGCCGAGCGCGATGAGCATCCCCGCGACGACGAGCTCGAACGCGCTCGCGAGCGACGGCGGCATCTCGGCGCGCACCACGAACAGCGCGCCCGCGACGGCGAGGAGCACCGCCGCGTGCCCCGCGCCCCACATCGCCGCGAAGAACATGCTCGCGCGCGCGCTCCGCTGCTCGGCGACCATCGTCGACACCGCGGCGAGATGATCCGGCTCGAACGCATGGCGTACGCCCTGCGCGAGGCCGAAGATCCAGCCGAGGAGCGCCGCGGTCATGACGGACGGCGTAGCACGATTTTTTCGAGGCGTAGCATCGTTTCGTGCGACCGTTCGTGGCGCGGAGGCGTACTGAGCAAGACATGCGCGGCATCCGTGGCGCCATCGCCGCCGTTCTGGTGGCCTCGACGTTCGTTCGCGCGGCGCCCGCCCACGCGCAAGACGCGCAACCGAACGCGACCGAGGCGACGCCGCCCGCGCTGAAGCTTCGCGTCGAGGCGCCGTACCCCGCGGACGCGCTGCGCGATCGCGCCAAAGGAACGGTCGGGATCGAGATCGAGATCGACGAGCAAGGAAACGTGACCAGCGCGCGTGTCGTTTCGCCCGTGGGGCACGGAATGGACGAGGCGGCGCTCGCGGCGGTGAAGCAGTTCAAGTTCGAGCCCGCGCGCCAAAACGGGAAGGCGATCCGCGCGACGGTGCAGATCGCGTACGAGTTTCATCTTCCGCCGGCGCCACCTCCCCCGCCCGCTCCGCCACCGCCTCCGGCGACGAACGCGCCGCCG
>Ga0100403_1003585_pt1 | contig 11463 bp, 18 predicted proteins | sample CryGeymet201501t_FD_83663 | JGI IMG/M metagenome (GOLD analysis project Ga0100403, IMG submission 83663) | Groundwater microbial communities from Crystal Geyser aquifers in Utah, USA - Crystal Geyser metaG 2015-01t | ecosystem: Environmental > Aquatic > Deep subsurface > Groundwater | place...
AGGTATCGTAAACCACCACCACATAAACGAAGGGGGTGAAGCCAAAGCCCCACCCCCGACCCCCACCGGAAGGGGCTGATTACGTACCAGCCGCGACCACAGTGATCGCCGACAGATCGACGGAAATCGTAACAGCACCATCCGCGGCGACCGACATGACCAGCATGTAACCATAGTCAGCAATGGTGCCCGCGCCACCGACTTCCGTCGCCCAGACCGTGACCTCGATGATGTCACCCTTGATCAGATTGAGCTTGTCATCCTTGTTGTTAAAGTAACCCGGTACGTCAACGGTAGTCAACGTATCCAGGGTGTTGTAGTGGTAGCGGTGGAACCGCCCGCCATATACGAGTTCGAGATTACCAGCCGTGTAAGCCATTGTGCCTCTCCTTACGCCGTCGGCAGCGCCGCCGTGTCATCGATGGAAATTTCGATCACGCCCGTCGTATCGATGAGACCCGCGCCAGTAGACATCGAATTAGCTACGAAGTGCGCGGCTCTGTCACCATGCCAGGTGATATCAGTCGTCACCCCCTGGCCTTCCGCGACCCCAACCGCACTGCGCGTCCAGGCAAAGCCCTTGGCGGTCGCCGTGCCAGCACCGGGACACCCGTTGTGGGACATCCACAACGCGTTGTTCCAGTTTTTGATGGTCGCGCCGGTATCGAATGGCCGGTCTGTTACGTAATCGGCCGACGCGAACTCCTTAACCGTCAAAGCCGCCGCCCAGGCGTTCTCGGTAAGAACGACAAAGGTGTCTCGCCGGACATCATTCTCGCGAAGTGCGGTAATGATGTTGAGCATTGAATTGCGGACAGTCGTCGAAGTCGTAACCGTTAGAGGCTTGATCGGTTCGGAGGTAGAATCCAAAGCTGCGAAGATCTGGTCATCCAGAGCGCGACCCAGAGCCCATGCACCAGCACGGACCAAAACACCGCGTTCGTCGAAGTTGATCTTCATTTCGTCCAGCTTGTCAACCCAATCGCTGTGGTACAAATCCGTCAGCGTAACCTCGACCCGCGTGTGGTCGATGTTAGCTGGCGTAATGAGACCGTGGCGGCTCTTGGTCGTTGCAACGCCACGTCCTACCTTCGGGAAGTGGGTAGAAACGCCGACAACACCCGTTTTCAGACGGACGAAATTACGAAGCATCGAGCCCTCGCGCTGATAGGCTTCGTGGACCTCCGTCTCGAACATCTTTACGAAGACTTGGTCAATGGAAGTGCTCATCGTCACTCACCCTCTCTATATGGAGACTGAGCGTCCTATCGGGTTATCCCTAACACGATAATCGAGCGGGTTGTCCTTCCGGGCCTACCCGACTGTCCAACGGGGCCAGCCGAACGCATACGCACGATATACGCCACCTCCCCGCACTTGTCCAGGAGATATTTCCTATGTCACGCGACCGGCTACCCCGACGATAGGACGGGCCCCTCCCATCAACCTACCAAACAGCCCCTGTCGTTCCAATTCGAGGCGGTTCGCCGTTGCCATATCCCCGCGGGATTTGGCTTCGTCCCGCCGGCGAGTTGCCTCGGTAATCGCATCTTGAAGTGAGGCTGCCTCATCCTGCGTCGGCGCCAATTGCACCGCGTCCTCAGTCAGAGATCGTCCAAGGCGGGCAAACATCTCGACAAACGCCGGATGCGACCCGAGAACCACTCCGTCCACGATCGCCTGTTCGAGAAACGTCGAAAACGTTCCATCGGAATCAAACTGCTTTACGGCACGCTTCGCGAGTGTCAGGTTGCGTTCGGAGTCCGCCCCCCACTTCCGATGCAGTTCCTCCTCCGCCTTTTGCGTTTTCTTGATGGTTTCTTGCTCGGCCGCGGCACGCTGTGCCTGGATGGTCTCATAGAACAGAGCCACATCCTTCTGTACCATGTCCGGACTCTTGCCCGCAGCAAGCGACTCCTCCAAGAATTTCTTAAGGTACGGATCGCTCGTCGGATCGGCGCGAACCGATGCCTCAACAAGGTCGGGAAGCTCCAACTTGTAGCCCGTAAGATCAGCCGGCGCGCCCAGCACCTTACGACGGAACGCCAATACTTCTTCCGGCGAGGCGTCTTTGCCGGGCGGAGAGACGGACGTCCCTAGTTTCTTCTGAAGCTCGGCATAGGATTTCGTCAGGTCAGTTGGGGAATTGAATTTGTCTGCTACCGATCGCAGATCCGCCGGAAGAACGCTACGCCAGTCTTCCACCGGGGCGCTAGGCTCCACCGCTGTGATCGTCTCCGCAGTCTCGACCGTTTCGTCCGGCGTAGTTGCCTCCGCCGGCGTAGTTGCCTCCGCCGGCGGGGTCGTTTGTACTGTCTCGGTCGTAGTTCTTGCCATCAGTCCGCTTCCCTAATCGTCGTATGCCGGAACACCCCCGTGTCAGGCTCCCGCGTCAGAAACCCCAGAATCTCCATCCCGACCTCCCGCCTTCCGAGCAGACGATACGTGTCATGCGTATCCAGCCCTAGCAGCGAGTGATGAAGACCCGCTGCCGCGAAGATCTGGAACAGTACCCGCTCTTTCTGATCGGCTGTCGCCTCCCCGAAGAACACCGCGCGAAAATCGCGATAGCGATCCATGGGCAGATAGCCGTTCTGATGGACCCGCGCGGCCAACAACGGGATCATCAAGGCCTGAACATCGACGTCGCCGTCGTCCATCACCATTTCCTCGGATCGAAGTCACGAGACGACTGCGTCGGCAAGTCGCTGACATCAAGCGGGTCAAACAGCCCCTGCTTCCGGCGTAGGGACCGCTCAACCTTAAGCGCCGCGGCACGCTCACGCTCACGGATGTAGCTTTTTTCCTCGACGGGTTTCTCGGCCCTCATCCGACGGGTGCCTCCTCTTGTGGCATGAGAACGGGCGCGGCGTCACGCAACGCCCGCGCCCCTTGCTGAGCAAGCTGTGCTGCCTGCTGTGCCTCAGCCGCGGCGGCTCGCGCCTGCCGCCCCGCGTCGCGAACGTCGGTAGACTTCAGCCACGCCGTCGGGAACCCGCCCGCATAGGGCGCCGCCCGCGCAATCGCATCACCCTCGAAGTTATCTATCATGTCAGGCTGTGCCTGGACCAGTGGCAGGAGCATCTCCAACGTTCGGGCCAACCCCGCCATTTCAATCTGGTTCTTGGCCCGGAGGATAGGGCTCTCGAACCGGAAGTCTAGATCCTTGCCCTGTAACTCCAATGGAGGTGGCGGAAAGGCCCCTGCCCGCAACATGATTCCAAACGCCCGCTCGACCGTAGCCGCCAAGAAGTCCGTCTCCAACTGTCCAAAAACCGGGCCGACGGCACGAAGCATTTCTTCCTTACGCTCGATCACCTCGGTTGCCGTCATCCGGGGCGCGTTCACGGGAAGTTGAAGGACATTGCGGAAAAATGCCCCCCAGACTTGCTCCCGGGTATCGTTTTGCATCTCACGCCCGAGAGGAATCTGGGCCTGCGTGGAAAGCTCTCCCAGCGGAGGCCGTCCAAATCTCCGCGCCGCCTCCCCGTCAAAATACGTCATGCCACCAGGATAGGTTCGCGGCGCAGACAGAATGCCGTCGCTGATCGCCCACATCGGTGGATCGACTGCCCGCTGTCCGGCAACCAACAGCGTCTTGCCCATGGCCTGAAGGACACTCGCATCCGGCAAGGCGACGTGTCCCGGTCCCCGCCCATACAGTTCACCCGAGGACGTATCCCACCGAACGACAGCAAACGGGAATTCCTCGTACCCACTCTCCCGCACTAGCCGTTTATCTTCCACCTCTATGACGAAAGAGGCGAAGGGCATGTTGCGTGGTCCGGCCTTGCCCACCTGGCCATCCCGTCGGGGCTGTACGACCCACAGAAACTTGAATGTCCGATCAGGATGCTTGGTCTCAGCCTCGCGAACCTCCTGGCTGAGACTGTCTTCACCATAGCGTTGCATCGCTTGCCGCGCGGTCAGTTTCATGTCGATGAAAATGGTATCAACGACCCCTTCCTCATTCTCGGCGATCAACGTGTCCCGCAGATGAAAAGAGCGAAACAGTAGCCCCTGCGCGTCCGCCGTCTCCCCGATGAACAGCACCCCCGTACCGAAAGTTACCAAGTCCCTCAGCACCTCGCCCGTCCGCTGTCCGAAACGCGCCGTCCGCGCATAGAACGCGTTGAACATCCGCTGTTCAACCGTCTCGCTCCAGAGACGGACATTCTCGAGACTCAGCAGATCCGCAAACCGCGGGCGGGCGTGAAACCACTGCACGTTTCGCGGCATCAGGAAGGAGTCAATCCCCGCGGCGAGGGAGCGGCATGCCTGGCGAGGGGTCGAGTCAAAGATTTTGTCCGTCCGGCGCTCGCCGTCCGTGCTGCTCTCCGTGATGAAGTCCGCACGACTGGGGGTCAGCACCTCGGCAAGTTCCTGCCACGTCTGCTCCCAGGTTCGACGAGCCTCCTTGAGCTTGTTGCGCCGGTCGATGAGGGCTTTGACGTCTGGCATTTACTGACCCAACAGACTCGCCCGGCGCAGGGGCTCCAGTTCCTGCACGCCCAGAGGGGACGTCAGCGTAGTGGACTGCCGCCCACGCCGCTGGCGCAGTTGTCGTGCCCGCTCCTTGGCAGTCTCCGCAACGATGGCCGCCCGGTCAATGGGCGGTGGTGGCGCTTCCGGCGTTTTGAACAAACTGCCGCCCGGAAGGGAGAAGTCAATCCTCATCTCGGATGCCTCCGAAGGTAATTATACAATTGCCGCGGGGTCACGATCCACGGCCGACCGATCCCCAATACAGCTTTTGTAAGCCCAACGCAATTGGCATATGCGAACGGCAGCCGGACCATCGGTTTTCTGGGGCGCGTCTCCAGCACACAAAAGCCCAGGTCGCGATAGAACTGCTTCGGGTTCTCCTCTGCCATTGCTATCAGCCGAATATGGGGCCGATGGTCAACCGTGTCCACATGGAACCACGGTGCCTCAGGCCTGTACTGTACAACCGCGGCACAGTGCTGGAAGTCTCGATCCAACAGCCACCCCAGCCTATGAGGCTTGAGGTAGTTGGACTTGCCTTCGAAGAGAACCAGTGCTCGCATGGTCACCACGCTAGGGGATTATAAGCTCGATCCGTTTGAAGGGCCAGCCCTCGCATCGCGAAGTTGGAGGGCCGCAAGACCCGATCCCAGCGACTGGAGGCGGCAAACGTGTGCATGAAGGCGTCGATGATGTCGGGGCTGGCGCCCTTGAGTTTCGAGCGGGTTGCCTCTTTGCTGACGACATAAAATCGTCCAGATGAATGAAACTTGCCATCCAGGGCCATCAACTCATTAACCAGATTCTCGTCCTCCGGCAAGGTGACGTCCGACCGGAAGAACCATTCCCGCACCTTGTCCCACAATTCCTGCCGTAAATAGGTGAAGCGTTCTTTGTCCTGAGCATTGCTACTGACATTCAACGGTGTGATCGGGACTTCCGGCAGCTCTTCTTTCAACCGGGCATAGACACCGGCACCCATGTTCAGGACGTCGATCACAATCTCGCAGGGCTTCGCGTGCTCGGGTTGTGACTCATAGTGATGCACGATTTTGCCCGTTGTCTGCATCGGGTCGAGCTGTGACCACCACATCACGGGTTCCAGAAGATGCGTCCCCATCCGTTTGGCCAGGGCCGAGCGATCCCCCTGCCAGCCAACATCAATCCCCCAGATGATATTACCTTGGGTGGGCAATTCAATAAGCTTGCGTCGGGCCTGAGCCTCTACGATGAGCCCCGGAGGAATGAAGGAATCCGAATCCGTCTCGGGGAACTCACCCAGAACACGAACCCGAAATTCGCGACTCTCGACCCCGTATCGGGACGCCATCTCCGCGATCCAGGTTGGATCGACCCGCGTGCTCTCGTAGCAGGAAACTCTTCGGGTCCGCCACTTGCGCTCCCCTGGCCGGGGGTGGAAAGCGTTGTAAAAATACCCAGATGTGCGGGTCGGATTCCCCGTCAGGACCATCTTTGCCCCGGGGGAGGACAAGGAACCCGATCCTACCTCGAAGATGGTGTCATCGACGCCTGAAGCCTCGTCAACGATGAACAGTAGGTTGTCTTCGTGGAACCCCTGCAAGGCCTCCGGCTGTTCCTTGCGCGAGGTCCGTGCCTCGGCAAACGATGTCCCGTTGGAAGACTTCAACGTCAGCCGAGAAGACGTTAATTCCAGCATTCGCCCGAGAAAAGGATGCAGTTCTTGCTTCCTTTTGCTTACTTCCGGCCACAGAGCCGACTCCAGATTGGACGCCGAGGGGGCTGTACACGGAATCTTGTACGGATATCGGGTTAAAGCAAACCAAAGAATGCTAATTGCCAAGAAAAAGGTCTTACCAACCCCGTGACCAGACCGAATGGCGATCCGATCTTCATGAGCGAGAGCCTCAAGCTCTTCTTTTTGCCACGTTTCGAGCGGCAATTCGACGGAAAACGCTTCATCAACAAAGGCAACGGGGTCATCCCGCCACCTAACCAGCATCTGCACGACATCTTCGTGGATCTTCGGGCGTTTTGGCTCTGCCACGGCACAACTTTTTCAAAAAAGAGGGGGCTCCGAGGAGAAAGGAGCCCCCGAACAGGAGGAGCCATCCAACACTAGCAAGATAACACGGGATTGGGGCGTTTACAAGAGCGCGGGGGAGCCGGGCTTAGCTACTGGACACTCGGGGGGTTGGAGGTGGGGAGGATTTTTAGGACTTAGCTACTGGACACCCAGAGGGTTGGAGGTAGGGCGGATTTCTAGGGCTTAGCTACTGGACACGTAGCCGGTCGGGGGCGAGGGGGTTTAGGTGAGGGTACCACCACCGCCCACCCTCCCCCTACTTGGGTGCCCCCCCTCCATCTGACAAATAAGACTACTCCGGTATCTCATGGCCCGTAGCAAAAGCGCTTGAAGACGCCAAACCCGTCTTGGCAGAAGGACGCGAGGAAGGCTGCGGACCTGGCAACCGTCCGCCGCCCCCTCCAACTATGAATATCTTCTCATTGACTATCCCCAATCGGGGCATTACATTACTTATACTAACAACGAAGGGAGTTCCTCCAATGTTCAAGGTTTGCCTCACAATCCTCGAGACCGCCGCACAATCAAATCTCCGAGTCTCGGCCCAGGATGACGGAACAACTCACTTCACCCGGCCATTTGAAGGAGCCGCCGAGTATTTCGCTTGGGCGGTCTCGTTCGTCGAGACCTCATTCGAGGCGCCCCTGCGGGGCCTGTTCCTTGGCGATTTGCATGTTGCCTTCGTCAACTGCCTGGCGGGGGCGGCCGGCCTGTAGTGAGGAATATCTTCTCGTAGATTATCCCCTATCGAGACGATACATTGAAGTCATCAACACAAACCAAGGGAGTTCAAGCCATGACCAAGCTGACCAAATATATGAAGCGGTCTGGATTAAGGTCTACAGACATAATCGACGAACTGCTGGAAAACTTGGCGGCAGAGCTGGAGGTGGAGAGCATATCCATCTCCGTACATCCTAAGGGGGTTCGCGGTGTGTACCTCCATCCCTCTGACAAGACATGTTACTTCGGTGTCGCAGGAACTCTGGAAGAGGCTCTTGAAGACGCCAAAACTGACTGGGCAGACGGTCGCGAGGAAACCTGCTGACCTGGCCGCCGCCCGCCGCCCCTCCAACTATGAATATCGTCTCATTACTGCAACGCACCAGAAAGGCCGAAGCCATGTTAATCACACTCGAAACTCTCATCAGCCTGGACGCATGCGCGGAGGCTCGGCGGGCTTTCACTGCTGCCTTCCCGAACGGCGCGGCGAATTGGCAAGCGGTGTCCGCGCACCCGGATTGCCGTCGCCCCTGGAAATGGTGGATTGCGACCCACGCCCCCGGGCTGGCGCTTGAAGAGCGGCTCTCGCTCGCTGATCAAAGCAACGAGCCTGACTACTGGCGCTGGTGGATCGCCATCCGCGCCCCCGGACTGTCGCTCGAAGAGCGGCTCTCGCTCGCCAGTCAGAGCTATGATCGGGAGTTGCGCTGGCTGGTTGCCATTCACGCCCCCGGGCTGGTGCTTGAAGAGCGTTTGGCGCTCGTTGATCAAAGCGACAATCCAGACTGGAAGTGCATGGTTGCCGTACACACCGTCGGGCTGTCTATCGAAGAGCGTTTGGCGATCGCTGACCAGAGCGACCGGCCCGACTACTGGCGCAGCTGGATCAACGAACGCTATGCAGCTTCCTCCGCATGATTACCCTAAGAATGCTCCGCAATAACGAAGGGAGTCACTCCAATGTTCAAACACAACTGGAAGAAGGACCGGCACCCGCAGGCGGGCGCTCCTTTTCGCGTTGGCGGGTACACCGTTCGCTGGGTCGAGGATCCAGAAGCCCTCGGCCTCCGCACCGTAGGTTTGGCAGACAGTATCCTTCCGCACCTACGGCATCGGGGCTGGTACGTGGATATTCGACAGGACGGAACAACCTGCGGCATCGTGTTCCAATTGCCTGCCCGCAAGGGCTACCCGCGATTCGTCGCGGCAATCACCGATCCCGACCGTGACGACGCCATCATCATGGAAGTCGGGGAGACTTATGAATCCGCGAGAGAGGCGGCCTTCGCCGCTGACAACCTCGCGGAGAGCTACGCAGAAAAAGCGCGCGAAGACGAGGAAGCTTGGCAGGCGGAAAACTAGCGGCACAACACCAATGAAGATTGAAGACTTTTGTCAGAATTCAGCGTAACCCGTTACCCGCTTAAGGGGTTACGCACCGCTCCCGGAGGGAGCTACCCAACAAACCTACTAGGATCAGCGCTCAGTAGCCCTCTTCCTGCCAGGCTACTACCCTAGCCGCCTACCTAGACTCAGCCCCGCCCACGTCACCGGCGGGGCTTTCTGCCAGGAATTCGCCACCCGAGATCACATCAATAGCATCTCCGCCTACCCGCGCCCGCACGATCCGCTCAACCGCCCCTAGCAAGGCAACAGGATCGTAGTCGCTCCCGGAGCCGACATGCTCCCGCACATCGACACCCGCCAATTGCGCCATAAGCTTCGTCGCCGCGACGGCGGCACTCGGATTAAGAGTCTGATACGCGAGATCGCGATCGGCTTTGGCCATTTCAAGCAGCGTAAACCGCCCCATGCTGGCTTTCTCGGCGGCAACATTAACAATCTGGTCGAGGTAGTCCGCCGTCCGTCGCCGCATCCGGGTGCTTAGCAACACAACATCGTGGTCCGTCAGCCCCTCCAACTCTTCCGGAGGGACGACCGCCCGCACCGCTTCGATGAACCGGCACCCGGTTTCGGCAATAAGATGCGCAAAACGCTGTTCCCGCTCGGTGAGGGGATCACCATTCCCATTAACGGGCAACAAAGCCTTGGTGCGAAGTTTGGCCATAGGCCACACCCTATCCCAATCCGCAGCGGCGGGCAAGCCCCTACCAGGCCAGCCCTACCCACGGCACAGTGAGAGGAAAATAGTCCGTATCACGCGTAATGGTCCGTATCAAAAAGAACTGCTACGGTACGCCGGCGGCTGGTAACGGCATAAATCCTTGTATAATAATAATATTTTTATAAGAACATATATAGAATAGTCATGCCGTATCAGTGTAACAGCCAGAATCAATAGACACCCATGTGCAATTTGGTGTCCAGTGAATATCTCTCCCCCTCCCCCCTCCCTGATTTTATGTAACTGTCTCTTCTCCAAAAATCGTGATACGCTGAAACAGACGGTACTCCGCTATCGTCAAGCCTTTCTAACCCTTTGATTTTGTTTGTATCATTTTTTGCAAGTCCGTATCATGAAAAATGATACGGCGTGATACGGCGTGATACGGAGAACTAACACGCTGATTTTGTGTGTATCACGATTTTTTATGCTTACTGATACGCATACACTCAATTTCCCTCCCTGCCAGAAATAGTGAGCAATTTGAGGGACTTCTCATCCTTTTTGCGTTTTGATACAGCCCCGCCTCCAAAAAAGGAATATTTACTCGTTGCAACTTCACTGTTCACATGCTACTTCATATTCAGTCGCTCCCTGAAAAGGATCGGCTGCACCAGACGCACAAGGTTGTGCGTCAAACGCAAAGATAGGATCGACCAATGCCCTCCAACCCTGCCTTCTTTCTGCCACAAATACGGCCGTGGCCCCAAACTGGGGGCTTTCCCCCGACCTCTTGGTCCGGAAATTCCTTGTTTGTTCTCTCATCGGGGGAGATGATGCGATGAAAGTGCCGGTGCCGTTTCCGCCGCGGCGGGTCCCCGCCAAGTACGGGTTCGGAAACATGGCGATAGGCGATTCCTTCTTCGTGGCGACGGAGGATCGCGCCCGTGTTGCCACGGCTGCGGCGATGTTCGGCCCACGGCACGGCATGCGGTTTTCCGTCCGTCGCTGGACGGGTGAGGACGAGTTTGGATACCCGCGGACCGGGTATCGCTGCTGGAGGATTGGATAAATGGCAAGGCCTCTCGTTCTCATTGGCGACGAGCTTTTCCTCGACGGAGAGCGCGTCGGTACGCTCTGCCTCCCCGGAGGATCAACGCGTGACCTGCTGGAGGCAGTCTTGCGGGAGATTGATCTAGATGTCTCCGCTCGCCAACGCGACGATGTCTTCTATGCGGGCTATGACACGGGCTATGCCGCCGCCCAGGAGAAGAAGGAACCCTGGGGTGGGACGAAGGATTCGACCGCGGCTACGACGCGGGATTCGACCGCGGCTACGTCGCGGGATACGACGTATGCTTCAAAAAGGCGCTCAAGGTGTTGAACCCCGATGAACACCAACGGCTCCTCCTTCGACCGTCGCCCTTTCCTACTGAGGAGATCTGATATGGTGTTGATAGAGGCCATTATCATGGTTTGGTTCTTCATCCTTGGGATCTTCGCGGGGGTTTGGCACCTTTCTACGGTGTGCAATATGATCTACGCGCGACAGGCGGGGGTATGGATCCCAGACGACCTGGACGTGCCGTTTCCTGCCCACCTCGCCCTCGCTCTGCTGGTCACTATCCCCGGGATCGCGTTCTGCGTTTGGGGCATCCTCGCCTTCATTTGCCTCGTTTGGTAGGAGATCACGATGTCACACTCAATTACAATTGCCCTCCCTCCGACCGACAGAGGCCGTCGTTCACTTAGGCTTGTCGGTCCGGCCGGCGCCGGCGCCGGCTGGTCGTGGTGGATCGTCATCGAGCCAAGGCCGGGCATGCAGGCGGAGCGGGGGCCCTATGCTTCGAGCCTAGACGCCATTGAGGCGCTGGCCTGCATGGAGAAGGAGTCCAAACCATGATCACTCTCCAAGTGCTCCGCGACCTCCGCGCCTGCGAAGAGGCTCAGACTGCGTTCGCTCGCTACTTCCCGAACGGCGCGCCGACCTGGCAAGCTGTGGCGGCACACCCGGCTTGCCAGAAAGAGTGGAAAGGGTGGATTGCCGTTCGCGCCCCCGGACTGTCTTTTGAAGATCGGCTCTCGCTCGCTGACCAGAGCGACTGGCCCGGATTGCACCTCATGG
>Ga0100403_1003590_pt1 | contig 11454 bp, 13 predicted proteins | sample CryGeymet201501t_FD_83663 | JGI IMG/M metagenome (GOLD analysis project Ga0100403, IMG submission 83663) | Groundwater microbial communities from Crystal Geyser aquifers in Utah, USA - Crystal Geyser metaG 2015-01t | ecosystem: Environmental > Aquatic > Deep subsurface > Groundwater | place...
AAAGAGCAGATCATCGACAAGTACGGCAAGTTGCTACCAATCGCTCAAGAGTTCGCCGGCATGAAGATAACCGAAGCCAGAGAAAAAATAGTGGAGAAGCTAAAAGAAAAAGGTTTACTAGTTAAGATTGACGATGATTATATCCACAATGTCGCCACTGCCGAACGCACCGGCGGCACTGTTGAGCCACAGGTAATGCTCCAGTGGTTCGTTAATGTAAACAAGCCCTTTACTGTCGCTAACTCTAAGATAAATGGTATAGACTCTGGCTCAGAAACCACTCTCAAGGAGCTGATGACTAAAGTAGTGGAGAGCGGACAGATAACCATCACCCCGGACCGCTTTAACGCCGTTTACTTCAATTGGATAAACAACCTCCGCGACTGGTGCATCAGCCGCCAAATCTGGTACGGCCACCGCATCCCCGTGTGGTACAAAGGCGAAGAGATTTACGTCGGCACTGAAGCGCCGACAGGCGATGGTTGGGATCAAGACCCAGATACCTTAGATACTTGGTTCAGCTCCGGACTGTGGACATTTTCGACCCTGGGTTGGCCTAATGAGACAGAAGACCTCAAGACATACCACCCGACCAGCGTGCTCGAGACCGGCTACGACATTCTCTTTTTCTGGGTTGCTAAGATGATACTGATGACAGGCTTTCTACTTGGCGACATTCCGTTTAAGCAGGTTTATCTCCACGGTCTAGTCCGAGACGAAAAGGGGAAGAAGATGAGTAAGTCGTTGGGAAACATCATCGACCCGTTAGATATGGCTGATAAATATGGCGCAGACGCCACCCGGCTCTCGCTCATCATTGGCGCGGCCGCCGGCAACGACATGAAGCTCTCCGAAGACAAAGTCCGCGGCTACAAGAACTTCGCCAACAAAATCTGGAACATCTCCCGCTTCATATTGATGAACCTGGAGGACTTTGACGCGGAAACAGCGCAGATCACCGAGTCAGAGGACAAAACCGCAGTTGCCGAGTTTGAAAAAGCCAAAGCCGAGGCCACGGCTCAAATAGAGGAGTTCAAGTTTTATCTCGCCGCCGAAGGCATGTACCACTACGTCTGGCACACCTTTGCCGACAGAGTGATTGAAGAAGCCAAGCCACGCCTTGGTTCGACAGGCTCACCACAAGATGCCGACCCGGCTAAACGCGCCTCCGCTCAAGCCATGCTCAACTACATCTTGCGCGGCAGCCTAAAGGCGCTCCACCCCTTTATGCCTTTTGTTACCGAAGCCATCTGGAGCAAACTCCCCGGCAACGAAAACAAACTCCTCCTCGTCGAGCCCTGGGAGTAACATCAAACGAATTACGAATCCCTTACGTATTTACGAATTTTGACTCAGGTAATCCCATACGTAAATTCGTAACTACATTCGTAATTAGTCTGATAACTCCGTGGTAAAATAAAGGCATGACTCCAACTATTTTGGGCGTTGTAACCATCGGCATCCTCCCCACCATAATCTGGGCGCTTTTTTTCGAACAAGAACATCGCAAGCACCCCCAGCCTTTTCATGCCATAATCTACGCCCTTATCGTCGGCGGCTTAACCACCGTCTTTGTATTAGTCTTACAAGTGGCCCTCAATGACCAGTTCATGCTCTACGGCATCTCACTGAAAGACCCGCGCGCCATCACCATCTTCGCTGCTGTAGAAGAGGTCCTGAAGTTCTTGGCAGTCTTTGTGCTCATTCACCCAAACAAGCACTTCAAAGAGCCGCTAGACGCGATGATCTTTATGATTATCGCCGGCCTTGGCTTTGCCGCGGTTGAAAACATCGCCACCCTGCTAAACCACGGCGGCGAACTCGCCTCCGTCCTTGGCTCCGGCCGCGCCTTTGAGATAACCATTCTACGCTTCATGGGCGCCACCCTGCTCCACGCCCTTGTGGGCGCAGTCATCGGTTACCACTGGGCAATCGGTCTTATCCGTAAGTCCTCGCTTACTTTGCATATTTTAACCGGCATCATCATCGCCACCTTGTTGCACGCAGTGTTTAACTACCTTATAATAACTACAGGCCCGGCGAGTTGGGCAATTGCCTTTCTTGCAACGCTCGCCTTCTTTGTCCTCACAGACTTTGAAGAACTAAAGGCCGTAGACTAGCTGCTTAGCTGATTAGCTTCTTAGGCAGGTAGGCCGCAGCCGAGAAAACTTAAACAGCTAAACAGCTAAACAGCTAAACAGCTAAACAGCTAAACAGCTAAACAGCTAAAAATATGGATGAAGCAAAAGAATTTTTCAAAGAACTAAGCGACGAGGATGGCCAAAGCATTCGCCACCGCGCTGATAGCCCGCAGACCGAGCCCAGGTCCCAAGAAGAGGGCGAAGAGGGGCAGCTGGCCATCGATGTCTATCGTGAAGGAAACGATATTATTGTGGAATCTCCAATCGCCGGTGTGGACCCAGAGGCGCTAGACGTCCATATCACAAACGAGTCCGTGACCGTTCGCGGCTCCCGAATGCGCCGCCAGGAGATCCAAGACGAAGACTACTACTACCAAGAGTGCTACTGGGGTAAATTCAGCCGCTCCGTCATTTTGCCCCAAGAAGTAGACGCCGAAGCCTCAGAAGCCAGCATTCGCAATGGCGTTTTGCACATCCGCATGCCCATGATAGACCGCAAAAAGGGCAAAAAACTCAAAGTCCGCATGGGGTAGAAGTTATGAGGTGTCTCCTCCCGTAGCCTGCCTGCCGGTAGGCAGGGAGGTGAATCCTCATAACTTTTGCACCGACATCCCCCCAAAACCCTCATTTCATGAGGGTTTTGGGGCTTCCCTGGCCCGTGGCCCGAAGGGCTATACGGGCTTGACTTACGCCCCAAAATGGGGCTTGACAAGCAGGGGGCAAGTATGCTATAGTTAAGCCAATTCCCGGCAGCGGGGATTTTTTAATGGCAGAGGTCTGGCTTGCCCTGAGCAAGTCGAAGGGGAGAGGCTGAAGCCAAAAACTAATCAAAAAGCACATAAAACCATGAAATTCATCAATCTTGACGACGTTCCAATACGTAAGCTTCGCTCTTTGGCGAAGCGTATCAACTGGAAAAAGTTGTTTTCTGTAGCCTCTATGAAGGGGATTGCCCTTTTACTAGCTTTGGCCGTCTTCCCGATTCAGCTAGCTGTGGCTGAGCCGTCGGCTAATGCTAACGGCACCGATGCCCTAAGCGAGCGAGTGGCCTTGGTTTCTTCCACGGCCTTGGTTCAGCCACAATACGAGCAGATGACGGTGACGGCCACCGCCTATAACTCTCTGAAGGGTCAAACTGACGATTCTCCCTGTATCGCCGCCCGCGGTTATAACCTGTGTGAGGCAAACATGGAAAACGTCATCGCCGCTAACTTCTTGCCTATGGGCACGAAGATAATCGTCCCCGAGCTCCACGGTGACCAAGTGTTTACGGTCGTAGACCGTATGAACTCTCGGTACTCCAAGTACTGTTCAGACACCGAGTGTCGCCTAGACTTCTGGATGCGCGAATACTCTGATGCCCGTAAGTTTGGCAAGCAAACCGTCGACATCATCGTCCTCAGCCGCCCAGAATAGTCCTTAACCGAAAACCCGCCGATTGGCGGGTTTTCGGTTCTCTCGCTCTGAGTTACAATAATATAAACAATTAAATCATTTAAAAAAATGAATGACTCATTAGGACCAATCTTAGCATTGATAATCGCCTTAGGCTTTTACTTATTTATAGCGTACTGCCTCTTTCGTATCGCTGAAAAGACCAATACGCCCGATCGCTGGATGGCTTGGGTTCCGATCATCCAGATCTTCCTGCTTCTAAAAATCGCCCGCAAACCCGCTTGGTGGTTTCTTGGGTTTTTAATCCCGTTGGTCAACCTGATAGTTGTGGTTATTGTTTGGATGGAAATAGCCATTGCGGTTAATAAACCAAACTGGCTCGGCGTGCTAATGCTGATTCCATTTTTTAACCTGGCCATCATTGTCTATCTCGCTTTCAGCTCTATGCCGCAAATTCCTGAGACGCAAATACCGACCACTCCGCCATCAATCCCGAGCGCATAGCCTATTCTTCAGAAATATATCAATGATCAACCCCCAAAAGCCGCCCATCCGGGCGGCTTTTACTTTTTGTCTTATTCTGAATCTTAAAATGAACTAGTATCTTCCACCTGAATATTCTTCAACTAGCCCTCTCCGATGCGATATTTTCCTGACCCCGCTACCTAAAGAGTCGGCAGCCCTCATCAAGGTGCTAGTAATTTCCGAAAGGATAGCTGCGTCTTCAGAGCCTTCCGGCAACTCTACTCTCCCGATCTTTTGGGATAGCTCTATGCATTCTTGCTCGAAACCATAAACCGCCCGCAACAGCTCAGTAATAGATTCAGTATCATCACTAATTCTGTCTTGAGGGTAGGAGTGATATTCGATTTCTTCCGCTCCAGACCGGATCTGCTGCACGGCTAGAAGAAGTTCGTCTAACCCGGTTCCTGTAGTCGAAAAGTCATCGATCGCCCTCAGCCCCTGAGCGATTCTGTCGAGTCCTTCTCGGGGAATAAGTTCGTCGAGCCTTCCATGATCCCGATCACCGCAAATTCTGTACAATCTACCAATATCTAAGGGCTGACCCCTCAAAACAGCACGAAGATTTTCGTGTCTCTGCTCAATCAACTCATTTGATCGTTCAGCTTCTTCATTTTCATTTTCATCTTCAGCCAAAGCCTCGGGCGTTTCTAGCTGTTCCTCATCCATCTCCGGAGAGGCTGCAGGACTCTCATCTTTAGCCGCCTCCGGTCTTTCCTCAACTACCTTTTCTTGAGAGGGGACAGCTTCGTGCTCTGCGTCACCTGTGAATTGAAATTTATACTCAAAGCCCATACTTAGATTGAAAATTGTCTCTTTATCGCCTCACCCCGCGCATCTAAAAAACGTCGAGCTTCATCCTTACCCATTCCATCAAGAATATTTCGGATACGCAACCTTAGGGCATCCATCTTTTTGTTAACTACCGCGCGCGCCTCTCCCGGGCCGGCCAGCGAGCGGCCGGCATCCAAAATACTTTCAATGTCTAACAATATCCCCAGCTGAATTTGCTGGTCTAACGGAGAATCAGGAAACTTAATCCCCAGCCCAGCATCAGCAATCGCCTCCAAGTAGGCTTCATTATTCATGCTTCAAAGATAGCATAAAACAAGCACGGCCCCAAAACCACTCTAGGACGAATCGGTCGGGCGAGAATCGGAAAGTTTGATATTGGTGCTGTAATTATATACTTCGCTCGAACTTTTTTTGAACGGAACTGACCGCCTCCGCTTCGCTCCGGCGGAACGCTCGGGCGCGGCGAAATTCCCCCCCCGTGCCCCCTCCGCCGCACCCTCGCTTGCACACCCTGCAAATTTTTGAAATGCACAGCGACTAGGAATTAACAACACCATTATTGCTGATTTTTCGATATGACGCAAAAAGGAAGATGACAAAATATAGAGCGACTACAATACCGATTGCGGTGTACGCAACAAAAATTGAAATATGGTCGGCAAGAAAACTGAAGCCAAGCGCAACGGGAATTAAAAATGCCTCTCGTGCTAAACTCATAAACGACTCTCCCGTTGCGCGTTGGCCCGATGGCAACTCTTTATGTAGGTCGCTCAATAAAAGCGGTGAAATAAAGTAATACGCGATCCATGGAAGAAAAGCGAACGGAATCCCAATCCATGATTTTGTTGCACCAACAACAAGAAAACCAACAGAACTGACGAATATGGACAGAGCAAAAACTTTCTTTCGGCTAAATCGCCTCAAATGATAAGAAAATTTTCCCGCTAACGCCTCAATGCCATTCCCAACAGCGGCCAGATAACCGAGTACAAAAATCGGAATACCGATTTTGACAAAATACAACTGTCCATATTCGTCTATTAGTCCGAGGGTTGCTCCAAGAACAACCGAGAGAATAATAAGATGTAAAACAAATGGATGTCGCCAAAGATATTTTCCGGTTTCTCCAATATGCTCCCAATACTTCATCTCTCCAGTTGTCCGATGAATTTTCGGCTCCGTAAAAGATAGGGCAAGTAAGACGGCAATTAACGAGAAACCTAGGGTCATCCAAAATGGAACAACCAAACCGAAATGGTCGGCTATCATTGCGCCAACAATACCAGCGAGAATGGCCAAAAGATTTTCATAGAAAATAATATTGCCGTAAGTTTTTTCGTAGTCATTTTCTTTATTTAACTGCTTGAGCGTGTCGTAGAGAAAAGAGGTGTCTGTACCAGGGCGTAGTGCCATGTGAATTGAGGCGGCGAGAGCACCTAAAATAAACACGCTGACATTGTGGGCGATTGCCCACAAAAAAGTATTGAGCATAAAGAAAACGACATTCAGCGCTAGGACATATTTTCTGCTCCATCGGTCGGAAAGTGCGCCTGATGGTACTTCGAGAAAAATGACGAAAACAGCAAAAATAATTTCAACGAGGACGATGTCGGTCACAGAAAGTCCTCGCGCCGCCATGAAAATTTTATCTATGCCGTAGTAGAGAACGAAGCTAGAAAAAACATTGAACAGATAAAATTTCTAAATATTGGCTTTAAGTTTTTGTTCCATGTTAATTAAAAACTTCCGATGGCGAAATATTAAGAGCTTTCGCTAATCGGTTGATATTTTTAAGTGCGGGGTTGCGTAGCCCCTTTTCGATACCAGAGATATAAGTCCTGTGGATACCAGATCGTCGCGAAAGCTCTCCTTGGCTCCAATTTCGCTTTATTCGCAATTTTCTTAACTTTTCGCCAATTTTTCTTGTTCTTCAGTCATACACTTGCTTGTAGTTTATCAAGCTGTTTACTATCAGTAAACAGGTGAATATGAGGAAACATCAATTTTATTCTTTTATGGAAGTCGCTGTGCATTTCAAAAATCGGAAAGTTTGATATTGGTGCCCGGGGCCGGACTCGAACCGGCACGAATTTCTTCACAGAGGCTTAAACTCTGCGTGTCTACCAATTTCACCACCCGGGCATTGTAATGCCCCAGAAGTGAGGCATTGAGGCGGCGGCGAGAATCGAACTCGCGTATAGGAGTTTTGCAGACTCCTGCCTTACCACTTGGCTACGCCGCCTTATTTCAAGTTGTACTTTTTCCGGAGCAGTTCCTTCTGCTGACCAGTCTTGAGGAGCATTTCTCTACGGACAGCTTCACTTCTGGTGGGAAAGGATTCCCTGTCGAGCAATATCCAAGGTCTATAGAATTGCGTCGATCTAACTTTACCAGAATTATGGCTAGCAAGTCTATTCTCTACGTCCTGAGTTGAGCCTACATAGAGGTCGTTATTTTTTAAGCTTTTCAAAAAATAGACATAGTACATAGGAATTTTGTCCCCCCTACGGGGGATCTCCCACAGGGAGACAGAGAACTGCCTTACCACTTGTCATGCCTACGGCAGATCTCCCGAAGGGATGAGCTACGCCGCCATATCAAGTATTCTAGCCAAACTAGACACTTTCAGCAACCTTGTGCAACTTTAGGACTGTGAATTACAAAACTCCTCGCCGTGTCATTCCCGCGAAGGCAGGAATCTATCCCTTGAGCAGTTTTTCATGGATTCCCGCCTGCGCGGGAATGACAAAAAACAGAATTTCTTAGTTAACAGCTCTAAGGTTCGCCAGAGAGTGCAATATGTATGTGGCCTTATGCGCATAACCTTTTGCAGCTTACCACAAACCTCAGCCGTCATAGAATTCAACGGCCGTTTCTTTTTATGACCGCTACACAACATTATGACATTAGCAATAATGTCATAATGTTGTGTAGGGTAGTGATTTAGAACAATTACTTGTGCTGCTTGCCCTGAGCCTGCCGAAGGGAGCAAAGTCGAAGTAGTATAATTAGGTCAATTTCCCTACTCCTTTTCCTCAAGCAGGGCCTTCTCCACCTTCGCCGCGCTAGCCGCGCCCTTGTCTTCGTAAAATCCGATGGTCGGCATCGGCTTGATATTCAGCTTGCGCAGGAGCAAAGACTGCAAGTAGCGCGAACGCCTTCCCAGTAGCTTCAGTGCCTCGTTTAGCTTATCATCCGGCAAGACACTGATATACACGCGCGCAAAATCCAGCTTGGCCGTCACCTCCACCCGAGTTATTGTGGTTATCGCCGTCAGCTCCACCTCGCGCAAAATAATCTGCCCAAGCTCCCGCTGAATCAGCTCACTCACCCTCTCTTTTCGTTTGTAAGGCCTGTTATGTTCCATAAGGTAAAATTCCAAATAACAATTTCCAAATCCAAAATAATTCTCAATACTCAAGCTTGGAATTTCAAAATTTAATCTTTGGATTTTATTTGGAATTTGCTGCTTGGTGCTTGGGATTTATCCAAAGACTATTCTGGTCTTTGGATCAGGTGGTCTCCCTTCTTCACCACCATCTGCGAGCTAAACAAGACTCCGCACTCATTCTCCGCCTCAACACTATTAACCTCTTTCTTATCGCACTGCAAGTTCGTTATCCGTCCCGTTCCGATCTTTTCTCCGCGACGCTGAACCTCCACGTCCCTCTGCTCTTTTAACTCACCGGTAACTACCTTGCCACCGATAACCTGCGCCCCGTGGTTGGTCTGGTCAAACACGGCTAAGATATCCAGCTCCGACTCCACCATCTGCTGTTTGTGCCCGCTAAACTCTTCTTCCACCTCTTCTAAAATTTTGTAAATGATGTCAGACTGAAAAACTTTTAGACCTCGGTCGCGGATAACATTGTTCGCCGCCACATTTGCCTTTACCTTAAAGCCAATCAGGTAAGAGTCTGTAGAAACGGCCAGCTGGGCATCGCCATCAGTGATGTCGCCCACCCCCTGGTGGAGGATAGACAAGCCCCGCTCTTCATCCGGGTGCTTTATCTTCAGTAGCGCGTCCACAATAGCCTCCAGGGAACCACCATCACTAGCCTTTACAATCGCGTTGATGCGATTTTCGGCCACCTCCGCTCGCTCGCCACTGGCAGTGGCCACCTCTGGTCGCGCTACCTCCACAGTCAAGTCAACTATCTTCTCGCCGACCTGGGGCAGGTCGTTAAACCCGCTGATAACCACCGGGCTAGAAGCCGTTGCCGACTTCACGCTTTTTCCCATAAAATCCTTCAGCCCCTTAATCTTCCCGGCCGTGCTGGTGGTCTGCACCTCGTCTTTTACCCGCAGAGTCCCGTTTTTAACAATCGCCGTAACACTGACGCCACTAAATGGGTCCTTCTTCGCCTCTAGAACATAGGCCTCTACCGGACCATTCGGGTCGTAGGTAAACTCTTCTACCTCGGCAGTCAGCAAGACAAGGTCTAGTAGCGCATCCACGCCCTCGCCGGTAAGGGCAGAGATGGGCTGAAAGCTCACCGATCCGCCAAACCCCTCCAGCAGAACCTCAGCCACCGCCAAGTCGCTCTTAGTCTTTTCTATGTTTGCGTTAGCCTTATCAATCTTATTGATAGCGACCACGAAGGGGAGTCCACTCTTCTGGATTATCTCAATAGCCTCCTTAGTCTGCGCGTTTACGCCATCATCCGCCGCCACCACTAAAATAGCGATATCAGCGATAGCCGTACCGCGGCTACGCATCTTTGCAAACGCCTGGTGCCCCGGCGTATCAATAAAGGTGATCTTTCGAGGCTCTTGCGGCCGAGACCCCGCCACAGGCGGGGCAGCCACCTCAATCTCATACGCCCCTACCGCCTGGGTTATTCCTCCCGCCTCCTTACTCGCCAAATTAGCCTTGCGGATGTAGTCCAGCAGGGTAGTCTTGCCGTGGTCAACGTGCCCCATCACCACCACCACCGGCGGCCGCGCTACCATGTCATCCTCGCGCAGGCGGGGATCCAATTGAGTTGTTTTCTTATCAGTATTCGTCATTTGTTTTGCTATTTGTCATCCTGAGCCTTGCGAAGGATCTAACCCCTCGCTTTTGTCATTCCCGCGAAGGTTCCCGATTTGTCCAAGAGCGGTACGCGATTGGCTACAAATCGCAATGCCTTAGGTGCGGGAATCTAGCCACATAAAGCCTAAAAATACCAGATTTCAGCCTATTTTGCAAACCGCAGAGGATTTCCGCCGCGCCCCCCCCTTGTCATTCCCTCCTTCTTTCTTGTCATTCCCGCGCAGGCGGGAATCCATGCCGCGAAAGAGGTCGTTCTTCCCTTGTGCGCTGGAAGTGCGACCTCATAACATTGCAGCGCCCTCAGCTCCACCTATTTCACAATTTAACCAAATTGTGAAATGGTGCTGTGAAAAAACAAAGAGAACCCGATTCTTACGAACTCGGGTTCTCGGGTGCTTCCTTCAGGGTGATGTGGGCGACGCCATCTTCGATAAAAACATCGCCGTACATATCAATCCAAGCCACAAAGCCGAACTCCTTGCCCTCCGGGTCTGTGCCCGGAATGAAGTTGTCACCATCCGTGATACCGAGAACGCGCCAGTTAGTGACCTGGATCTCCGGTGCCTCTCGGTTAATGATGAAACGCCATCGTTCCGTCGCGCCCAGTTTAATCTGACGCGCATTACCAGCCAGACGAATCCATACGTTTTCTTGTTTCATAGAAACTCCTTGAAGATTAACCACTGAGACTATAAGCTAAAAAACAAATCTCCGCAATTTTCTGAATAAGTTGGCCTCATACACCCACTTGAACATCCGGCATATCTAAGCTAGGGTATCGGACAGAAGGAGGCTCAACATGATTCATCCCCAGCACGGCACAGTTCTGTACCTGGTCAACGGAGTATTCTTCCACTCTGCGGAAGAGATTGGGCTGACTGCAGATTACATTCCGGACCATCCTGCTCTAGTGGATCCGAAAACACTGTACCCGTTCATGTATTCCGGATTCATAGGTCGCGACGAGACCTGCGTCCTGGACGGGGTGCTCACCGGCGCTCTACTAGACGAGTTTGGCATCTCCGAGCTCGTCGACGTCACTCTCAACGTCGAGAGTGGGACGCTAGAGTTCACCAAGGTGTACGTGGGCCGACCGGAGCCAATCTACTACCGGGTTCAGCGCGGTGGGTTCGGGATGTGGGTCGGCAGCTATACCATAGAGGGAACAAGATCCGGCTTCACCCGCTGCATGCTCTCGCCTGTTTCCCCAGTATTTTTCCAACCACCCCCTTCCTAAAAAAGGGGAGCGCGCGTCGCCCTCGGATCTCCGGATCCGAGGGCGTGGCTTTTTCCAGCTCGTTTCCAGCCACAGTCCAAAGCACTTGAACAGATACTAAAACTAAGGCAATATATACGTACGACTGGAGAGGTGCCGGAGTGGTCGAACGGAGCTTCCTGCTAAGAAGTTGACCCTTTACTGGGTCCGAGGGTTCGAATCCCTCCCTCTCCGCCAATTTTCACTTTTTGTGAAATCGTAAGAAACAGCCTCGGCGCAAAGCGCCTCGGCATGGTATTTTTCCGCAATTTTGAAGGCATTTTTGAAATCCAAAACCAAAGTGCGGTCGG
>Ga0100403_1003594_pt1 | contig 11441 bp, 3 predicted proteins | sample CryGeymet201501t_FD_83663 | JGI IMG/M metagenome (GOLD analysis project Ga0100403, IMG submission 83663) | Groundwater microbial communities from Crystal Geyser aquifers in Utah, USA - Crystal Geyser metaG 2015-01t | ecosystem: Environmental > Aquatic > Deep subsurface > Groundwater | place: USA...
CAGGACAAGGGCTGGCAGGGGCGGAAGCCGGGGATGACGCCGCGGATTGAGCGCTTCGCCCGGGAGTACGCGATCGACTTGGATGGGCCGGCCGCGGTCATGCGTGCCGGGTTCCAGTATGCGACACGGGCGACAGCGGCGTCGAAAGCCTCGCATCTACTGGCCCGCCCAGACGTCGCCGCGCTGGTCGAGAGGCTCAAGGCGGCGCAGGCTGACCGCCTGGCGATCAAGGCCGACCGGGTGCTGCTGGAGCTCGCCCGGATGGCCTACTTCGACCCGGCAGAGATTGGCCTGGCGACAATCAAGAAGCCGGCCGACATCGCCAAGCTGCCCGAGGACGTGCGCCGGGCCATCGCTGGGTGGAGCTGGGACAAGAATGGTCGGTTCACCCTCAAGCTTGCCGCGAAGCAGCCGGCGCTCGAAGCCTTGGGCCGTCACCTCAAGTTGTTCGTCGACCGGGTCGAGGTCAAGGAAGTCGGCGGATTTGCCGAGCGGTTGGCGCGTGCGCGCGCTCGGGCGCTGGCTCGGGCTTCTTTGGCTGCATCTGCGCCAGCGTCGGAACCGGATCAGGCAAGTCCCGCCCCAGGATGAGGTCGGATGGCTGCACGTCGAGCCCGCGCTGGTTCGCAGTCGCGAGAATCGCCGGCATCAGGCTGCACGGGATTGGACCGATGACGTCGCCGAGTGACCGCTTCCGCCAGTGGTAGATCGCGCTGCGGTGTCGACCGAGGGCGCGCGCAAGAGCGCGATCTCCACCGAACTGCCGCGAGACCCATGCCGCTGGAGTGAAGTGCATGGACCTATGAAGTAGCGGGGTCGCCCAGAAGTGAAGGCGGAATCAGCGCGTGGTGCGCCAGCGTGCATCCTGGGGGGCGTGCTGCTCGGTCGGCGGGTCGACCTGCTTCTTGACCAGTGGGCGCGTCTCTTCCTGGGCGGCGTGCTGCCGGGCGTTCTCGACATCGCGCAGGACGTCGTCGCCGTAGCGCTCCCGCAGTTGCTCGACGATGCGGCCGAGATTGCGGCCTGAGCGCTGGGCAGTGCTGATGGCCTCGTTGCTGTCGAGGATCAGGCCGAGCAGGGTGTTGCGCTCGAAAGTGTGCGTTTCGGCCAGTGCGGCTTGGGCGACGCTCAAGGCGCCCTCCAGGGCAGAGATTCGATCGCCCAGGGCCTTCTCGATGCGCTCCGCGGTGTTCTTGCCGTTGGTGTACACGATGCGCAGCGCGACGGCCATGGTCGAGAAACCGAGGCCAATGCCGCCCCAGAGCAGTTCGGGTGAGACGTCCATGGAATCAGGCCTTTGGCGGTTGTGGTTTGACGGTCTTGCCGCGAGCCTTGGCCACGGTCTTGAGGATGCCGGCGCGCTTCTGCGCCAGCCAGGCGCCAGCCTTCTCAGCGACGGCATGGCCGCGGTCGTCCAGTTCGGAGCCGAAGGTCTTGGCCTTTTGGACGGCGAGGTCGGCCTTGGTTTCCAGTGCGTCGGCGAGCTTGGCGCCAGCGACCACGGCATCGGTACGGCGGCGCACGACCAGCCAGGCGACGAAGGCCAGCAGGGCGACGCCGAGGGCAACGGGATAGATCCAGGCCCAGCGCAGGGATTCCCAGAAGGCGACCAAGGCGGCGCATCCCAGGGCGCCAACGCCAGCGAGCGGAACGGCGAGCTTGCCCGCACCCCAGGCGAAGCCGAGCCCGCCGGCAATGGCGCAGATGGCCATGCCGATGCCGGCGATCCAGTAGGCCCGGCGGCGGTCATCGGCTTGGCTCTGCTTCTCGGCCTCGGTCGCCACGTCGGCGCGCGCCTTCCTTTCGGCCGCGTCGATCTTGGCTTGCTGGGCGGCCTCGATCTTCTCCCACTTCTCGCGCAGGGCGGCCAGGTTCTCGGCGAGGCGGTCGTTGTAATCGGCCGTGTCTTTGTCGCCGGCGGCGTCGGCCTCGGCGGCGCGCTTCCTGGCTGCGAGTTCCTGCTGACGCAGGAGGTTGACCTCGTCCTTGGCCGGCGGGTCAGGCGGACGCGAGGGCGGGGCGTCGGGGCCGCAGGCGGTTAGGACAAGCAGGGCAGTGGCGAGGATCGCAAAGCGCATGGTTCTACTGCTTCCGCACCCTGGCTGCGAGGGTCCCGCTGCCCAGGTCCAGCACGCCGCCGCTTTCGTTCTGGAACCTGACGCTGACGGTGTCGGCAGCAGACACCCACGCCGTCATGGTGATGCCCTGCAGGTCCAGGCTAAAGCTGGCCTCGGCGAAGTCGCCCAGGGCGGCGCCGGTGACGGTCACGGTGGTGGTGGCCCCCGCGCCATCGGCCAGGCTTGCCGGGTTGTACGTCGCTGCGCCCTGGCGGACGGTGGGCCAGTCCAGATACTTGGCCGTCACCGCCGTTTCGTTCATCGTCGTCAGCGCCGCGGCATCGAACGTGTTGCCCCAGACGCGGAACTCCGCGATGTTGCCCACCGTCCAGCGGCGCAGGTAGGTTGCGCCAGCGCTCACCCACTGATTGTTCCGGACGATGGCGGCGGTCACATCCCAGAGGTAGAACCCCGAACGCTTATCACTGGCTGCGGCATCGGTGCAGAAGTTATGCGCGATGTTGTCTGCAATCTCTGCCGTCAGCGTCGGGAACGCCACCGATCCATAGGCGTGCCACGGTGAACCGGTCAGATCATGCCCCCGGTTTCCGGCAATGGTGACATGCTTGGCGCCACCGATCAGGACGCCGACCGATGAAGCCGTCGCGCCGCCCGTTATGCGGTTGTCCCGCACGGTGAACCGCTGAAATGAATAAATCGTGGTGATGGAGTTGGCGATGATGATACCGAACCGATTGCCGCGGATTTCGATGTCACCCCACGCGCCGGATACGACGGAACGGATAATCAAGCCGCTAAGCTCGCCCGGCGTTGATGCGGTGTTGTCAGCGATCACCACGTGGATCAGGTCCGCGCCGGCATATGCCCGATTGACCAGGGCAATACCATGCTGGTTTGCTCCGGTGGTCACCCAGTTCGGCGCGTCCATGCGATTGCCGCGAATTTCGATCGTTCCGCCAACGACCGTATTGGGTGAAATAACATCGCTATTCCCACCACAGTCGACAAAGAAGCCGCGATTGCCAGGAACCGCCGCCGCAGGCGTGTAGATCAGGCGGTTATTGCGGATCGAAATGTTCGTGCCGCGCAGCTCCGTGAAAGAGACGACTGCCAGCGGATCGCTGCCGAGCGAGGTGATGCAGCATTCGGCTACGGTGATGTGATCGCCACCGACGATAGCGCCGCCAAGGACATCACAGCCGATCCAGGACACGTATTCAGTGCAGCCGTGGGCATTGATTGCAGCGATGTTCGTTGTGCAGCAGAAGCTGCCGCCGATCACCTTGACGTAGCGAACCGGAACGGCCCCAGCCTCACTACCGCCGCCCATGGTGATCGCGTGACGGGCGGCGGTGAAGTAGCCACCTAGCACGTTGACATGCTGGGAGTTGCCGACGATCAGGCCGTAATCGCCGCCGAACACGTTGCTATGGTCGTCGCCGGCTCGGCAGCTGATCACATCGGTGGCGAAGCACTGCGACAGTTCGATTCCGGCATAGGTTGAGTCCCAGCTTGCCACGCGGTCGATGGTGCAGTCTTTACCGAAGCGGAGGCGGAAGCCGATGCGCTCGACGCCGGCCGCTGAGTTGCCGATGATAGAGAAGTCGCGGAACGTGGCGGTGGTGCTGTTGACACGGTAGGCGCTGAGGACGCCGGCACCGTAGCTGGCTGCCAGCGGCGCCTGGACCGTGACCACGTTGCCAACCACCGAGACCACGCGGCAGAACTCGCCGGCCCGGTAGTAGGTGCGGAAGCCGGAGTAGCTGGAATCCGTCGGGTTGTAGAGCACCAGGACATCGTCACGGCTCAGGCTTGGTGCAGACGCAAACGTGATGGTGTTGGCGCCACGGGTGAGGGCGCCGGGGATTGCCGGGAGCGCCGTATGTGCCGTGTCGGCCGTGGTGAGCAGGTACTGGCCGACATGGTCGCCGGCGGCAACCGCGGAGCCGTCGATGATCGAGGCACCCATGCCCTGGCCCACGAGGCCAACATTGCGCGGGATGGTCAGTCCGCGGGTGATCTTGAAGGTTCCGACCGGCAGGGTGACGACGCCACCGCCCGCCGCATTGGCTGCGGCGAGGGCGTCCTCGATCGCGTCGGTGTCATCTGCTACGCCATCGCCGATAGCGCCGTAGTCCTTGACGCTCACGGCATCGCTGATTTCCATGGCGAGACGGCCAGCGGCCAGCGTCGCCGCCATCGTGACGGGCTGCATCGCCGAGCTGATGACGCCGGATGACGGAGCCGAGCCGGCGATCAGGTTGCCATCGGCGTCGAAGGCTAGTCCGCGGAGTGCGCGCGCTGCCGCAGACGGCAAGATGGTGTGACTCCCACCGACTTCGCTCTCGGGCAGGCGAATGCTGCGTGCGTTCTCATCGGCGAGCTGCTGAATCAGCATAACAGCGCGGTCGCACGCACGTTCCAGAACCTCGGCGCTGATCTTGCCCTGGCTGCGCAGGTTCATGGTTTGCGTCGCATCGAGGACGCGGCGGATGGTCAGCTTGTGGCTGCCGCTGTCGGTGCCGTCGCCGGTGAGCGCGGTGGTCAGGGTGACGTCGCCGCCATCGTCAGAGAGGACGCCGTCGACGGTGTAGTCGGTTCCTTCGATCAGGGTCGTCTCGACGCCGTCGAGGTCGACCTCGGTGACCAGCAGGTCGGCCGCGGCGAAGATCTTGAACTCGTACGGGAAGACTGTGGTCGCGCCGTTGCCGTTGTAGGGACCGCTGCGTGAGACTTCGCTGGTGACCGTCATGGAAACGCCCTCGCGGCCAGCCTACGCGAATAGGTGCAGCCTGCGACGGCTAGGCTTTTGCGCCGTCAGCGATTCGGCGACGGGCCGAAGACGGGCGCGCGGATGTCGGCGCTGGGGTCTTCCAGCCATTCCATGAGACCGGTCCAAGTTGCGATGGATTGCCCGCTGGGCAGCCCCATCCAGCTTCCCGCCGTGCTGACGATGGCCTTGGCCAGTCCGGCGTCGGCGTCCATCTGCTTGATCTGCGTGGCCAAGGCGAGGGCATCGCCGAAGGGGCGCACCACGGCCGGGCCGCTGTAGCCGTAGCCAGAAAAGATGCCGCCGAGCTCGCGCGAGCCGACCATGGTTCCCATCATCGTGCTGGCGAACTCGTTGGCCGCGCGCTCAGCGAAGGCGTCCTCGTCGTCCTTGTCGTCCCACCAGTCGCGGGTGAGCCCGCGGATGATGACGGTCATGGCGGCCGGCAGGGCAGCGACCAGCATGGTATTGCCGAAGGCGCTGGCCCAGGTGGCGAAGTCCTTGGGGTTGCGGCGCACGCGCGCGCCCTGGTCGTAGACCTGATTGAACAAGGTGGCGCCGTAGGTGTAGGCGCCGGTGAAGACCTGCAGGTAGGCGTCGCGCTGGACGCCGCTGAGGTCCTTGGTCAGGCCGCTGCCCTGGGTGTCGATGACGGCCTGGTCGGCGAGGGCGATGGCGTCCTCTTCGCTGCGCTGCTCGCTTTGGGCCTTGTCGTAGGCGGCCAGCCAGGTGGCGGTGTCGACCGCGCTCTGGACGCGCTGCATGCCCCAGAATGCCCACTTGGCGACGCCGGCCTGCGCCTTCTCCAGGCGGCTGCGCTGGAACTGGCCCAGGCTCTCGTTGATCTCGCGCGTCTGGGTGGTCAGGCGCTCGCGCATCATCGCCGATTTCTCGTTGACGAAGCGCCAGGCGTTGGCGCTGTCGCGCCCGCTGAACAGGGTGCCGATGGCGGCGGCCATGTTCTTCCCGCCGACCCGGCTGACCGCGTTGGCGAAGCCGGTGACCTGGATGGCCGCGGTCATGGCGCGGAAGCCCATGGTGCTGATCGAGAAGCCGCGGCGCAGGAAGCCGAGGAAGCGGGCGCCGTCGGTGGTCGGCGGGCCGGCGGCGATGTCGGCGACCCACTGGCGGAGCTGCCGGGTGGTCTGCTGGCCCAGGCGGCTGTCGATCGTCGCGCGCACATTCGGGTGCATGATGATCCGCAGGGCGTCGGCGACCGCCTCGCGGTGCGTCAGGTCGTGGGCCACGCGGGTCAGGTGCTTGCCGATGACCGCCGGGTCGAGGTCGAGGCGCCGGCCCTGCCCCCTGGTACGCTCCTTGGCGTGGCCGTGCGCGGTCTGGGTGCTGCCGTGGGCCTGGGCCATGAGCTGCTTGGCCAGGTCGGTAGCCTCGCCGTCGATGCGGCCGGTCTCCTGGCCGTCGTACATGACCGGGAAATAGCCGCCCTTGATGACGCCGTGCTTGGTCGGGAACGGGCTGGCCGCGACCTTCTCGGGAGCGACGCCGGTGACACGCTGCTCCAGGGCCTTGATCTCGGACCAGTAGCTGTCGATGTGATCCCAGACGCCTTCCACGAGGTTCCAGTCGGCGGCGTTGAGGCTGTCCAGGACCATGCCGACCTGGGCCTCGGTCAGCGGCTTGTTGACGATGTCGCCCTTATCGTTGTACATCTTCCCGCCGCCGCCGCCTTCCAGCAGGCGCGCGCGGTTGCCCTCGTTGCCCCAATTCAGCGCGACCATGAGGGCGCCGAGTCGGTCCAGTCCCCCCTCGAATCCGTCGAACTGGCGGCGCTCGCCGGGCGGCCATCCGTCGTTCCTGGCCTGCTTCTCCCACGCGCCCCAGATGGCTTCCTGCTTGGCCTTGGCCTCGCGCAGCATCGCGCTCTCGGCGGTGGCGGCCTCGTTGACGGGGCGGATCAGAGCGTCCCAGAAGGGGCCGCCATCCTCGTCGCCGTCCATCTGGCGGGCGACGTTGGCCGCCTTGCGGTGGTGCGCGAGGAAGCGCGGCAGATAGCCCGGCTTCTCGCCGATCTTGCGGGCCTGCTCCTTGGGGTGCGTGCGCAGCAGGGTCCGCATCAGGTCGGCGGCGACCTGGGAGAGTTTCGCCTCACGGCTGGCCTTGCTGAGGGTGTTCTGGTGCTTGGCCAGCTTGTTGATCAGGGCGAGGGTGTCGCGCACGGCGCGCAGCTCGCTGATCGGGACCTGCCGCCAGTTGGTACGCTTGGAGGCGTCGAGGATCGCGTCGGGGATCGGCACCGCGATGCCGGCGGCCATCTGCGCATCGGCCCACTGGCGCAGGGTCTGCCGGCGGGCGAGCGCCTTGTTGGTGACGGTGCGGAACTCGTAGCGCTCCAGCAGGTCGTCGATCTTCTCCAGGTAGCCGCTGGTACGCTCGAACTTCCCGCCAGGGCCGGCTGCCGTGCGGGCGTCGGCCTCGTTGTCGAACACTTGGGCGGACCCATCGGGCTGGGTGACGGTCCACTCCCAGCCGCCGGCCTTGCCGATGTCCTCGCGCTTCTTCTTCTCGTTGAACTTTTTGGCGTACTCGGCGATCTTCTCGCCCTCGCGCTTCGCCTCGATCGCGGCGCGGTACATCTCGTGATTGAGCATCTCCAACTGCTTGGCGTTCCACGCCGCCGCGAAGTCCTGCTTGGCCAGGGCCTTCTCCAGGGCGCGGCGGGCCTTGGACTCGGCGCGGGCGAAGGCCTGCGGCAGGATGTCCTTCACCGGCATGCTGTCGATCTTCCGGCGGGCGGCCTCGCGCAGCACCTCGATGGGCGCGACCTTCTTGCCGACCCGGGTGGCCAGGGCGCGGACCTCAGCGAGGTGCACGTCGGCCTTGCGGTCGTTGTGCAGCGCGGCCATGGCCTTCTCGGCGATCGTGCCATCGGTGAGCATGTCGCCGAAGCGGGCGCGCATGCGGGCGGCGGTCTCGGCCTTGATCAGCGCCACGCGATCGCGCAGGGTCAGCATGGCGTTGATGAGCGCGTCGCCGCTGTCGAAGCCCAGCAGCTTGGCCGCCTCGTCGACGGCGACACCGCCCTCGACGGCGTGCATCTTGGTCATCCGTGCCAGGGCCGCCTTGCGCTCGTCCTTGGTGCCCAGCTTGTTCTCGATGCGGCGCTTGAGGTCGGCGCTGTCGAGTTTCAGGGCCGGGGTTCCAGGCGGCAGCGGAACGCCACCGGGCAGGGCGCCGGTGCGCAGGATGCTGGCAGCAACGTACTCCTGGGCGCGGTTGGTCTCGGATTCGACCTCCTGGCCGACCTCGCGCTCCAGCTCCTTCCAGGCGGCGGTCTGCTCGCGGGTGATCTCGCGCATGGCATCGACGCGCAGGCTATCCTCGGCCATCTGCCGGGATTCGTTGCGCGCCTTCTGGTAGGTGGCGAAGTCGGCGTCGCTCATGCCGGCGGCCTTGGCGTCGGCGAAGATGGGGTCGTCGCCGATCTTGGCGCTGGCGTCTGCGATCTCTTCCTGGGTGGCCAGCAGGCGGTCGAAGACGCCGCGGACCTCGGGCGTCAGCTCGACGCGCAGGTTCTTGACCGACTTGTAGATCGCGCCCAGCCAGGCGGCGAAGCGGGCGAAGACGCCGCGCAGCTCGGTGCTGGGGGCTTTGCCTTCCAGGAGGTAGGCCTCGAACCCGCGCGCCCACTGCTCGTGCTGATCGACGGTGATCTTGCCGGGATCGGTGACGCCCAGCCAGGACATGGCGGCGGTGAGGTCGGCCTGCATCTCGGCCGGTGCTCCCTCGCGCCCGGCGAGGTCGACCAGCAGCTCCAGGTACATGTGGCCGCTCTCGTGCAGCACGGTCGACAGGTCGGCATGCTCGAAGATGCGGATGTCGGTCTGGCGCTTGGCGTCCTTGCGGCCGAAGGTGATGGAGCCGCGGGGGCCGCCCTTCTTGGGCTGGAACAAGGTCTTGCTGGCCTCGCCGGCAGACTGGATCGCCTGAGCGCGGGACGCCTCGTCGCCATGCTTGTAGGTGGTCAGGGCGATGCCGTTCTTCGTGAGCACGTCCAGGGCCGCAGCCGGCGCATTGTCAGGAACGACGGCAGCAGTGAACTCGTTGAGTTGAACGGCGCGGCCGATTTTGGTCTCGAAGTATTCAGTCGGGAGGTTCTTGAGTTTCGTCAGGAATGCGACGGCATCTTGCGCGATCTCAGGGCTTGGCGCGTCCAGCCAGTCGGCCAGTGCGCGCGGACCTTTGGCGGCTACCTCCTTGAGGATGTCGATGCCACGCTCCAGGCTGCCGAACTCGTTGGAGTCCTTCCAGCGAGAGTCATCCCGGAACTTGCCGGCGAGAGCAATGAACTCGCTATCGATTTCCTTTTTGACGGCGTCCATTTGTTCGCCGGTGATGATCCGATCGCGGTCCTGCTGGATCGCCTTGACGCTACGGAATTGCTTGGCGATGACGGAGCGCAGATTGCCGACGCCATAGTTGAATCCTTCGCCATCGCGCACCTTGCGCGTGAGGATCTTGACCACGTTCTCCAGGTTGTGCGGCAGCTTACGAATGTTCCCGCTGGCGGTCTCGGTGCTGATCTGTTCGGCCGTGATGATCGGTGCAAAGTTGGAGCGGACCCATGCCTTGAACTCGTCGAGGTGCGGAGCGACGGCCGCTTCGATGGCACGGCCGGCCTGGTAGCGGTCGACCTTCTCCGACTTCCCAAGACGCACCTCGTCGATCATCTTTCGCAGGATGCTGTCGCGGATGTCGTCTTGCGAGGTGTAGAACTGCGCGCGGATGCCATCGGTTTCGAGCCCGGCATCCTTGTAAGACTGGATCTCGTTCTCGATCGCCTTGTCGTAGACGGCCCGGAACTCGGGCGATTCCATGAGTTGCGCCGCGTTGAACCCGCCGGCTTGAATGCCTTCGAGGAACGGACGCAGCTCCGGCGTGCGTTCAACGTAGTTACTGTCAGCCTTCTCGGTCGGCAGTTCGATCGGTCGCCTGGTTTCGCGCAGGAATGTCAGAGCGGCAGCCTTGGACTTCTCGAATGCCTCCAGCCCTTCGCGCTGCACCTCGTTGTCGTCCAGCTCCGAAGACAGTATGTGGCCCATATCCTTGCTGGCCTGACCCATGCGATCCCAGGCCTTGCGCAGGATCTTGCTGTCGACTTTGTAGGAGACGCGCGGGTAGCGCGGCGAATAGATGTCCGCGTCGAAGGTCTTGGCTCCGCGGCTCTCCAGCAGGCTCGGCGGCGCGAGAAGGCTGATCTCGCCGAAGCCAGTGAGCGGGTGCTCGGTACGCGCGACGGCCAACGACGGGACCGGGATGGCGCCGAGCCTGCTGGCGTGCAGCAGATTGTCAGCGCTCAGGTTGTGCATGACGACGAGGTTCTTGGCCTCGTTCTTGCCCTGGTTCAGCGTCTGCCCGTCCTGCGCGAACTCGACCGCGGAACGGATGGCCTCGGTGCGCGCCTGGTCCAGCTTGAGGGTGTCGAGTGCGGGGCCGACCTCGGCAGCCAGGGCGGCGGCCTGCTCCAGCTCGGCGAGATCGCCGCGGCCGGCGCGGATGGCGGTGACCAAGGCTTCCAGTTGGAAGGCATCGGCGGTCAGCTTCTCCAGCGCTGGGTCGTTCTCGGCCTGCGCTCCGGCGGCGGTGGTCGCCACGGGATCGGCAGCGGCGGCGCCGGCATCGCGGATCAGGTCGGCGAGGCTCTTGCCGCGCACGCGCAGGGCGGCGGCGAGGAGGTTGCCGCGCTTGGCCTGCTCGGGCGTCATGGGCGCGTTGGCGTCCGGGCGGAAGCCGAAGGCGGGTCCCAGGGCGCGCATGGCGTCGCCGGTGGTCATCTGGCCGCCGACGTCTTCGAGGGTAGCGGTGGCCTCCTGGATCAGCTTGAAGCCGTCCTCGCCGGCGGACTGCTGGGCCAGTGCACGATCGGCGGCCTGGGCCGCCATGCGGCCAGCGTCGACCGTGGCGAGCTGGGCGTCGGCGATCTTCGCCCGGCGCGCGGCCAGGATCTGGTCGGCGGTCTCGGCGGTCGGCTTGGCCAGGACCTCGGGGGTCGGGCGGTTGATGCCGACGTTCCACTCCAGGAAGAGCTGGCGGGCGTCGGTGCGGTTGGCGTCGTCGGCGGTGCGGCCAGCGTTCCAGCGGGCGGCCATGGTGCGGAAGACGGCGGCCATCTGGGTAGCGCTGCGGCGGGCGCTGCCGCCATCGTAGCCAGCGGCGGTCAGTTGCTGCTCCACGTCTTCCAGGACAGCCTGGGCGGCTTCCTGGGCGGTCTGCTGGAGCTTCTGCTCGGGATCGTCCGGTAGGGTCTCCAGCGCCTTGACCGCCTCCTCGGCCTCGCGGGCGTTCATCATGCCGGGGTCGAGGCGGGCCTCGCGGGTGATCCATTCGCCGGTCGCCTTGTCCTTGGCCACGTCGACGGCCAGGCGGCCAGTCTGGAGGGTCAGGGGTGCGCCGGTGCGGGCGGCCTCGTCGTAGGCCTTGGCGCCGTCGCCCATCAGCTCGGCGGCCTTGGCTCGGGGGTCCTGGTTGAGGCTCTGGAAGTGCTGGTCCCAGGCTTCGCGGTCGAGGTAGACCTGCGGCACCTTGTCGTTGAGCATCGACTGGTAGAGGGTCCGGGCGGCCTCCGGGCTGCGGCC
>Ga0100403_1003596_pt1 | contig 11441 bp, 15 predicted proteins | sample CryGeymet201501t_FD_83663 | JGI IMG/M metagenome (GOLD analysis project Ga0100403, IMG submission 83663) | Groundwater microbial communities from Crystal Geyser aquifers in Utah, USA - Crystal Geyser metaG 2015-01t | ecosystem: Environmental > Aquatic > Deep subsurface > Groundwater | place...
GATGTAATTGCTGCGTATATACACTATACAGCAACACCTAATGATTTTGAATACAGTATAGACGGAGGTTTGTATTGGGATTCTTTATAAAAAAAAATTAAACTATAAAAACCAATTAACCATGAATGAAACAATAGAAAAATTTTGGTATCAAACTTTAGACTGGAGTATGATATGGGTATGTTTAGGTGCTGTGATAGCACTTATACTTTACATGATGATTCATGTACCAAATTATGATAAAACCAAAAACTATATGCTACCAACGTGGAAAAATTACGCCTATCAAATAGTATCTGCTTTTGTCATGCTATCGTTTGTTAGTGAAGTTGGTTTTAAAGTAGTAAACCATTTTTTAAATTTAGATATAGAGGTGGCTAACGATGTGCTTCATTTTCTTGCAGCCTTATCTGGTTTAGGTGGGGGTTATGTGTTTGAAAAAATTATTAAACTATTTCAAAAAACAAATTAAGCCATGCCAGAGAGATTTTACGTTTTTTTTACAGTTTCATTTGTAGATTCATTGATTTTGGTTTTAATGAATATATTTTATATGATAACAAGTTTGGTTTTTTCACTTGGCTTATTAATGCCTATAATCACTTTTATACTTACAATGCTTTTGGTGTTAAGCAGATTTAAGATGTTTATAAAAAAAAACCATGAAGGCTCAATAAAAAAATGGTTTATTTGGTTCGTAAAAAAAAACTAAAAAATTGGTAAAAATGTGGTTTTACCGTAACATAAAGTCAAAAAAAAGTGTATTAGCAATGAACTCAAGCTAAAAGATAAACAAGACAGAAATTAACTTATAAGTAAATTTATGAACGTAACACCTAAAAACATGAACCGTATTTTAATTGTAGTGTGGTTTATTTTCTTGTTAATATTATTAATGTTTTTTAAACTATAAAACCATGTTTGGAATAGGCACTATAAATTGGAAAGATGCAGCACAAAACCTTTTAATAGCCATTATTTGTTTTTTGGCTGGTGCATTTGTTGGCTACAAAGCCTCATTGACAGCTACAGATCATGCTATTGAACAATTAAAACCAACCATTGAAAAAGCCATTGACAAAGAAACCATTAAAAACGAGATTAAAAACGAAATCGATTTAAAGATTGATAAAGTAAAAAAATCCGATTCCATAAAAATAAACATCAACCAATTGCCAAACAACAACCAAAAACCAACCAATACCATTGTTAAACCAATTGATACAACCGTTAAAAAAGTAAAAAAATCCTTTTTTGGCCGTTTGTTTTCAAAAGAAAAATATCGCTATGAGTAACGATTTAAAACGTATTATCATTATAAGCATAGTCAATGCCGTTGCATTGTACTATACCAATAAATTATTATCGCAAACTAAAGTTATACCACCTAAAACCGAAGAAAAATGACAGGTAAAAAAATATTGACCATAGCAGTCATTGGCATTGGCGGACTTATGCTTTTTGGATTTAAAAAATATAACACCGCAAAAGAAGTTTTAAACAATATAGAAGTAGGCGTAAAGTCTATTTCCAGCATAAAAATAAGTTTTAAAGAAATAAAATTCAACGCCGTTTTAACTCTTAAAAACCTTACTAATATTGATTTTGGGGCCACACTAACAAGTAAAATAATAGTAAAACAAATACGAGTTTACAATAAAGAAAACCAATACATAGGAAAAGCAGAAACCGTTTTTTATGAATTGGATCTTCCGGCAAACAGCACCGTAGAATTACCAGAGGTAAAAGTAAATTTAGATTTAGATAAAGCCTTAAACGAGTTTTTAAATAATCCAGATACTTACTTAAATCAAGATTTTAGCAATCTTAATTTTAAAATAGATGTAGAAGTATTTGGTAATTTATTAACTTTAACAGCGTAAAACAAATAACATACCACACCATGATAGTACCAATTTTAATAGGAGCCGCATTAGTGTATGCGTTATTTGATAAAAAAGAAGAATTTAAAAGCTTAAATATGCCGAAGAATTATATAAAAATAATAGATCAAAAATTTAAAGAAGGTTATGGGAAAGTTAAATATTTTGAATTATCTGAAATATTAGGCGGTAAATGGGTTTATAAAAAAAATCCAAATATGACAATTTCACAAATTAAAAAGTCTCCAGTTTTTACAATTGAAACTACTAATGAAATTAAATATAAAGCTAAGGAAATAAGAGAAGCCTATAATAAAAACCAACCAAAAGAAATTACTATATTAGAATTTGCTAAAAAGTTAGCTAAAGATAATGATGGTAAAATTTATCATAAGTCAAAATCTGGAAGTGTTTATGTAAAAACAAAAGAAGGCAATGTTAGAATTTCAGACCATTTTATATTAGATATAGATACACTAAACCCAAAAATAAGGCATGATTTTGAAATAGTTCAAAAACATTTTGATGAAAAAACATCAACAAAATTAAATTAAAAAACTCAAATAACACACCACTTCACAAATGACCGATGTTGAAAAAATACTCGAGAAAAAAACCCTTTCTAATAGCGATATATCTGTTTTAGAAAACTATGAGCCTAACGATGGGCAAAATAGACTTTACTCTTTTTTCACGCCTATTTGGTTATGCCAAGTAATGTACAAACTTGCCATAAACAACGGTTTTAACTCAAAAACAGGCAAAATTTTAGAGCCAGCAGCCGGAACAGGCAATTTTTTGAGCATATTGGAAAACCCTAAAAACTGCACCGCATTTGAACTAGACAAAACCAACTTTGAAATAGCAAAAAAAAGAGTACCAACCATAGGTTATTTTTACAATAGTTATTTTGAAACTGCATTTTTAACTCAACCCAGATTTACAAGTAAATTAAAAGGCAATACATGGCTAGACCAATACCCATTTGATTTGGTTATTGGAAATCCACCATACGGCAAATACAAAAACCTTTTTAGCAGTTATTTTAAACCACTTAAAATAAAACAAACCGAATTGTTTTTTATGTACCAAAGCATGCAGCTTTTAAAAAGTGGAGGCCTTTTGGTTTTTATAACATCTTCAAGTTTTATGAGAAGCGATAAAGCATACGAACATGAAAAAAAATTAATTGGCCAGATAGCTGTTTTTGTAGATGCTTACCGTATGCCAAAAGTTTTTAAAAATACCGATGTACCAACCGATATATTAATATTTCGTAAAAAATGAAAGAAGTAAGACAAAATGTAAAACAAGCCCTTGAAAGTGTTACCAAAAGTAACGCTCCAATGGTTTTTGAAGCCATACAAACAGAAAACGGCTATAAAAATATAGAAGATTTAATAATAAATATGATGATTGATAACAGCATGACAGCAAGTGCTTGTATTCCTCATATTGAAGAAATGTTGTAATGACAGATTTTGTAACCATAACAAGTAACGATAATTGGTTTAAGCAACATCCCGAAAAAATTGCAGGTGTTGAGTTTGAAACCACGTCTTTTTATTTTCCTATACAGGTAAAAGGAACTAAAGACGATGTGTTGCGTGTTACCGGAACGCAAAAAAACAACTCAAATATAAACCTTGCAAAAGCAAAAATGAAAATGGCAAAAGCCAAATTAATACTTATACAATCATGAAACAGTATTTAGGACCATTAAATAAAGACACAGCCAAAAAGCTAAAACAAAATGCCCAAAGCATTAAGGTTTTTTTAAGCGCTCCATTATCATTAGGTAAAACGGCTCCTAAAACTACATCCATACCAGAAACCATTTCAAAATATAATCCTGGTATTACTGAAGATGAAATAAAAGCGTGGGTTTGGTATAGAAAAAGCTTAGGAATAACAATGAACGCATGGACAAACTATGATGTTCCCATGACACCTAGTTTTACGCTTAAACTTGTAAAAGAAGGCGTTTTATTTTTTGATCCTACAAGTAAAAGCCTTGTACCTTTTCCGGTATTTGTTTTTGGAAATCTTTATGAAAAAATTGGTAAGTTAGATAAATTTGAAGAAGATATTGTTTCTAATTATGGAGAATCTGTTTTTAAAAATCATATAAAAACATTGAATGATTTTAAACCAAAACCAATATCCATACAAAACCCTATTGAATCAGAAAGGCCAGTTATTTTATCTATTTCAGAAAACGCAAAAACATTTATAATTTCATCATTACGTAGTGATAGCGGCGTAGTATTAACAGAACCAACAGATTTGCAAGATGCCTTTAAAAAATGGCTTAGACAATATCCAGACGAAAATATTAAAAAAACCAGCGCTTATGAAATCATTGCATACTATATAAACAATGAAAATAAACCCAGAAGTATTGATAAAATAGAATGGGGCGCAATAAAAAAAATAACAAGGGATGAAGGCGAACGACTATTCAAAATATTTTTGTTTGAAGCATTAGAAACGTTTGACCAATTAAGAATAGATGCAGATTATAACAGCAAGTACAATGCAACCGCACCGCTTCAATATCAAAAAATACCTATTGGTTTAGAAATTTCTACAAAAATAGGTGGTGGGTTTGATTTACACATAAAACCAGCACAAAGAGAAGGTATTGCATTTATGGAACTTGTAGGTTCCGGCATTATAGCCTTTGATGTTGGTGTAGGTAAAACTATTACAGCAATTTGCGAAATTGCAGCAGCTATTAAAAATGGAAAATGTAAACGACCTTTAATAGTAGTACCAAACCCAACCTATAAAAACTGGATTAATGAAACCATAGGAAATGAAAAAGAAGGTTTATACGGTGTACTTAGCAATACTGGAATAAAATTAAACGAGTGGTATAATTTAGGTTCAGATTACGATCATATAAATTTAGATAAAGAAGTTCCAGAAGGCAGTATTACATTAGTAACTTACGAAGGGTTAAATAAAATAGGATTTAACCAACATACGCAAGACGAACATTTTATACAGCTTTCAGATGTATTGGGCCAAAGAGCTGGAAGTTCAGACAGAGACAGAGAAAAAGAAAACGAAAGTTTTAGAGAAATTATTGGTGTTGGTTTAAAAGAAACCATTGCAGATATTGAAACATTGGGTTTTGATTATGTAGTAGTAGATGAAGCACACAATTTTAAAAACGTTTTTAGCCAAGTAAAAAGTGATGAAGATAACAATAAACATTTTCAGATAACAGGCGGACAACCTTCAAACAGAGCAATTAAATTGTTCTTTTTATGTAATTTTATTCAACGCCGTTATGGTAGAAATGTTATGCTTCTTACAGCAACGCCATTTACCAATAGTCCGTTGGAAATTTACTCCATGCTTTCTTTTGTGGCTTATGATTATATGGTTAAAAACAACATCTTACATTTACGTCAGTTTTTCGAGCAGTACATTCAAGAAACTGCCGAATATGTTGTAGGTATCGATGGCGAAATAACACAGAAAAACGTAGTTAAATCGTTTAATAACCGTATTTCTTTACAAAAACTTATAAACTCTCATATCAACTTTAAAACAGGTGAAGAAGCCAACATTCCAAGACCTTGTAAAATCAATTTACCAAAAACAACCACTATTAATGACAAAGGATTAACAAAGCTTGATAAACAGGACCAAATTTTAACCTATTTAAAGTTAAATGATGAACAAGCCGCCAATCAATCCGAAATTAATAGCGAAGCTTCAAAAGGAGCAGATAAAGATGATCCAGGAAGATTATTAAGGTTAATGAGCCAAAGCCTTAACAACGCATTAACGCCATTTTTGTACAAAGGAAAACCAAAAGATTATGTAGATTTTGTTGAGAACTCACCTAAAATTCTTTATACCATGAACTGTATAAAAGAAGTTAAGCAATGGCACGAAAACAGAGGACAAGAAGTATCTGGACAAGTAGTTTATATTGATCGTGGCAAACAGTTTTTTAATTACATTAAAGAGTACTTAAATAAAGAATTTGGCTATAAAACCAATCAGCCATTAAAAAGCAATCCAAAATTAAAAGTTGACGAAGTTGAGTTTGTAACCGGTGGTATGCCAGCAGCCAAAAAAGAAAAAATTAAAGATGCTTTTAACGAAGGCGTTTGTAAAATCATTATTGGCACATCAACTATTAAAGAAGGCATCAATCTTCAAAAAAAATCAACGGTACTTTACAATTTATATCCAAATTGGAACCCTACAGATATTCGCCAATTAGAAGGCCGTATTTGGAGACAAAAAAACGAGTTTGGTTATGTACGTATTGTTTTGCCATTAATGGAAAACAGCATGGATGTTTTTGTATTTCAAAAATTAGATGAAAAAACAAGCCGTATTAATGATTTGTGGAGTAAAAGCGATAGAGGTAATGTATTGGATGAAGAAAGTTTAGATCCTAACGAAGTTAAGTTTGCATTGGTTACAGATATTAACGTGTTGGTAAGGTTTGAACTCAAGCAAATAAAAGAAGAGTTAAGTAACAAGCAGTTTATTTTAACCAAGCAAATTGAAGATTTAAACAATTATGCCGAACTTAAAATGAATTACAACAATTTTAAAGAAAAAATACTCTCTAAACTATTTGCAAAATACAATAGCTTTCAAAATTTGCAAATAAGCAATGCCAATGGTATTTACATTTATTTCAGAGATATTGTAAATCTTAAAATTGAAGAACAAACTAAAGATTTACAAACCAAAATTGAGCGTTTTAGCAAAGTGTACGCACAACTTAACGATATAATGCAAGGCAATCATGAAGATAAAGCCATTATATCGGCATACGCTTCATATGATAGAGTTTCAGACGGTTATAGTTATGGCGATTACGAATTTAACCGTTATAAAGACACTGTTTCTCAATTAGGTAAAATTCAAAGAACATTGTTCACTAATAGAGGTTATAATGAAAATACTAACATTAATGAAATTTTAAATGACTTAACCAAAGAACTTGAATTTACCTCAAATGAAATAGAAGATGTTAAGTCCGAAGCTTTTTTACAAGACATATTTAATATAACAAAGGCAGAGAAAGAAAGACTATCTATAAAAGGCGGCGACTTAGACGAAAGAGTTAGGGAGTTTTCATCATTAAACCATTTATTAAGCTATAAATTTAACGATATAGATTATAAAAGCTGTTACATTCCAACATTAGAAAACAAACAGCAAAAACCAACTAATGATAAAGAAAAACGCTTAAAATTAGCTCAGGCAAAAATGAAAATGGCAAAAGCCAAATTAATATTATTAGCAGCATAATAAATAACACTAAACACCATGATAACAGTACAAAATTACAACCAAAAAATAAATAGCATTAATTGGAATAAAGCTCCAAAAGAAATAGCTAACATTAAAAACGATGTTGATTTTTCAATTGAATTTTATAATGATGATGATGGCATTAAAGAAACCGTAGATCTATTTTTAAAACAAGCCAATAAAGTTTATAATGAACAATTAAAAGCAGAGATTGAAGCAGGTGTCGTTATTGATATTGATGGAACAAAGGTTAAAGAAACTATAAAAAAAACACCAAAAGCCGAACCTAAATACCTATATGAAGGGTTAAAAGTTGAAATCAGGGAAGTTCCTGTAAAAAACTATCCAAAAGGTAAATATTTTATATGGGATATTGCTAAAAAAGAAATGTTTGCAAATGAGTATTTTAAAACAAAAGTTCAAGCTATTCAGTTTATAAATCAAAATAAAATGAATTTGGTGGTTGAATCAAATAATAATAAAACCGAACGCAAATCCACACGTACACAAATAGGCTTATTACCTCATGTAAAAGCATTAATGCCACAACATCAACAAAACTTTTTAAACCAACTAAATAGCGAGGAATATGACGACGTATTGATAAGCCTCGAAAAAGATTTAGCGGCCATTCCAAAAAAACAACAAGAAGGCCCAAGCGAAAACCAAACCGTTTATGCTCATTACTTTTACGGTGGCAGCGATTGGTTTATTTTAGACATATCAAATGATTTAAAAGAGTTTTTTGGATATGCCATACTGAACAACGATTATGAAATGAGCGAATTAGGGTATATTTCAGTTGATGAAATTGTAAAAAATGGCAAAATAGAACTCGACTTTTATTTTACCACAGATACCTTAGAAAAAATACTCAATAAAATAAGTAATACATATTTTCCTATAAAAGAAAAAAGCAGTACCAAAACATCCAGCAGTACCAAAACAGTACCAAAAAAGACCGTTGCAAAAAAAGTTGATAAAAAAATTGTCGATAATTTTTCAAAAGAGTTTATGCTCATTCGCAGAGCCTATAACATGATAAGCAAAAACGAAGTAGTGCCTTTCAGAAAAATGCAACTATTGTATGCCGCATTTCAAAAAGCAGCCGTTGGCAGAGAAGTAAGAAAAACATCTGAAGATGCAAATTTGTTTACCAAAGTCAACAAAAAAATAGTGGCCATTTACAATATTGCCGAGCCTAAAAAGTTTGATGTTGATATTGATTTTACAGACAAAGCGCTTCTTTCAGAAATGGAAAGCTACAGCAAAGAGCGTAAAATAAATTATGCCATTACGTTATTAAAAAGTTTTATAACGATGCAAGGCACAAGGCCAGACACTAAAAAAGCTGAAAATCTTTTAAAAAGAATCAATAATGCCATTAATAATAAAACCATAGATAACAATAATCGTTTATGGGCAGATATTAATATTGCAAAAACCGAGCTTCAAGATTATATCAAAAAACCTTTAGAAAAAATTGAAGCAGAAATACATGGCCTTTCATTACCAAAAAGAAGCCTTTGCAAAAATCGAATAAAATGTGCCGGACTTCGTAACGATGGAAAATTAAGGAAAGGCTATAAGTTTTTAACCGATGGTAGTGTAAAAAAAGTAAATAAAAGCATCCCTAAAAGTGCTAAAAAAAAAATTAAAAAAATAGCTAGTAAAAGAAAATTAGGAAGCGTATTAATAAATATTAATCCTATACCACCACAAGCCGCCATTGTTGTAAATGAAGGGGCTACAATGGCAGCGCCGGTGGATATGGCACCACAAATTACCACTTTTCAAGAAGAAAAGCAACCAGAACCATTACAACCACAAAAACCACCATTAAAAAGAGTACGTAACAAAATGGTACAAGGCATTACAGAGGCTAAACTTGCAGCAGCAAACGTAAAGCTTTTTAATTTTTCTGGACCATTAGCACAATTTTTAGGAAACCTAGAAAAAAAGCATACGCATAGTGTTGTAATAACTTTAGATGCCCCTCCTGGAAGCGGAAAAACAAGAGCGTTGTTCCAAATGGTTAACATGGCTGCAAATGCCGGTTTAACAAGTGTTTTCTTTTCTTTAGAAGAACATCCACAGTCTAAATTATTTTCAGACAAAGCAAGTTTATACATCGATGCAAAAAATGAAAGATTAATAGATGTTGTTGGAGAATTGCCATCAACGTATGACGAGTTTATAAAAATCATTGAGCATTATGATTTTATTGGTATTGATAGTTGGAACAAAGCTTTTGAGTTTTACGGTGTAGATTTTGACAACGATTTAAGAAAACGTTTAAACGGTAAGCTAATAGCTGCCATTTTCCAAAGAACTCAAGATGGAAAAATGAGAGGCGGCGCAAAAGCATCCTTTGATGGCGATGTTATTTTAGAAGTTGTAAAAGACGATGATTTTAGAAACAGCTACTTACAAGCTAGAAAAAACCGTTATCAAGATACGCCATTAAATGAAATTGGATATAATTTTTACCATAAAAAATTAATAAATCCATATCAGCTAAACAACTTTGAAGTACCAACACAAATGCAGATTTAAGACTAAAAATGTATGTAAAATGTATGTTTAAAAAAAGTAATATTTATAAATAACTGAAATACAACACATTATAAAGCTGTTAAAACACGCCTTCTAAGCAGACGGTCACAGGTTCGAATCCTGTCGCGATCACAAAGCTAAAAACCTCACTAATAGTGGGGTTTTTGCGTTTTTAGAGCTTAAATATTTATTAAAAATAACTTTGTTTTTAACACTAAAATGTATAAAATTGTATAAAAAATATATAAATAGTGTATGTAAAATGTATGTAGATTGAAAGCTAGTATAAAATTAATCACTTCACATAAGGAAACATTAAACGGATTTCCTATTTATGTAGAGCTTTTTTTCTCGAGCAAAAAAAGACCACGAAAAATAATAGGCTATTCTCCAGTTAATTTTTGGAACCATACACTTCAAGAACCTTTTAAAGAACATCCAGAATATAACAATTTAATTGGTGTTATATTGGAAAACAGATCAAAAATACAAAAAGTCAATTACGGACAATTGAATAAAGGTTATTGGCGGTAACGCTTTAGCTTGTTCGTAAGAACTTAATGAGCCATAAGAAACGCCTAGTTTTTTTGCAAACTCAATTCTATTTAAAAATTGTTTATTTCTTAAATAGATTAAATTTATAGAAATATAATTATCCATAAATAAATAATATAAAGCGTTAAAACACTAATAAAATCAGCACATTTATAATTATTAAGTGCTTTTTTTAGTTTCTATTTAAATTTAAAATTTAAAATTTAAAATACTTTGATTATATTTGATACTGTAATCTAGTAAATTTTATCAATTAATTAAAATAAACTTGACTAACTACTTAAAAATGCAATCAAATAACACCAAAAAAAATGCGGCAAGAACACCACATTCTCACCGCAATCAAATAACACTACCACACGTTTGTGTGAAGTTAATATAACCAACACCACATCGGCTATACGCCGTAAAGGTATAAATTTTTTTAATATGCATACCATTACATTACAAAATAGTTTATCTCCAGAGGCTTTTAATTATAAAAGCAACGAACTTAATCCAGAAACTTTTTTAGACTTTCATTTGGCTTTTTTAGGAAAACAGTTTTTTGATATTAAACAAAATAGAGCCATTAAAAATACCTATGTGTTTTGGCGCAACCCAAAATTAGCGTTAAATATGGCCAAACAGTATTTAGTTTTTCAAACGGTGCCTTTTCCTTATAAAATTACAGATAAAAGCGCTATTGATAGATTAGGTATTCCAGACTACACACTTCCAAAAGAAATACTACTATAATGGAAGCTATACAACTACATAAAGAAACCATCGATGCCGTTATTGAAAGCTTTTTGCAAAGAGGCCTTGTTATTATACCTAAAGATATTGCCGAGCTTGCAAGTGCCAAATATTTGGCGAAACGAAAAAAATTAATGCACCACACTGTAAAATGGGTATCTGCTTATGATGTTGCTGCGTTTAACCTTATAAACAGCAATCCAGAACTAAACACCATTAAAAATTGGGTAAAAAACAACACCATTGGCCCAAACGATTATAAGTATGATACCACTGGTAAAATACCAACATTAATGATCAGTAAAAACGCTATCACAGAATTAAATAAATAACAATTTAAACACCACATTATTATGAGCAATTTAAGTTTTCAACAAAAAAAAGAAGTAGAAAGATTGGCACAAAACACGCCAA
>Ga0100403_1003597_pt1 | contig 11439 bp, 13 predicted proteins | sample CryGeymet201501t_FD_83663 | JGI IMG/M metagenome (GOLD analysis project Ga0100403, IMG submission 83663) | Groundwater microbial communities from Crystal Geyser aquifers in Utah, USA - Crystal Geyser metaG 2015-01t | ecosystem: Environmental > Aquatic > Deep subsurface > Groundwater | place...
GTGGGGTGTTTCTACGATTGCGTTATTAGTACTCGTACTTTCTATTGGGCTATCGGGAAGTAGTTTTGTGACAAATGTAGTTCTGCATGAAAATCCAGATGATAATAATTCGATCAATTCAAATGATGGCCACGCCGAGTCATTGGATATTGGGTTATCTCGCCTGATCGCTCAACCATTTGGCGCAGGTATTGGAACGACTGGCTCTCCTTCTCTAGAGGGTGATAAGCCTTTTATTGTAGAAAATCAGTATTTTTATGTAGCGCATGAGGTCGGATGGATTGGACTTGGTATTTTTATGGCTATATATCTGATAGTGATGCGTAAACTTTGGGACAGGAGAAGAGATTGGTTGTCATCGGGGCTATTCTTTAGTGGGTTGGGACTGTTTATTATAGGACTGCTTCTGCCTGTTTGGGTGGATGATACGGTTTCTATAGTATGGTGGGGACTAGCGGGCTTGGCTCTGGGGGGAGTAGAATATAAACACAGGATGAATATAAAAAATGGAAACTAGATCAACCAAGCGCCAGCGAGAACTACTTAACTTTGTAGATACTTTTATACAGGGCCACGGCTACGGCCCGAGCTATCGTGAAGTTATGAAAGCTCTCGGCTATAAGTCAGTTTCGACAGTCGCGGTGCATATAAACGGATTGATAGACAGAGGATATCTACGCAAGCGAGACAATTCTGCTAGGTCGCTCGAGGTAGTAACGGTTCACCTAGATGACAAACCATTGCACAAGGGTCCGACTCCGGCTCAAGAAAAATGGCTGATAAATGCCGTATCGGAACGCTTTGATATACTCGATCAATCTAGTGATGAAAAAGCCCTAGATGAGCTATATGTACTGATTGGCGCACTCAAGATATTGGGTCTAGAGGAAGCGCATATTGCCATGAAAGCTCGCTTATCAGGTTATACTCATAAAAATAAGATATAATAAGCACTAACATGTTGAAGCGTTGGAGATCATTTGTCGAGAAGCGCAAACTTACCAACAAAAAGATTTTAATTTTTGCTGGGTTAATTTTACTTGGTGCTGTATTAATATTCCAGGTATTCTATCCAGGTGACCGAATGTTACCATTTTCTAGCGTAAAAAAACTTAACTATAGTTCGTGGCTCAAGACTGATGTAGTCAAGAGTCTCGATGATAATTACAGCAATAAAGAGATTGGCATATTTTTTAATGATAATAAGTTTGATAATCCCCTCGCCAGCAATATAGGGATATCTACAGATAATAGTTCACTAATATCAAAAGACTTGTATCCTTGGTACCTGAGAATAATCCCGACATCTATACTCTGGGCATCTAGTGTTAATAGCTATAACGACAAGCCAGTTTATAAATATGATCAAGCTATCTTGGATAAATATATCAAGGAAAAGATTGGTTCATCGTGTAATGTTGAGCCCAAAAACGCTTCTCTAGAGGTAAAAGATGGCAAAATAGTTCTCGTTCCAGAAGTTGATGGAGCAAAATGTGATATCGAGGTAGTTAAACAAAAATTAGCAAGTATCGAGCCTGAGATTCAAGCTGAGTCAAAAGTCGAGATAGTCGCTGATATAACCAAGCCAAGCGTACAAGATGCCGCGGCTTTAAGCTTGTCGAAATCTATCACGGAATCTATAGGTGATTCGGTATCTATGGTCGTAGGTAACGAAACTAAGTCTATACCTAGTAGCGAGCTGATCAAATGGCTTACATTTGGCGTAGATGGTGAAAAACTTACATATAGTTTTGATTCAGAAAAAGCTAAAAAATATTTGAATGATAATTTTGCTAGTAAGGTCGCTATTCCGGCTGGAACTACGACAGTAGCGACATATGATTTCGTAGAACTTTCCCGAGATACCGGAGCAAGTGGTCAAGTATTGAATATCACTGGTACTCTTTCAAACATAAAATCATTTATAGAGGGCGAAGTCGCTAAGCCTAGCGTTGCTGTTAGTAGTGTCGCACCTAAGGTTGTCTATAATCGTAGTTACAGCTCTAGTAATACTGGTATGATGGCATTGATCCAGAATTATGCCGACACACACGCCGGTACGTATGCTGTTAATATCACTGAGCTTGGTGGCAGTTATCGACATGCTAGTTACAATGGAGGCCGTTCTTTTGTGGCAGCTAGTACCTTTAAGCTTTATGTTGCGTACAGTACTTTACTCAGGATAGAATCGGGTGAATGGCAATGGACTGATCAGACAAATGGTGGGCGAGACCTAGCTAAGTGTTTCGACGATATGTTGGTTGTATCCGACAATGACTGTGCGCACGCTATGCTGACCAGGATTGGTTTTACGAATATTACCAATGAAGCTCGAGCTATTGGTTCTTCAAATACGTCTTTCTTGGGTGATAATATTGTCACGACAGCCGATGATCTGAATGTTTTACTGGTTAGCTTGTATAACGGTCAAATACTTTCAAAGCAAAGCAGTAGAGACTTACTCATAAACACGATGAAGCGAAATATATATAGGCAGGGTATACCAAAGGGGACTGGTTTGGTTGTGGCTGATAAGGTAGGTTTTCTCTGGGGATTGTTGCATGACGCGGCTATTGTTTACTCGCCAACTGGTAATTATGTGTTAACTATAATGACCGATGGCGCAAGCTGGTCAAATATAGCCGAACTATCGGGCCAATTAGAAAATCTTCGCAACCAATAAGTCATTGACTGAACAAAGGGGTAAATGTATAATACCAAAAGGTATTCCGGCGTAGCTCAGTGGTAGAGCGGGTCGCTGTTAACGATTAGGTCACTGGTTCGAATCCAGTCGCCGGAGCCACGCAAAGCCCCCACCCAGTGTGGGGTTTTTGCTTGGCTCCGATAATTGGTCCGAGAACCAGGTTTTTTACGAAGTAAAAATTGGTGCGGTGTAGTGAGCGAAATGAAAAAGTGTTTACATTTTTTCATGAGCGAACGGAAAAGGCGAAGCCGCTGCCCAGTCGCCGGAGCCAAAATAGATCCCCAAGATGCTCAAGTCTAATCCTCGTGATTGGTTCTTGCCTTGTCACCTTAAAGATCTACAATTTTTCAAGCTACACCTTTTATTAACTGATGAGCACTTATGGGGTGGCTGTGCAATCAGAAGAACCGCTTCAGGGAAAGTGGTCTTAGGCCGGTCGCTTCTGCTCGATAATGGGCTAACAGTGTTTGATACCGACACAGTACTACGTTGCATCGTATTTATCATTCGATATTAGTGGTGCTACAATGGATACTATGGGAAAGATCAATATCCTCTTGGCTAATGCGGGTAGTTACTTCACTGACGATGAGATTGGTGTTATTAAGGATTCTGTACGAAAAGCAGAATTATATATTTCGAGTCGATTTGACGAATTTGACTATAGCATCGACCTGATAGTTGCTCGCTCGTCTTTTATGCAGGGTACAATACCCGAGGATGGAATATGTGGGCGCACTTTTAGCTCCAAATTACTCACTGTCGTTATTAATAAGCAGCAGTCTCCTGTCTCGGCGGATAGCATATATGAAACGACGTGCCACGAACTTTCGCATTCGTTGCGGTGGGAAAAGGTTCCGGAGTATACCGAAACACTGTTTGATGATATGATCCTCGAAGGTCTAGCCGTGGCTCTGGAGGAACAGGCAGTAAAAGATGCAAAAGTTCATAAGCGACAATTCTTTTTGCAGTCAATGCTTGATACCTCTCAAGATGAATATGCCGGGATGATTGAAGCGCTTCAATCATCGTTTTCGAATACAGAGTTCAATTACGGCGAGCTATTTTATTCAGGCAATGATAGTTTGACCAGATGGGCCGGATACAGACTCGGCTATTTTTATGTAAAGCGATACCTAGAGGCTACAGGTCGAACCATCGAGCAGGCGACCATGGACAGTTATAAAGACTTTCGAAAAATTATCTAAAATTGAAGAGCCCCCATCGCCATATGCCTAGCGATGGGGGCGGATACTATAGCTTATAGGCTATAGCAACGTTGGACTAGGTGTGGCAACCGCCGCCGCCACCACCATTGCAGCTACCACCACCACCGCTGCAACTACCGCTGTTACCGCAGTTGTCGGCAGCTTTGATACCTGGTCGCGACACGGGCACAACTGTGACCGCAAGGGTCGAGAGTGCGTGTTCACGCATAGTACATCACCTCCTTTCTTTTTGGAATGAGGCACTCTCCGTGTAGATGCATATGAGACACGGTGAATGAGTATAGGTCTGGCTATCGCTCTAGGCGAAGTAGTGCGGAATCATCGGAATGGTTGGTTCACGATTCTGCAAGCTGTGGTGAGAGTGGTGTTCGGCGCCGTGTCCAAATCCGATTGGAATCAAATCGGAACACAGTACCTTCACGACCCGCAACGGGCTTCCGCTTTCGGAGGCATCTACCACGACTGGGTCGAGGAGGGCTCCGATATCTGCGGCAGTCGCTGATACAATCGGTTGATTAGCTTCTTCACCCCTAAAAAGGAATTCGATGTGCCCATGGTAGTCTCTCGACTGCGCATAGAGCGCTTCGTGATCAAGCACTAAGCGAACTTCACTTGGCTTGATCAATCCTCTTGGTCCTTCGTTCAGTCCTTGGATAAGTCGCGACTCGGCCTCGTGAAAGGCTTTAATCGCAGCTTTGTCAAAACTCTCGAGAGAGCTTGATGCGCCACTGACAAAACAGGGGTATTCGTCTGCGGTGATGATTACCTGGACGGCAATGACGCCAATCTGGCTAATATCGAGAACGTAGACTTCACGCCCTTGATCTCGCCAGTACCGCACGCGTCTTTGCAGGTGTAGCGGCAAGGCGTCGAAGGCGATACGTGGTGACGTACGCTTTTCATACCAATTTCGCATTAGTGCGTCACGCTCGATAAGCTCGAGGAGGCCCCGGAGGGCCGCTCCTTCATGCGTCGAGTATGCAGCAAAACCTGATGAGCAAGTGTCAACCAGCTTCTTACGACCTAGGTCGATCAGCGGGTAATACACTAGATCAATCGGAACGTAAACATTACGTCCCGAATAGCTCGTGCCACGTACCCACTCTATCTCCAACCTCTCATGGAACGGTTGAAGATGCGGCAAGCTGCGGTACTGCTCATTGGTGAGCGGTGCGACGATGCGCGGATCCATCCAGTCTCCGTCCAATTTGCTGGCGGATGACGTGACATCAACGCGCACCACGCTTGATTGGTGGCGTTCGTACGCTTCTGCGAGTGCCTTCAGTGTTGCGTCAGCAGACGATGTCGAAATCCCACTCGTTATCTGCCCCGCAGGGTTTTTGGCGAGTACTTGGAAGTACGACTTACCGTAGTTATCTGCGTTCTTGCTGTCAGCTGACCAGAAACGCTCGACGGGCTTGTTGGGCCCAACGATGGTGGTTTCGAGAACATACGCAAGATCTGATTTGAACTCGCGCTTGGCCTCCTTCCCGAGTGCGATGGCCAGGAAGGGAAGGTCTCCTTGGAGTTCAAGCTCGTCGACGACCACCTGATCAAGGAATCCTCCTAGTTCACAGGTCGCCAACTGAAGCTCTACAGCTCCAAGAGAGATATTCTGTCCGATGTGACCCGCTTCGATTGCCATGAAGCGATATCCGCGGTTCGAATACTTCTTGGTCTGACGCGTTGCGTCTGCGGCCACTATGATGACGACGGATGCACCGAACGGCATGCCTGAGCTGTTAAGCATGTAGGCGACACGTTCGGGATCCGGTGTGTCATTAAAGTGAACTAGACGATTTTGCTCGTTATCGTATTCGTAGTATCCAGCTGGGAAATCCTGCTGGTCTTCAAGCGCGATAACAAAGAGCTTCATCGGGTAGAGATTACCGGCAGACGGTACAGCATGTCGGGTAAAAGAGTAGCCGATGTCGAGTAGCGTACCAACCTCCTGTAGGGAGAGTGGCTGACTGTCATACGATCGGCAGCTTTTACGTGCTGCTTGCAGTGAGACGAGACTCAGGTCTGTCTTTACGCACGGTAGCTCAAACGTGATACCGAGTTTCGGCGTTGCCCGAAGGCTACGCGTATGCTCGACTACCTCTGCCGCAGATAGCTCTGCAGCGAAAGGGCTTGGGCTACTGCTCACGTCGTGGAAACGCAGGAACAGCTTCCGGCTGTCGGCTATCACTCCGAGCGACTCGAGGTCATCGAGAAATCCGGATATGGTTGCAGGGTCATGGTCGAGAGCATCGGTGATGTCTTCGACCGTGTTCACTCCATTGCACAAGGCAAGGAGCGACCAGGCTGTGGCGCAGTACTCCTCGTCCAAGATAATCTCTCGGTCGGGGAGCATGAACTTGATCCTACCCTCGAATGGGATGGCAGGAATCACGAGCATGGGCTTGGCGGACATGTGGATCACCTTCTCTCTAATGGTTGTAGTCCAATGATGTTAAGGGTCGGGACTCAGTCGTGTAACTAATCCTATCTATACAAATACCATATTTCTTAAACTTTGTAAACCGGAACAAGATGATGCTTTTTAGATTAATGAAGCGAAAGATAAAAAAGCAAAACAAGAAGTAGACGATAAAGACACTTCCAGACATAGCGCCATTGTGTCTCATTTGTCTCATTTTTATCGTCTAATACTAGTAAAAGGTTCAAGACCTGTATGCGGAGCCAAGCAAAGCCCCCACGTAATGTGGGGTTTTTGCGTAGCTACGACACTTGGCGCGAGAACCAGATCTTTTGCAAGTCAAAAGTGGTTCGGTGTAGTGAGTGAAGCGAAAAAGTGTTTACATTTTTTCATGAGCGAGCGGAAAAGGCGAAGCCGCTGCCCAGTCGCCGGAGCCAGACCAAGCAGAGAAAAGCGCAGACCTAGTTCCTAGACCTGCCACTCTAATGATTTAGTGGAAAATAATCCCGGTTACAACGAGAGCATTCGCAGTTACGAGGGGTATATATACCATCATTAACTGTTTTGTTTTGTGTTTAACCGCATAGATAGCCATCGTAAATGACGCGAATAACATCAGTGACCAGGTAATAACAGAAAGGCCCTCGCCTTTATCGAGCAACCATACGTTATACGCCTGGATAAAGACCGCTAGAGGGATAAGGGGACCTGAAAATACGACTAGGCGGTCAATAAAATCTATACGCACATCTCCATTACGTCTTCGCAGACTCAAGTGATGCTCAGCGACAGTACATTTGTTGATTTGTTTTACGAGTCTTTGTTTTGATGACGCCATTTATTTATATTCCGGATTTTCGCGTTTTGCGTTCGTGACGTGCTGCCAGTCATCGGTAGTGTTGCCGACTGCTGGGATGCCTCCGCTGTCTTTCAACATTCTGGCTGTATGCATCAGATTCCATGCCATAAAGGTGGTATTTCGGTTAGTAAAGTCATTTTCAAATCCCGCCGGGGGATCTATCTTTTCGCCGTCCCACTCGGTATCGCCATAGCTAGGGCCGGGGCCGGCTTCGCCAATCCAACCGCAATCGGCTTGTGGCGGCACCATATAGCCAATGTGTTGCAGGGCATAGAGTATATCCATCGCACAATTCTTGATACCATCTTCGTTACCGGTAATAATGCAGCCGCCAGTCTTGCCATAATACAGATACTGGCCTTTGTCATTATGGTCGCCACTATAAGCGTACATACGCTCGATAACTTGTGTTGCGACGCTTGATTTCACCCCAAGCCAAATCGGCGTTCCAATGACCAAAATATCGGCCTTCAGAATTTTTTGCTGAATTTTGGGCCAATCGTCGGCTTGACCTTCATCTTTACCATCCTTAATCATCCCAGAAGCGATAGGTTGATCAAGTGCATAGACTTGCTCTACTCTTACGCCCTGCGACTCCATGATAGCGACAGACTTGTCGATCAGTAGCTGTGTGTGAGATTTTGACTTATCTTTTTTGATAGAACAGTTTATGTACAACGCGCTCAGGTCGCTAAAATCTAGTTCTGGTTGTTGCCTCATATTTGTCTCCTTGTTTATTGATAATTCATCCCATGTATTAACTATATATAATTCTTTTTATGTCTACCAGACCATGCGCAGGAAGCGACAGTCTAATCGATTTGATTGTGACATGTACTTGCGCAATGCAACGTCTAGATTTATTATATGAATATGCGTTCAAATAATCAACTAATTAAAAACGAGCTGGAAAACAGCGAAGCGATCGAATTGTGCGCCCTTCAATGTGGAGCAATCGGCGATGAGACAAAACTGAAAATCTGTTATTTATTGCGCCATTATCCGGAGTTAAATGTTTCTATCATAGCGGAACATGTTGGCACATCAGTAAGTAATACGTCTCACAGTTTAAAAAGACTCAAAGCCGCTCAGTTAGTGCAGAGTCGTAAATGCGGCCAAACAGTCTGCTACTCGCTGAAACAAAATGCATTTGCAAATATTTTAAACGTTATCGGAGGATAGAATGAAGCAATATGACCTGATAGTACTGGGAACTGGGGGCGCTGGGTACCAGGTGGCTATGGCTACGAAAAAAGCCGGCTGGAATGTTGCTGTTATCAACGACGGTTTATTTGGTGGCACCTGCTCGGTGCGTGGATGTATACCGAAAAAAGTCTTAGCCGGAACCGCAGAGATAGCCGATATTAACCGACGACTTGGTGATATTGGCATTATGAAAAATCAACCAGACATGAGTTGGAGCGAACTAATAGCCTTTAAGCGTTCGTTTACTGATTCTGTTCCGGGTAGTACTAAAAAAGCCCTCGAAGATGCAGGTATAGATGTTTACGAGGGTGCTTCAAAATTTGTCAGCAACCTCACTCTCGAAATTAGCGGTGAAACATTGTCAGCCAAAAAAATTCACATAGCAGTTGGTGCAAAGCCGGCAAGATTGTCGATTGAAGGCGCCGAACATCTGATAACAAGTGACGATTTTTTACAGCTGGACAAACTACCAAAGCGAATTGTTTTCGTCGGAGGTGGCTACGTGTCATTTGAGTTTGCACACATTGCAGCACGTTTTGGAGCTGATGTTACTATCCTGCACGGTGACGCAACACCACTCGCAATGTTCGATCAAGACATGATTCAGTCTTTGCTTGAGGCATCAAAAGACGCAGGAATACAGGTCGAGCTTAATTCGGGAGTTAGCAAAATAGAGAAGACTGGTGATATTGTCACAGTCACGACGACAGATGGTCATACGTTTGAGGCTGATGCTGCCGTACACGGCGCGGGCAGGCCTCCAGCGATTGCAGACCTGGATCTTGCCGCTACGGGTGTCGAGTTCGACCTACGTAAAGGTGTGCTGGTAGACGAATATTTGCGCAGCGTTTCTAACCCCGACGTATATACTGCGGGTGACGCAGCAGCTGCCGGGCCGCCACTCTCGCCCGTTGCTAGTGTCCAGGGTGGTATAGTTGCCGAGAATTTGCTTGGTGGAGACATGAAGCAACCGAGCTATCTATCAACGCCAAGTGTAATCTTTACGACTCCGGTTGTGGCGAGCGCTGGTTATTCAGAAGTAACCGCTGGAGATGAAGGTTTAAACTTCGACGTAGTAAATACAGACACCTCGACGTGGTTTGATGCCAAGAGATTAGGACAGAAATTTTCAAAAAGTAAGGTTCTGGTGGAAAAAGACTCGGATAAGATTATCGGTGCGCATCTAATAGGTAACCATGCCGATGACCTTATCAATATCTTTAGCTTAGCGATAGAACTTGGCCTTACGGCCGAACAGTTGAAACAGCCGATTATGGCATTTCCTACCGCAAGCGACGATATGCGCTCAATGTTTTGAGCCAGGGTATAAAAATGAATCCTATAGAATCGAAAGAAAAGTATAGAGTTATGGACAAGAAAGAAGTATTTCAATGTGAAGAGTGTGGACTTCACTATAATGACGAAACTATCACACAGCAATGTGCAGCATTTTGCAAAGAAAATAGTGCTTGCAGCATAGAAATTACTCAGAATTCACTCGAAAGTAGCAAAAAGCTTGATAATTAAAAGATGTAAGCGAAAGTAAAGGGAAAACGAGGGCTAAAGTAAATCTCGTAGACTTACTTAAAGATATTGCTAAACAAACCCTTACTAACTCGACGCTTAACCACATGTGAAACAAAAGCAGCTATTATTCCAACACCTATTAAGATATAGAATGTAGTAAATATCTTTCCGGCTGTAGTAACCGGTGTTAGATCGCCGTAGCCGACCGTCGAGAGGGTAATAACACTGAAATAGTATGCATCGACCCATGAGAACTTTTCGACAAAGTGGTAGAATACGGTCCCTCCAGCAATAATTACAAGTGTTGAACTAGCTAGTATTTTGTACATATGTCTATCTCTATTCATTGATTATAATTATAGCAAATTGCAGGGCTATTAATAGATATATAAGTCAATATGATCCATTTTGGTAATAGAGTGTGTCATATGTATAAGTATGCGTCATCGATAGGTTTCAGTGTTTTGTCGTATCTATTTCAACATGGTTATGCTAAACTTGATATAGTTACTAAAATATTATAAAACAATTGAAAAATGTGAGGTTTATGGTGAAGATAACAAGAACACTGCTCAAAACAATCGGACTTCTTACTGCTATTGTCATACCTCTAGCAACTTCGCCTTATGCATCTGCTGCAACTTCACCAGGCTTGGGAGCGGCTAATACGTTCGTTATTTTGTCTGACACTTATAGCAAACACAGTATCTGGAACGACGCTAAATGGTGATCTTGGATACACAACACCTCCGGCCGTTAACCCAACGTTAAACGGGGCTACTCATCAGGCAGATAGTGTGTACAACCAAGCGGGAATTGACCAAAACAATGCATTAATTGCTCTAAATAATCAACCATGTTCGTTTACCTTCGCTCCTGGTCCAATTGATCTTGCGTCTGATACGACACATGGACCGGTTGGTGTATATACACCTGGTGTTTATTGTATCTCGGGCGCCGGATCTGTCGGCGGAGGTGGCACGATTACACTAAACGGTGCAGGAACATATATCTTCAGAATGGATGGTGCACTTACGACTTCGGCAAACTCTTCTGTTGTGTTGGCGGGTGGAGCTTCGACTTGTGATGTCTGGTGGACTCCAACCCAAGGCTCAACCATTAATGCAAATACAACGTTTGCCGGAACAATTATTGATGCATCTGGTATTAGTATTGGCAGTACAGTGCTATGGACTGGTCAGGCCCTTGCGTTTGGTGGAACGGTTAGCACAGACACAGATACTATATCAGCGCCGGTTTGTTCAGTTTCACGTTCGTTGCCAACAGCGCCACCAGTTGTTCCTGGACTTCCAGACACAGCTGAGGCAGCCACTATTACCCAGCTTCAAACGACTATTATCGCTGCATTATTCATTGTAGTAGTAGCAAGTGTCGCGATTTTTCATAAAAAAGTCTAACGGCTCACTACTTCTAGTACTCATGAGTATGGGTGTTACGGTCCTACTCTTGAGTATATTTGTTGAAGTGAGTA
>Ga0100403_1003598_pt1 | contig 11439 bp, 8 predicted proteins | sample CryGeymet201501t_FD_83663 | JGI IMG/M metagenome (GOLD analysis project Ga0100403, IMG submission 83663) | Groundwater microbial communities from Crystal Geyser aquifers in Utah, USA - Crystal Geyser metaG 2015-01t | ecosystem: Environmental > Aquatic > Deep subsurface > Groundwater | place: USA...
AACGGAATCGTCTCCGAAGCACGCGACGCACGCGAGGGCGACGGCGCAGGTCATCGAGCGCGCGTACATCTACGTCCACAGGTCGCGCGCGAGCCGCGCGACGATCGCGCGCGCGTCTGCGGCGGTCGGAACGCCCGCGGTCACGACGAGCGCGCGCGCCGGATCGGCGCTGGCGTCGTCGCGAAGCGCGGCGACGGCGCGGGCGCGCGCAGCGTCGACGCGGTCGCGTTCCCGCGGCGACAGGCGGCGGCGCATCCACCGCGCGACCGACCACGACAGCGTGGCGTGGCGCGTCTCGTCGATCGCGATGCGCTTCATCGCGTCGCGGACGCGCGGATCGCCCGCGTGCGTCGCTTGCCACGCGGCTACGCACGCGCCGTACGTCTCGCGGACGCAACCTTCGATCGCGTTCTCGATCGCGGCGTCGACGAGCGGCCGCGACGCGCGACGCGCGACGCGCGCGCGACGCGCCGACGCGCCGTGGTCGCGCGCGATCCGCGCGGTCACGCGCGCGTGCCGCGCTTCGTCGCGCATCGCGCGCTCCGCGCCGCGCACGAGCGACGCCGGCGCGCGGTGCGCGCGGAGCTCGTCGCGGAGCCGCGCGAACGCCGCGATCGACGCGTGCTCGAGGTAAGCGAGGCGCGCGAACAGGCCGCCGGTCGCCGAGCGCCCGCGCGCGACGGGCGGCGCGCGCATTCCGTCCGTGCGTCGGCCCCCGTTGCAGTGAAGGCACTCGACGATGATCGCGCCCGAGTCGTCGGTGCCCGGCGGCGCGCCGTCGCCGTCCCAGAGCGGCGCGCCGTCCGGAGCGCAGACGTTCGGGATCTGGCAGCCGTACTGCGCGCCGCCGTCGCAGAGCTGGTGGCAGAGCGTCGGGACGAGCGCTCCGCACTGGAGCGGCACCGCGCCGTCCGGCAAGCCGCACGGCGACATCACGAAGAAGTCGCAGCTCGTATTGCCCGCATCCCAGAAGACGGGCGGGCCGAGCGAGCACCACGAGACGTGAACATCGGCCGAGTCCGGAAACGAGATGACCTCGTCGCTCGCGTCGGCGGCGTCGGCCGTGGTCGCGTCGACGGCGCCCGAATCGAATTCGGGCACGGGCACCACCCCCGACGAGCCGCAAGCGTACGCAGCAAGAGGAGTCGCCGCGCCGGCCCCGATCAGGAGCGCCCGTCGAAACGCCGCGCGCAGACGCGCTTCTTCGCGACGGATCATCCCTCGCCATATGTACCACTCGGGTCACGCGCAGGCACGGTGGCCCGCCGCACGTCACTTCGTGGATCGCTGGAAGACCTCCACGCCGACGACGATCCTCGCTTCGGGCGCGCCGAAGTGCGCGTTCAGCCCTCCACCGACGCCGAGCTTGACGCGGAGCTGCGGCGCGTCGTCGGTGGTGCCTTCGAAGCGGCCGGTGACGAGCCCTTCGAGCGCGGTGGTGTTCGTGCCGAACGCTGCACGAAGCGCCGTCGCGCCGAAGACCTCCGGACCGAGGACGAAGCGCATGGTGCACGCGCGGCAAGCGGCGAGCTTGGCGCCGCCCGCTGCACCGAAGATCGCCTCGCTCCCCTGCGGGCTCCCCGGCGTCACCGGATCGCTGAGCTGCCGCAAGCTGAGCCCGAGGTGCCCTGCGTACGTGAACGCGCCGTAGTCTCCGGCCAAGAGGACGCGCGCCATCGCGGTGTACGCGCCGAGCGTGTCCGAGGGTGGACCATCGCTGAGGTAGTTCTCGCGGAGCGCGCCGGGGGCGCCGCCGGGGATCCAGAGCTGGAAGCCGATGCCGAGCCGCAACGGCGCGTCGTAGTCACCGACGAGCCGCGCGTCGAAGCCGACGCGCCCGTGCGCGATCGCATCGGGCGACGAAGCGGGATCGACGCTCGGCCCCGTGAACGTGTAGCCGCCGATCGTTCCGCCGTCTCCCTGCACGATGAGCGGCGAGTCGAACGTCGCGTAGAGGCGGAAGCGATCGTAGGTGCCGGCGAAGCCCAGTTGAAAGAACGCCTGGTCCGATACGACCGTCAGCCGCTGCACGCCGTCGGTCACGCGCAGCGGGTCGCGCGCGTAACTGCCGATGGCGGTGACGGCGCCTCCGAGCTTGCCGCGCATGTCGAGCGCGTCCATCACGAACCAACCGCCGCCCGGCGCAGACGTGTAGAGGCGCTCGACGTCGAAGCCGCGCGCGGGGCGCTGCGCCATCGACGGCCCCGCGCAGAGCACGACCGCGATCGCGATCGCGCTCGCGCGGCGGCGGCGGTCAGAACTCCGCATGGAACCTCCCGGAGATCACGTGCTCGGGGCCGCGGTCGCGGTTGTACGCAGGGTTCGCGAGGAACTGGTAATCGCCGGCGAACCAGATCGCCCTGAGCAAGTTGAGCGAGTAGAACGCCTCGAAGAGCTCCTCCGGCCCCGAGCGTTCGAGCCGCCCGTCCCCCGTGAACGCGTCGATGCCGCCGAGGGACATGTACCGCGCGTGCGCGTCGGAGATGAACGTCGCCGCGAACGCGACGCCGGTCATGTCGAAGGGGCGCTTCCACAGCGATCCTTTCGCGACGACGCCGAACGAGAAGTCGCGATCCGCGGAGTCGAAAGCGTCCACCTCCGTTCGGCCGTCGGAGAACATCGCGCGCGCGAAGACGCCGACGCCGTCGGCGACGTACTGCTCGACGTTGATGCCGACGCCGACCTTCACTTGCGGGCGACGCACCCAGCAGAGGTCCGGCGCACGAAAGTTTCCGGAGCCGTAGTTGTAGCTCGTGCACGCGGCGGCGTTCTTCGTCGGGTCCGCTTGGAGCGCGGCGATGGCCTCGACGAAGCGTCCGATGACCTCGTAGTTCCGATACGCGAGGAGGCGCACCGCGCCGGCACGCCCGAAGAGCTTGTGGTCGTGCTCGATCTCGACCTGATCGCCGTAGGTCTTCCAGAGACGAACGTCGAGCGGGTAGCTGTTCGGACTCGCCGGCGGCGCGAGGCGGCCGACGCGAACGACCCAGTCGCCGAGGTAGAGCTCCGCGGTCGCTCCCCAAGTGTATCCGCGTGCGTCCGCGGGGAAGTCCCACGACGCGTGGGTCATGAACGCTTCGTTGAAGAACGTCTGCCGCAGATCGCCGACGACGTTGTTCCGATCGAAGATGTCGAGCGCGGAGAAGTTCCCGACGGTGAGCACGAGGCGCCGGCTCCCGACGACCGACGCGAGCTGCAGCGGGTCCGACGTCTTCTCGACGCGCCGTCCTCCGAGATCGAAGTTCTGTCGCAAGAAGAGTCGCGAGCGATAGAGCGTCGGCGCCTCCGAGCCCGTCTTCTGCAGCTCGAAGTTCTCCGTCGAACCGCCGAGGCCGTGGAGCGTCGAGAACGCGCGCTCGGCGATGAGCTCCGGGACGACATAGACTTCACCGCCGGGCCAAAGCCGAACGCCGCCGAAGAACGTGAACGTGCTCGTGAAGCCGCGCTCGGCCTGCGTCCAGAGCGAATTGGGGCTCCCGTTGACGTTCGTGTACGGCGCATGGATCGGCGGTTTGTAGCTCGTGATGTACGTGTACTGCCCGTAGAGGTTCCAGCTCTCGTCGCGGATGTCGTGCAGCCCGCGGTGCGAGAGCTCGTTCATGATGTCGAACGCCGTGTCTTCGTGCGGCGCGGGGGGAACGGGCTGCGCCTTCGCGCGAGGAGACGCGCTCGCGATCGCAGCGACGCAGGCGCCGACGAGCGCGCGCCGTCGAAGCGTCGTCGATCGCTTCACGGCGCGCCCCCGTCCGCGGTCGGCGTCGCGGTGCAGGTCGAAGCGTCGTACGTCAGGCCGGCGAAGTCTTGCGCGAAGACGATCTGCGTGAGGAAGTCCGCTTGGTCCTGGGTGAGCCGGCTTCCGGCGGCGCAGTTCCCGTCGAAGTGCGCGTCGTCGACGGGGATGTGCAAGGTCTCGCCGAGGTCGACTCCGAAGCCGCTCCTCGACTGCAGAACGACGAGGTTCGTCGGCGGCGTGGTGCTCGACGGATCCCAATCGAACGCGAGGACGACGTACGCCAGGTTGTCGGCCGACGCGGGGACCGCGGTCTGCGGATCGGACGAAGCCCCCGGAGAAACCGGCTGCCCCTGGAACGAAACGTTGAACCAGTGAGCGTCGTACACGACCGGCGTTCCGGCGACGGGCGCGTAGTCGTTCTCGAGGACGACCGTCGTCTTCGGCGCGCTGTCCGGAAACGCAGCGCAGCTCGCGGTGCCGACGGCAACACCGAGAAGAAAGGAGGAGAGGAAGCGCACGGGTCGGCCGCTCGCGTAAGCAAGCGCTCGGCCGTCGGCTCGCGCACGCTCTCACGCGCTGGACTCGACGGCGCCTCGGTCCGCGTCGAGGCAAGTTGCGGGCGTCGCGCGAGAGCGATCCGGCATTTTGCAGCGACGCCGCCGCGCCGATCGCTCGGAGAGCAGCGACGCTCGACACGAGCGCCGAGGCGACACGAGCGCCGAGGCAACCGCGACGGCACCCGGCGTGCACGTGCGCGCCGCCGAATGGAAGAAGGCCGCCGACGGTTCATGGCTGCTCGACGCGGACCGGCGGTATCGTCTTTGGCCGTGGAGGCCTCGGACACAACGTCGTTCTCGGCGCTCGTCGTGGACGACGACGCGGGCGTCCGGCAGTCGCTTCGTCTTTGTCTCGAGGCGGACGGCGGAAGGGTGCTCGGCGTCGGCGCGCCGAAAGCGGCGCTCGAGGCGCTCGAACGCGGAAACTTCGACGTCATCCTCCTCGATCTGTGGCTCGGCAACGAGTCCGGCGTCGACGCGATCCCGGACATGCTCCGCCGCCAGCCGTCTGCGTCGATCATCGTCATCACCGCGTTCGCCACCTTCGAGAGCGCGGTCGACGCGATGAAACGCGGCGCGAAGGACTACCTGCCGAAACCGTTCACGCCGGAGCAGGTTCGACACGCCGTGCGGCGCGCGCTCGAGGCGCGAATGCTCGAGCGCCAGCTGCGCGACGCCGAGGCACGACTGACGGAGGTGGGCGCAGACGACGACTTCTTCGAGACGCAGAGCCCCGCGTTCGCGAGCGTCATGAGGCAAGCGGCGCGCGTCGCCGCCGCGGACGTGCCCGTCCTTCTTCGCGGCGAGAGCGGGACCGGCAAGAACGTGATGGCGCGCTGGCTCTGGCAGCAAGGACCGCGCGCGGCCGGCCCTCTCGTGTCCGTCAACTGCCCGACGCTGTCGCGCGAGCTGATGAACAGCGCGCTCTTCGGGCACAAGCGCGGCGCGTTCACGGGCGCGACGAGCGACTCGCCCGGCAAGGTGCAAGAGGCGGAAGGCGGTGTGCTCTTCCTCGACGAGGTGGGCGACCTCACGTCCGAGGCCCAAGCGAGCCTCCTTCGCTTCTTGAACGATCGCTCGTACGAGCGCGTCGGCGATTCGAAGGAGCGTCACGCGGACGTCCGGCTCGTCGCGGCGACGAACCGCGTGCTCGAGGAAGAGGTGAAGGCCGACCGCTTCCGCGAGGACCTGCTCTTCCGGTTGAACGTGGTGAGCCTCACGATGACGCCTCTTCGCGATCGGCGTGAGGACGTCTGCGCGCTCGCCGCGCACTACCTCGCCCTCGCGAAGCTCCGCCAGCATCGCCCGGATCTCACCCTGTCCGAGCCCGCCGAGCGCGCGCTCCGAAGCTACGCCTGGCCGGGGAATTTGCGCGAGCTCCGCAACGCCGTCGAGCGCGCGGTCATCCTCAGCCCAGGTCCGTCGATCGAGCCCGAGGACCTCGGCGTCCCCGTGCTCGACGTCGCGCCGGCGCCGGGCGCGATCGCCGCCAACGTGACGGTCGGGGCGGACGTCTCGCTCGAAGCGCTCGAGCGAGAGCACATCGCGCGCGTGATCGCACGATCGCCGACCCTCGAGGCGGCCGCCAAGCTCCTCGGAATCGACAGCACGACGCTGCAACGAAAGCGTAAGCGCTACGGACTCGCATGAAGCGGCCGTCCTTCGGCATTCGCGCGCAGTTCGTCGTCGCAGGGGCGCTCCTCGTCGTCGTGGCCGCGGTGTCGAGCGCGTGGAGCGCGCTCGCGTTCAAGGACGTCAGCCGCGTCGTCGGCGAGACGATCCGCGACAGCGAGGAGACGACGGCGGCGACCGCGGCGCTCGCGACGGCGCTCGAACGCGAGGACGACGCGCTGCTCCTGACGCTGACCGACGAGGCGCGCGGACGGAGGGTGCTCGAGGCCGACCGCGCTGCGACCGCCGAGGCGTTTCGACAGCTCGACGCGCTGCTGACGGGCCCAGGAGAGCGCGACGAGTCGGCGGCGCTTTCACGCGCGATGGACGCGTACCACCGCGCGGGCGACGAGCTCCTCGCGCACGCGCGCGACACCGCCGCGCGCCTTCGCTACCACGAGGAGGTCAACCCGCTCTTGCGTCGCGTCGTCGGCGAGACGGCGAAGATTCGCGAGGACCACTTCCGCTCCTCGCAGGAAGTCGCGAGCTGGGCGCGCGATCGCGCGGCGCGCTCCACGGAGATCCTGACGGCCATCACCCTCGCCGCGCTCGCGAGCTCGATCCTCGTCGCGCTCTACCTCGCGCGTGTCGTCGTGCTGCCGATTCGCAGCCTGACGAGCGCCGTCGAGGCGATGCGACACGGGGATTTCGAGCGACGCGTCCCGCGCGGACGCGATGACGAGGTCGGACGGCTCGCCGAAGGCTTCAACCGGATGGCGGAGGATCTCGCGGCGTTCCGACGCGCGAACATCGGCGAGGTCATTCGCGCGAAGGAGACGCTCGAAGCGACGCTCGCGGCGCTGCCCGATGCCGTGGTGGTCATCGAGCCGGGCGGCGCTCTCGCGTCCAGCAACCCGCGGGCGGACGCGCTCATGGGCGGCGCGACGGACGGCCGCGCGCGGAAGCTCGACGCGCTGCCGGTCGGCGCGCACACGAGGGCGTCCGTCGACGCCGCGCTGCGCGGGACACGCGCCGCGACCGCCGAATCGGTCGATCTGGCGCACGCGGTCGGCGTCGAGATCGACGGCGCGAAGCGCAAGCTCTTGCCGCGCGTCGTACCGATCGAAGGCTTGCCCGACGGCGGTCGAGGCGCGGTGCTCGTGCTCTCCGACGTGACCGAGCTCGCCCGGCTCGACGAGATGCGCACCGAGCTCATCGCCGTCGCTTCCCACGAGCTTCAGACGCCGCTGACGACGTTGAGGATGACGCTCCTGATGCTTCAGGAGCGGGCGACGGCGTTGTCCGACCGCGACCGAGAGCTCGTCCGCACCGCTCTCGGCGGCGTCGATCAGCTCGCGGGGACGGTGGACGAGTTCCTCGATCTGACGCGCATCGAGGCCGGCCAGCTCCGACTGAGCTGGGATCGCGTCGATCTCGGCGCGCTGCTCGTCCGCGAGGCGAGCGCCGCGCGTGCGCTCTGCAGCGACGCGGGGATCGCGGTGGTCGTCGAGGGCGCCGATCAGCCCGGACTCGCCGTGCGGGGGGACGCTGCGCGCCTCCACGTCGTGATCGCGAACCTGATCGCGAACGCGTCGAAGTACACCCCGTCCGGCGGCGAAATCGCGCTGCGCGCGCGTCACCTCGACGGACGAGTTTCGCTCGTCGTCGAGGACACCGGCCCCGGCGTCCCCCCGGAGTTTCGCGAGCGCATCTTCGAAAAGTTCTTCCGCGTCGAGCACCACCGCGACGGCGACGCCGGCGTCCGCGGCTCGGGCATCGGCCTGTACGTCGCGAGGGAGATCGTTCAGGCGCACGGCGGAACCCTCCGGTGCGAAGAGCGATCCGGCGGTGGAGCACGTTTGGTCGTCACGCTCCCGGCGTCGCCTTCGTCGTGACGTCCCGCTCCACGCGCCGGAGCCCGTGCTTGTCGACGACCAGCACGGCCTGCTCTTCGATCGTCGCGCCATCGCCTCGACGAACGCTGAGCCGCGTCAGGAAGCGGTCCGTGCGCGGCGCGCGGCGAAGGCGCGCGAGGGAGTCCGCGGCATCGAGGACCACGAGGGGCTTCTCCGGATCGTGGAGCCTCGAGAGAACGGGCGATAGGTCGTACCGAAACGTGTGCCGGATCGAGGGCGTGCAACGACGTCGCCGCGGCAGTGCCGGACGCTGGAGAACCGGATGCGGCGCATCGCCGGGACGCGAGGTCGAAACGATCGCAGCGGCCGCGGGAAAGACGGACATGGCCAGCATGCGTTGCACGGCGGGTGCCCAACCTCGCAGATTGCGCGGGACGCTGTTTTTTCGCTACTCACGGTTGCGACGGACGAGATCGCTGCGGGGCGCCGAGGGCCCGGGTCTTGCTCGCGGCGACGCTCATGGCAACGATCGCCGACGTCCTCCCGAAGCGATTCCGCACGGCGCAACGCTCGCCGCGTGCGGACGCGCCCTCGGCGGAGCTCTTGCACGCCGCGCGCGCCGATTGCGCGACCGTTCTCTCGTCGCTCGGCAGCGGCGCCGGCGGGCTCGTCGCCGAGGAGGCGGAACGCCGGCTCGACACGTATGGCCCAAACACCGTCGCGAACGAGGAGGGCCACGGCCGGCTCGGCATTCTCGCCAGCGCTCTGCTCAACCCGCTCGTCATCCTGCTCGCGATTCTCGCGGCGGTGTCGATCCTGACCGGCGACGCGCGCGCCGCGATCATGATGGGACTGATGATCGTCCTCGGCGTCTCGCTTCGCTTCGTGCAGGAGGCGCGCGCGGACACCGCCGCAAAGGCGCTCCGCGCGATGATCCGCGTCACCGCCACGGCGCTTCGCGACGGCGCGCCGCGCGAGGTGCCGCTCGCGGACATCGTGCCAGGCGACGTCGTCACTCTCGCGGCGGGCGACATGATCCCCGCCGATGTGCGCATCCTCTCCGCCAAGGATTTGTTCGTCGTCCAGGCGAGCCTCACCGGCGAATCGATGCCGGTCGAGAAGTTCGACGCGGCGGAACCGGACGCCGTCGCGTCACCGCTCGAGCTCAAGAACGTCTGCTTCCTCGGAACGAGCGTCGAGAGCGGCAGCGGTACCGCCGTCGTCGTCTGCACGGGCGACAGGACGTACCTCGGCTCGCTCGCGAAGGGCATCGTGGGCCAGCCGGTGCAGACCGCCTTCGACAAGGGCGTCTCTCGTTTCACCTGGCTCATGATCCGTTTCATCGCCGTCATGGTGCCGCTGGTCTTCGCCATCAACGGCGTGACGAAGGGCGACTGGAAAGAGGCGTTCTTCTTCGCCGTCAGCGTCGCGGTCGGGCTCACGCCGGAGATGCTCCCGATGATCGTCACGGTGTGTCTCACGAAGGGCGCGATGCTGATGGCCGGCAAGAAGGTCATCGTGAAGCGCCTCAACTCGATCCAGAACCTCGGAGCGATGAACGTGCTCTGCACGGACAAGACGGGGACGCTCACGGCGGATCGAGTCGTGCTCGAGAAGCACTGCAACATCGCGCTCGAGGACGACGACGACGTCCTCGCTCTCGCCTACCTCAACAGCCACTTCCAGACCGGGCTCAAGAACGTGCTCGATCGAGCGGTCCTCGCGCACGAAGAGATGCACGCGCACGCCCACATCCCCGAGCTGCGCAAGGTCGACGAGATCCCGTTCGACTTCGTGCGGCGGCTCATGTCGGTCGTCGTCGCGCAGCCCGACGGCACGCATCGGCTGATCTGCAAGGGGGCGCCCGAGGAGGTGTTCCGGCGATGCGCGTCGTTCGAATACGACGGGGAGAGGCTGCCGATGGAGCACGTCCTCATCGCGGATCTCCGGCGCGAGTACGAAGGGCTCGCGTCCGACGGCTTTCGCGTGCTCGCGATCGCGTACCGGGATTTTGCCGCGAAAGAGACGTACTCGAAAGCGGACGAGTCGGCGCTCGTGCTGCGAGGTTACGTGGCGTTCTTCGACCCGCCGAAGGACACCGCGCGCCCCGCGATCGAGGCGCTCCACCAGCACGGCGTGGACATCAAGGTGCTGACCGGCGACAACGAAGCGGTCGCGCGCAAGGTGTGCCTCGACGTCGGGGTGCCGCTGACGGGTGTGCTGCTCGGATCGCAGATCGAAGCGATGTCGGAAGCCGAGCTCGAGGCGGCCGCGGCGACGACGACGCTCTTCGCGCGCGTCGCGCCGATGCACAAGCAGCGCGTCATCACTGCGCTGCAGCGCACCGGTCACGTCGTCGGCTTCCTGGGCGACGGGATCAACGACGCGCCGGCGCTCCGCGCGTCGGATGTCGGCATTTCCGTCGACTCCGCGGCGGACATCGCGAAGGAGTCGGCCGACCTGATCCTCCTCGAGAAGAGCCTGATGGTCCTCGAAGAGGGGATCCTCGAAGGACGAAAGGTCTTCGCGAACATCCTCAAGTACGTTCGCATGGGCGCGAGCTCGAACTTCGGCAACATGTTCAGCGTGCTCGGCGCGAGCGCGCTCCTGCCTTTCTTGCCGATGGCGCCCGCGCAAATCCTCCTGAATAACCTCCTCTACGACTTCTCGCAGGTGCCCATACCGACGGACGCCGTCGACCCCGAGCAGATCGCGCGGCCGCGTCCTTGGTCGATGAAAGAGATCACGAAGTTCATCCTGTTCGTCGGGCCGTGCAGCTCCGTCTTCGACTACACGACCTACGCGGTGATGTGGTTCGTCTTCGGCGCGAACGATCCGGCGCACGCGGCGCTGTTCCAAACCGGATGGTTCGTCGAGTCGCTCCTGACGCAGACGCTCGTCATCCACGTCATCCGGACGAACAAGCTGCCGTTCGTGCAAAGTCGCGCGAGCTTGCCGCTCGTCGTGACGAGCGTCGTCATCGTGGCCGTCGGGATGTGGCTGCCGTTTTCGCCGTTCGCCACGGCGCTCGGGTTCGTGCCACTGCCGCACCTTTACTGGCTGCTGATGGCCGCGACCGTTCTGCTCTACGTCCTCCTCACCCAAGCCGTGAAGACGTGGCTTCTGCGTCGCGCGTGGATCTGAGACGCGCGTCCCGTGGGCGCTGACGCTCGTGCAACCGACGACGCGGAGCGCTCTCACGGGCGGCGTAGCGCGCCGTAGGCCGACGCTCGCGCGTCACGGCTCAAGCGGTCGCCTCGGTCGACGCTGCGGGCGGATCGAGCCACGCGAAGAACTTCGCCGTCTGCGCGCGCTGCGGCGGCGGCATGTACTCGAAGTTTCGCCCGCGATCGATGATCTCCCAGAAGTCCTTCGACGTGACGCGCTCGAGCTGTTCGCGGATCGCGCGCAGGCGCTCCTTCGGCTCGTCTTTCATGTCGTCGGCGATGAGGCGCGCCTTCGCTTCCTCGCCGGCCTCGAGGTAGTACGCCGCGAGCTTCACCTGCGCTTTGCGCACGCCGAGGAGGCCGCGGTCCTGGCTGCGCGCGTGCGCGGGGCGATCGAGCTCGAGGAGCTCGGCGAGGATCTGCTCTTCCTCCGGCGCCTTCACTTCGTGCGCGTACTGGCAGAGCGCGGAGACGTCGTACGCGATCGTCTCGGTGACGAACGTGATCTTCATGTC
>Ga0100403_1003599_pt1 | contig 11434 bp, 6 predicted proteins | sample CryGeymet201501t_FD_83663 | JGI IMG/M metagenome (GOLD analysis project Ga0100403, IMG submission 83663) | Groundwater microbial communities from Crystal Geyser aquifers in Utah, USA - Crystal Geyser metaG 2015-01t | ecosystem: Environmental > Aquatic > Deep subsurface > Groundwater | place: USA...
TAATACATAAGAGTATTTATTTGCATTGAGTCAAAATGTCAATATTCGTCTTGCAAAGATCACTAAGCCTTCACACAATATGAGGACCTCAATTTTATCCTACGGAGCCCATATGTCACAAAAAGCCTACCTTCAAAGCCCCACTCTTCATGGGGAACAAGTCGTCTTTGTTACTGATGACGATCTCTGGCAGTGCTCTCTGATCGGTGGCGTTGCAAGAAGACTTACAACTAAGCGAGGAGTCACAAAGTCTCCAAAGTTTTCACCAGATGGAAAAAAGATTGCCTATACCTCAAATGAATCAGGTCAAAGTGATGTTTATATTCTTAATTCAATGGGAAGCATGTCTGAACGAGTGAGCTACTTTGGAGTTAATAAAGTGGTGAGATGGATTGATAACTCCAATATCTTAGTTCTATCGGCCCATGATGATTTTGCGAGAGGAGCACTTCACCTCTACAACATCAACATTAGAAATGGTGAATATAAAAAGTTACCTTGGGGACCTTGTCACGACTATATTTCAAGCCCCAAAGGACACTTAATTGGAAGAAACCTCGGTGACCCCGCTCGATGGAAAAGATACCAAGGTGGTACGGCAGGACATTTTTGGGTAGATCAAACCAAAAAGGGACAGTTTAAAAGAATATTTCAAAAGATTGAACATGGCTTAAGTAATCCAGAAATTATCGATGGCAATCTTTACTTTATTAGTGACTTCGAAGGTGTCGCCAATATTTATAGGAGCGATCTCCAAGGTAAAAATATTAAAAGGCTGACGAATCAAAAGAAATATTACATCAGAAACTTTAGTTATTCTGAAGGTAATATTGTCTATCAATGTGCAGGGAATATATTTCAGTACAATCTCAAGTCCAAGGGAGAATCGCAAATCCAAATCGAGACTTCAGGTACTTTTATTCAAGCGAGCGAAAGGTTCGAGGAACCAATTAAATATCTTCAATCGTTCTCACTGGCCTCAAGAGCGAAAGAATTAACTCTCACCTCTCGAGGTCAACTTTTTATAATGCCTCCCTGGAATGGAGCTCCTCTGAGGCTGGGCGATCGTAAACTTTTTTATAAATCGGCCATTATCACTCCTGAGCAAAAGTTTAGTGAAGTCGTCTGTATTGAAATTGATAATAAAGGTGAAGAGAACGTCGTTCTTTTTCAAATTAAACCCAATGGGCAAACAACACAATCAAAGTTAATGTCACAATTTGGCAAAGCCTTCTTTATGACTCCAAGTCCAGACAATAAAAAAATTGCTTTGGTTACCAATCGCAATGAAGTATGGCTGTACGACAGAGCAACTAAAAAGAAAGTGAAAATAGCAACCAATGAATGTCATTTCATCAACGGTCTCAGTTGGTCTCCTGATGGAAGATATGTTTGTTGGAATGATAACCCGACCCATTTTTTAATGGGTATAAAGATTTATGATACGAAAAGCAAAACAAGTCGTTTTGTCATTCCTCCCGTTGGTAGTGACTTCTCTCCTTCATTTTGTCCCTCAGGAAAATACTTGTTTTTCATTGGGGCCAGAGAGTTTCATCCAACCTATGGTGAAATCAATTTCGAAATGTCCTTCTCATCGATAACTCGACCTTATGTTGTCCTTCTTGATCCTAAAGCGCCTCTTCCTTGGAAGCAATTTGATCGTTGGGACTTTCCTCCAGGTGAAGAGCAAGATGGAAAAAAATCGAAAAAAACGCCCAAAGTCGTAGTTAATATCGTCTGGAAAGATATCGAACAACGCATTCATCCCCTGCCGTTACCGATGGGTGGATATTCTCAATTAGAGGCTGTTAACGACAAGCTCTTTTTTATCAGAAACGAAGTGAAAGGCTCCGATCCGAATGCTGACTGGCGTGATGATAGCTCTCCCTCTACTCTTAGCAGTTTTTGCTACAAGGAAAATCGTTGCGAAGATTTTTTACGTCAAATTCATTCCTTGGCATTCTCACCTGATAAAAGATTTTTGATTGCAGACGCATCTGGTGATCTTCGTCTCGTCAGCGTTGAAATAAAACCTAATGAGGGAGAAGAAAACATCAAACGTGATGGATGGATTGATCCAGAAAGAATGTTGCTCAAAATCAATCCCAAGTTGGAATGGCTTCATATGTATCAAGAAGCTTGGGTTCTTCAACGAGAACATTTCTGGACACCTGATATGAGTAATATTGATTGGGTTGACGTTTATAACAAATACCTCCCCCTACTCGATAAAGTAAACACCAGAGTCGAGTTCTCAGATCTCGTTTGGGAAATGCAAGGAGAACTTGGAACAAGTCACTGTTATGAATCAGGTGGCGATTATCACCGCCGTCCTCATCATCACCCTATTGGACAACTTGGAGCAGAGCTAAAGTATAATTCAAAAGGAAAATCTTTTGAGATCGTCTCTATTAATCGAGGTGACTCTTGGATAAAAGGTCACACCTCCCCTCTTTTAGGGCCAGGTGCTGCTTTAAGTGAAGGCGATAGTATACTAGAGATTGATGGGGTAAAACCACAAACTCTCAAAGAGCTACAGCTGTTGCTTGAAGGCAAAGTAAACAGAAGAGTAACTCTTAGAGTAAAAAGAAAAAAAGCAACCCAAACCGAAACAATCTCAGTCAAACTTATTGGACATAAAGGCAATATTCTCTATCGCGAGTGGGTCAATGCCAATCGCGAATACGTCCACAAAAAATCGAAAGGAAAGTTCGGTTATCTTCATATCCCTGACATGAGCGTAAAAGGGTTTTCTGAATTTTGGAAAGGTTATCTGCAAGAAGTTCATCGTGAAGGATTAATCGTTGATGTTCGCTATAATGGCGGAGGAAATGTATCTCAACTCATTTTAAAAACGCTTGCTCAAAAACTTCAAGGTTACGACATTACCAGATACATGGGCATAGAAAAGTATCCACGAGATGCTTTTCACGGGCCAATTGTTTGTCTCACCAATGAGTTGGCAGGATCTGATGGGGATATTTTCTCTCACAACTTTAAGTTGATGGAACTTGGCCCCCTGATTGGAAAGAGAACTTGGGGTGGAGTCATTGGGATTTGGCCCAGACAAGAGCTCAATGATGGCAGCTGGACATCTCAACCTGAATTTTCATTTTGGTTTAGAGATGTTGGTTATCAAGTTGAAAATTATGGAACTGATCCCGATATTGATGTTGAGATCACTCCCCAAGACTGGAAAAAAAGAATTGATTCTCAGCTTGAAAGAGGCTTAGCTGAAATGGATAAATTGGCGAAGAAATTTAAATACCTAAAACCAGAGTTGAAAAAGCTTCCAAACCTTAAAGCACCACTATTAAGATAGTTAGTTCCGAGGGAATGTAATGGTAAATTGCGTTCCCTCACCTTTCTTACTTTTCACTTCAATATCAGCCTTATGATCGTTGAGCAAAGTCTTCACAATAGATAGCCCAAGACCTGTCCCAACCATTTTCTCTTTCGTTGTGAAAAAGGGTTCAAATATTTTCTTTTGCAAAGGAGCATCCATTCCAATACCATTATCTGAAATGATCAACTTGAGAACATTTTCATCATTCCATGTTCTAACAATAATTTGAGGTTTTTCATCTAGAGACCGAGCATCTTTAGCATTCATAATCAGATTAACCACGACTTGTTGAATTTTAGAAGCAAATCCCATTAATTTGCACTCATCAGCCAAAAGAAGGAATTCAATTTCAACTGCATCTTTTAAAAGTAGTGGCCTTAAAAAAGATTCAGTTTCCGTGAGGACTTCATGAAGATCAAACTCACTTTCAGTTGTTTGACTAGAGTTTGAATAGGCCTGTAATCCCTTGAGAATCTTATCAATCCTTTGAATCGATTTTTCAATATTTTTAGAATAATCAGTTTCTGACAATTCTTTATTTTCTCTATTCATAAAATCCACATTCATTTTCAGCACAGAAATTGGATTTTTAATTTCATGAACAATGGTTGAAGCCATTTCCCCCAAGGTGACCAAGCGACTATTGATTAGTGCTAAACGCTCATACTCTTTTTTATCTGAAACATCTTGGATAAGTCCGACAAAGAATTTCTTATCATCTTGTTGAAATTCACCAACATTGAGTTCTATCGGGAACTCTGTTCCATCTTTTTTCTGGGCCATCAGTTGACGTGTTTTTCCAATAACTTTTTTCTCTCCAGTTTTTAAATATTTTTGAAGATAAAGATCGTGATGCCTTCGATGCTCAGGCCCAGTTAAGATTGAAATATTTTTTCCAATCAACTCACTTTCCTCATAGCCAAAGATATTACAAGATGAGCGATTGACTAAAAAGATAGTTCCATCAGCTTCAATTGTAAAAATCGCCAAATTAGAAGCATTAAGTAAACTAGTGATATGGAGTTTTAAATATTCCGTATTCTTTTTAGAAATATATTTATCAGAAATATCTCTGGCGACAGCAATGAAAAAATTTTCATTTTTTACTAACTTTGTTGACCATTCAAGGTACTTATAATTTCCCTGGACATCGATGTAGCGATTGACAAATCCTTGGGCATCATCGAGCCAACACTGTTCAAATTGCTTGGTCGTTCTTGCACAATCATCAGGATGGACGAAATCCATGAAAGGCTTGGCCTTCATTTTCTCCAAGCTCCAGCCCAAAGTTTTTATCCACATTTCATTGACGAGTAAAAACCTCCCTTCAGGAGAGACAATCGCAAAAAGATCTGACGCCATTTGAAAAAAAATTTCATAGTTCTGAATAGAAATAGACATCACTAAAAGTATGACAAATATCAGATTTTTGCTACAAAAAAATTATTTAGAGATAAAGATCTGGGGTCTTCGGATGGCCAACTCTTGGAAATAACGACTAGCGCGTATCGTCACATCCGTTTCAAAAGATTTCTCATAACGCACATCTGAAACATAGGCTTTGATGGTTAGACGATAGGCCAGGCGTCCGGCAATTTCAACTTCTTTAACCACAATACTCACAGGCTTCTTGAGATAAACAAATCGAGAGGTCACGACGATCTCATACAAAAGGTCTCGAACCTTTTTCACATCTTCATCAAGAGAAATATAAAAAGGGATTTCAATCATCATATCAAGAGCGCCAGCATTTCCTGATGAGACAGCATCCGTGATAAATTTGAGATTAGGAATAGTCACTAATGAATCATCTAAGGTAACTAAGCGAACAGCGCGAAGGCCAATACTATTGATCTCTCCATAAATATCGCCATACTTAACGCGATCACCGACTTGAAAAGGACGATCGAAGAGCAAAATAAGTCCTGCCACAAGTGAAGCAAAAATATCTTTAGTGGCAAAACCTATGGCAACAGCAGCCGAACCACCGAGCGCGATTAAAAGTTCACGTGGTGGCCGTAGAGCGTTCATCACCAAAAAGATCGTTCCAAAAATATAAATAAAGAATGTAAATGTCGTCACAACTTGCAGAATGAGTAATCGACGAGCTGGAAATTTCTCATGAAGCGACTTGGCTCGCTCTTGGATAAAACGAACACTCCAGACAAGAGTAATCATTCCTATAATAAGATAAGAGATATTTCGAAACTTAAATAAGGAGCCCACTTCAATCAGGGCGCTAATATCATTCGATGGCATAAATCATATTCTTTGTTTTAAGGATTGAAATAAGATCATTTTGAAAACGTGTCGTCATACGATAGCGCCCAGTTGTTGAGCGATAAAGGAAACTCCCCTCTAATCCTTGTTTGAGAGCATTGCGAACAATTCCCTCTTCTAAACCGGAAGTTTGAATTAATTCTCTGGAATTCATATTTTCATGTTTAACAATTTCTGAATAAACGAAATAAGAAACTTCCGCCAACGAAGTTAAGTACTTCGTTTCTGGATCATCAGGAATTCCTACTTTTATCGTTGAATGATCTTTTCGACTGAGTGAAGAAAGCCAAAGGTAAATGGCCACTCTTGGATTGCCACGTGACTGCTCCCATAAAAGTCTGAAAAATTTAGTTTCGACATGGGCATAAGGATTTACTTCAAGTTGTCCGCGAGACGCATTGATAATTTCATCAAAAGACAATTTAAATTCACTTTTCTTATGTCGATTCATGATCATGTTTTGAATGTCAGACTCTTTCCATTTCTTCATGCTTAAGACAGAACTGAAGTATTGATTCCGACCGAAAACATTATTCAAAAAATTCCAAGCATGATCATTGAAAAAGGCGACCCAAAAAATATTTCGAGTTTGAGCATTGATAAGTTCTAAAAAAGTTTTATAAGCATCAAAGCCATTCACATGAGAAAGAAAAAGATTATGGGCATCATCTATAATAATCACAGTCTTCTTGAGCTTGGAGTCTAGTCTTCTAAGATCGAGACCGCCATTCTCAAGTTCAACATTTAATCGTTGAGAAATGAAACGAAGAAACTTTTCTCTAGATGAAATACGTCTATTAAGTTTGAGAGAGATGACTTCTACATCTTTAAGATTATGGGCCAAATCATTTGAAAGCGTACTTTTCCCACACCCCTTAGGGCCATAAATGGCCACAGAATGCTCTTCCACTTCCGTTTCATCTTCAATTTCATCTTCACCATAAACAAACTCACTCCATTCATGAACTTGGGCAATGAGGTCTGGAGTTAAACTAAGAGTCGGTTCAATTTTAAATTCTTCTTCATCAAGGGGATCATAGGTAAAAAGTTTTCGATATTCAGGAGGAATAGATTCACCCGTTTCTTCTACTTCAGAACTCTCAAGGCGACGTTTAAAAAGTCGAGCAGAGATTTTTTTTGAAAAATCAAAGCGAGAACTCCATTGAACAAACTGATTTCCTAAGTGCAAAAGTACAATCCACAATAATAGAGGAAGACAAACGAGAGCGAGACTCCACCTATTTGCGAGAAGAAAAACAATGATGCTATTAGTTTTTGGACTTGAGAAACGCTTAAAAAAGAATTCAATCTCAACTTTCCAAGAAGTGGCCAATTGAAAAAGGAGAACCATTCCGCCGTAGACAAGAAGTGTGTGGATAGCATTATAAATAAGTCCTCGACCAACCACTCCTTCAAATAATTCAAGCGTTGCAAGTGAAGAGAAGAGAACGGTTCCAATAATTCCAGAGACTCTATTTACCTTATTTTTTAATTCTATATTTGAGCTGTAGTTTGCACTTAAAGACACAGCTCCTAGCAGATTAGTCAATATCAGCTTGAAAACGTTGTACCAAATCAAGTAGTAGGCATATTCGAGTACTTTACTGAGCTCTGGAAAAGCGGTGTGAGTAATGAGGAATTGGGCAATTTTAAGAAAAATGATTCCCAAAAACCATGGGATATAAGGAACAAATTTTTGAAGGTAGAAGACGAATTGTCCTTCCTTATGACTAGACCATTGCTTTCGAAGTAAATTGTAACGAAGCTTTTCAAATCCTTCTGTCGCCTTTTTGGTACTTTTCCACATTAATAATGGGATGAGGATTACCACGAGTAGAAGAAAAAGGTCTTTGATAACAGAGGCTACGCCCTTCGGGCCTTCGCTTAAAAGTTGTTTTGTCCCAATCCATTTGACCGAAAAAGTAGCAATAAAACGATATGGAATAATTTGGAATTCCCGCTTAAAATCAAGTAACGTATCAGTTGAAAGAAGGTCAATGGTTAATAATCCCCTTCTCTTACCTTCATCAAATAATCTTGATCGCAATTTACTGGCCTCAAGCAAAAGACCATAATGCAAGCTAAGCTCTCGCTCGAGTCTCTGCTGTGTTTTGAGTCGTAAGTTCTGCCAAAAGATGTCCGCCTCTTCATAACTTTTGGTAATATCTGCCCAAGTCTTTTCTGTCTCATTAGTAAGAGCAACTGGCTTTGTTGGCGCTTTAGGAGCGGGGATCTGCAAAAATTCTTTATGCCGATCAAGAAGCCCGAATGTATCCGAAAGCATAGATCTCCAAAGTTCTAAAACTTTGCGATAAGATTCCAGAAGTTCAGAATCATTTCCCCCTCTTAAAAGAAGAGTATTCACGGAAGCCATTTCCTTACTTTTTTCAAGATACCAATTTGACTTTTCTTCTAGTTCAGTTGTCCATTTAATTTCTTTGGAGGCTAGATCACTGCGGTAACTTTCAATTTCTCCACGAGTAGAAGCGAGAGCTTTTTGAACGGCATCTTGGGCCTTTTGAGCTTCAATTTTGGCCTTCTCGATTTGCTTATCTGATTCTTCCTTGGCCTTGATCGCCTCATCTCGTTCTGTTTTAATTTGAACAGTGACCGCTTCTTGAGTTGTTGTGACTTGATATAGAGCAACCAATGAATTTCTTTTTTCAAATGGGAGATCGAGAAGTTTGATTAAGAGACCTTTGCGAAGATCGTAGAGACGATCCAATTCGACCATACTTTCAGTTTTTGAATCTTTTAGACAATCTCGGTAAATAAAATCGATGCGATCTTCATTCAGCTTCTTTTTTACATCGCCAATATCGCTTTCTTTAGTTAATAAGAGCTTTTTAGTTGATTCAAGAGGTGTTGCTCCCTCAATTGGAACACCTTCTAATAGACCCGTCAGCAATTTGATGGAAGTCGACCATTTTTCTTTTTCGATAGAATAAGCTTGAGAGATATTCTTACCGTCATTACATTCAATAGCGAAAGCTGAATGAGAAGACAACAAAAGGAAAAGAGCAAAACAAATCATTTTCAAGATTAAAGCCTCTTTTCTAACCCAGAAACAATATGCAAGTCTCTCTGGGGAAATGGAATTGTTACTTTATGATCTCTAAAGCTTTGGTCGATGGCAAATCTTAGATCAGAGAGAATCTTTTCGTAATGCCAAAGATCTTCAATCCAAACTAAAAGTCTAAAATCCAGGCTACTTTCACCAAAGTTGGTAAAGAAAACACTTGGTGGAGGATCTTTGAGAACTTGATTATGCTTTGAAGCCACGTCAAACAGAATTTTTTCAACCAGCCGAACATCACTTCCGTAGGCAACTCCCACATCTAATGAATAGCGAATTTGTTCGGAGTTAAAAGTTTGACTCGTCACTTGTTCCGAAATAAGTTGTGAATTTGGCACAATAATAGAAATATCATCGCGAGTTTGGACAACGGTATAGCGGGCCGAGATGTCAGTGATTTTACCCGTAATGTCTCCTACTTTAATCAAATCTCCAACGCGAACCGGTCTTTCGAGGAGAATAATTAAGCCTGATATAAAGTTTTGAGCAATATTTTGCAAACCAAAACCGATACCAACCATCAAGACGGCACCAAGGGCTGCCAAAGACTTCAGCGAAACTCCAACCGTGTCTAACGCCATAAAGACGGCGGTAATCATGACCACGTATCTTGTAATTCTCTCTACTGAAGCTTGAACGCCTTTCTCGACACCTTTGTCTGAAAAAAAGTTACCTATGATTTTCTCTGCAACTTTAGAAAGTTTTAAACCGATCACAAAAATAGCGATGGCCGTTACCATTGACATAAAAGAAAAGGAGTGACCATTTATTTCGAATAAAGGATGAGTGATATAACCCCACATCTCTTTTAGATAACTTATTAATTCCATTTTTTAACTTCCTCTACTTTAATAAATTATCGGGTAAGGCAAAAGTTCCATCCGAGGAACATGGAAAAGCAATAACAGCTTCGACTGCATCTAAATTGAGTGGCCCATAAATATGGGGAAATTTTATTTCAGAGTAAGGAGCTTCCTTGGGAACTTCGTAAACTATCTTCGACTTTATTTTGCTCTCATCAACTCTTAACAAAAACATTCCGGATTTTCCTTTATAAAGGTGGTCCGCTACATTTTTGACTTGATCAGTTTTTGAGAAATGAATGAAACCTTCATTTTGAAGAGAAGCTGGCTCATAAGAACCTTTTTTTTGGGCAAAATCCCAATCGGCTTTTGAAATAATATGAAAGATCTTGGCCATTCCCTAGCCTCCTGCTTAAAGACAAGGGCCCTCGTTAAGAGGGCCCTTACACATTAACTATTTTTTAAGTTTCTCAGAACGAACTGCAAGATTCCACCATTGTTGAAATAACTAATCTCATCCAAGGTATCAATTCGAGACATCACTGTTGTCTTGGTTGATTTACCATCGGCATGATGAATAGTGAGTTCAAAATCCATACGCGGTTTGAAGGCTCCCACTGGGCTTAAAGAAATTTCTTCGTCACCTTTTAAGTTAAAAGTCTTGCGAGTCTCTCCATTCTTAAATTGAAGCGGAAGAATTCCCATTCCGACAAGGTTTGAACGGTGAATTCGCTCAAAGCTTTCAACGATAACGGCCTTAACTCCTTGGAGGAAGGGACCTTTGGCAGCCCAGTCTCTTGAAGAGCCAGTTCCGTATTCCTTACCACCAAAAACAACCACTTCTTTTTTCTCTTCTTTATACTTCATGGCCGCATCGTAAATGGTCATTTGAGTTTTACTTGGATGATGAAGAGTTAATCCACCTTCAACTCCACCCAACATTTCGTTTTTGATACGAATATTGGCAAAAGTTCCTCTCATCATGACTTCATGATTTCCACGACGTGATCCGTAAGAGTTGTAATCTTTCTTTGGAACACCATTGGTATCTAAATATTTTGCAGCTGGAGAATCTTTTGCAATATTTCCGGCAGGTGAAATATGGTCTGTTGTTACTGAATCACCAAAAAGTGCAAGCACTTTGGCGTGATCAAGTTTAAAACCATCTCTCGTTCCTTTGGCAATATCATCAAAATAATTTGGACAGCGAATATAGGTTGAGTTCGCTTCCCAATCAAACATTTGACCTGTTGGCGCTTTTACATTTTGCCAGTTTTGATCACCTTCAAAAACATTAGAGTATCTCTTCTTATACATTTCACCAGTGATATGCTTGTTAACAACTTTGGATATTTCATCATTACTTGGCCAAATATCTTTCATGAAAACATCTTTGCCAGACTTATCCTTCCCGATTGGCTCTTTGTTTAGATCGATATTCATGGTTCCAGCAATGGCATAAATCACAACAAGCGGAGGAGAGGCTAAATAGTTTGCTTTTACATCAGGAGAGATTCTTCCTTCGAAGTTTCTGTTACCAGAAAGAACAGCCGTTACTAACATTTTGTGATCGTTAATCGTCTTGCTAATTTCTGGCATTAATGGACCAGAGTTTCCAATACAAGTCGTACATCCGTAACCCACAAGGTTAAATCCCATGGAATCGAGATGAGTTTGCAAACCAGATTCGACCAAATAATCAGTCACTACTTTTGAACCTGGGGCGAGCGATGTCTTCACCCATGGCTTAGAAGTAAGGCCAAGCTCGTGAGCTTTTTTTGCGACTAGACCTGCAGCGACTAGAACTGCTGGGTTTGAAGTATTTGTACAAGATGTAATGGCGGCAATAACCACGTCACCATTTTTAATCGTAAAATCGCGTCCTTCAACTTTCTGAGCAGCAGTCATGGATGCAGCTTCATATTTAAA
>Ga0100403_1003602_pt1 | contig 11428 bp, 10 predicted proteins | sample CryGeymet201501t_FD_83663 | JGI IMG/M metagenome (GOLD analysis project Ga0100403, IMG submission 83663) | Groundwater microbial communities from Crystal Geyser aquifers in Utah, USA - Crystal Geyser metaG 2015-01t | ecosystem: Environmental > Aquatic > Deep subsurface > Groundwater | place...
CTGTAGATCGAGGCGGGGCAGGCTTCTTCTTTGAAATCTTGGAGTTCGAATTGGGTAGCACAGAAGGCAGTTTGAGATTTCTTTGCCTGATATAGGGCATCGGGGGATTCTTCTAGATTGAAGTCTCGATGCCAGAAAAAACTTTTTCCTAATCCGAAGCCTGTTTGGACTTCGTCCATCACCAACGCGCAATCTAAACTCTTCGTAAGCTTGCGAAGAGCTCTAAAATAGCGATTGCTTCCGTAGCGGTCGCCGCCCTCACATTGCATGGGTTCGGCTACGACACATAGGGGAGCTTCCTTCCGGATGGATGCGCGGATTTTGAGTAGGCTTTCAATCTCGGCTTCTAGTAGCGCGTCTTTTGAATCACGAATCTTGGCTAAAGCTCCATCAAATGAATCCTCGCCCGCGTGGGTCCATAGCTCCAGCCAACCTTCCGGTTCGACTTTAAGTGCATCGGGAGTTTTGTCTTCTGGGAACGGCACGAAATCGACGATGTCGTTGTAGATCTGGAAGGGGAGTCTTTTGGCAGGATTATAGGTTGCATGCAGTGCTAGTAGAGTTCGTCCATGGAACGAGCCTTCGTAGGCAATAATTTTTCTTCTAGTTGGATAACGACTTTGGCACGATTGAATGGCAACTTCCATCGCTTCAGCCCCCGAGTTGCAGAAATAAACGTGAGGTAATTTGCTTTGTTCGGTGACGATGCGGCGAAAGGACTTCGCTATATCCCACGTTGAAATGTCTAGGTCTTGATTCAAGATCTCAGGGCGGATGGGCATCACAGAGCGTGCTCTGTGATTGTGTCCGAGAGCTAGCGATGCAATCTGTGAGGCGGCATCATTGAAGGCTGGATGGTTGGGCTCGTCTGCGATGAGGTAAGGGCCAAAGCTTTTTTGAAGGTCCACGAGAAAGCCCTTCTTTTCCGCGACGACTTTGTTGTTGGCATAAAGCTTTTTCAAATAGGAAGAAGTGTTCTCAAGAGTTCCTTCTACAAAGCCATTCGGAAACGGATGGGCAACTTCTTTCCAATAATCGAGGTGTAAATTCTCCTTGATCAAAAGCTCCCTCACGTCAGCAAAAAGATCTTGAAACAATGAAAGTGATGCCGCGCCGCTTGCTGCCGATGAGCTAATTTTAAATGTTTGTCCTGAAACGCTAGCAAGCCCATCAAATTTTGCCGGCAGGTCTTTAAGGTCGAGTTTCTTTTCTTTCCACTTGAGGTCGGAGTGAGTGAGTTCAATCTCTAAAGAATCTGAATTCAGGGTAGTCTTTGGTAAAAACGGCCTAAGTTGTAAAATAGCTTCTTCTTCGAGGATCTTAAGTAAATTCATACAAAGAAAAGGTTATCAGGCCGCGAAGCAAGGCGCATCTAGCGCATGGGCAGCAGCGATAAAATAGTTGCTTTCATGGATTGGTTTTCTTATGCGGTCAGTCTTAGTTCTTTGCCTAGCCAGCACACTCGTAGACAAGCCTCAACTTCTCCCCTAATCTTGCATCCTATGACAGGAAAACTTTGTTCTATGAAGGAGGCCATCGCCGATACGGTTCAAGATGGTACATCAGTTTATATTGAGGGCTTTACCCATCTCATTTGTTTTGCTGCGGGTCATGAGATCATTCGTCAGGGGCGTAAGAATTTGACGGCCATCCGCCTCACTCCAGACTTGGTTTATGACCAAATGATTGAGGCGGGCTGCGTGTCCAAAGTGATTTTTGGTTGGGCCGGCAATCCTGGCGTAGGCAGCCTGCATGGGTTTCGTCGTAAAACGGAGGCGAAGTATTCCGAGCGAATCGAAGTCGAAGAGTATTCGCACTTTGGAATGGTTTCCAGACTCCAAGCCGGTGCCGCAAACTTACCCTTCTGGCCACTGAAAAATTACGGAGGCACAGACATCCCTGCGCATACTGCAAACATTAAAACGGTGGTGTGTCCTTTTACGGGACAAGAGCTCTCTGCCGTTCCTGCCATGCATCCTGATGTTGTGGTGCTTCACTGCCAACGATCTGACAAAGAAGGCAACGCACAAGCTTGGGGATTATATGGGACTCAGAAGGAAAGTGCCTTTGCAGCTAAGAAGGTGATTGTTGTTTGTGAGGAACTTGTCGAGTCTTCAGAGATTCGCCGTGATCCTAATAGGACATTGATTCCCTCTTTCTTAGTTTCCCACGTGGTTCATGAACCATGGGGATGTCATCCCAGTTTTGTTCAGGGGTTCTACGATAGAGACAATGATTTTTATGTGAGCTGGGATGATCTCACACGCGAGCCCGAGACTTATAAAAACTACTTAGATGAATTCGTCTATGGTTGTGCGGATCGATCTGCCTATATGAAGAAAATGGGCGGAGATCTGATGGCTAAGCTCAAAGCCAAAGCTTTGATGAGTGATGGGGTGAACTATGGATTCTAATCGAAACTATTCCGCATCGGAAATGATGGCCGTCAGAGCCTCTAAAGAACTTCATGATAAGGAAGTGGTTTTTGTGGGGATTGGACTGCCAAACGTTGCTTGCAATTTGGCGAGAGAAACTCACGCTCCATCCATTGAATTGATTTATGAGTCGGGTGCAGTAGGTGCTCGTCCAGAGCGACTGCCAGTCTCTATTGGCGACCCAGCTCTAGTTACAGGAGCTTTGGGAATCGTCAGTCAGGCAGAGATCTTTCAGAATTACTTACAAGGTGGCCGCATTCAAGTGGGATTTCTAGGGGGAGCTCAGATTGATAAATATGGCAACCTCAACACGACGGTCATTGGTGACTACAACAATCCAAAAGTTCGATTGCCCGGCAGCGGAGGGGCTTGCGAGATCGCAGTTCATGCCAAACGTGTATTAATTGTTATGCGGCTGTCGAACAAAAGCTTCGTTGAAAAATGTGATTTCATCACGAGCCCCGGACAGAAAAGCCTTGGAAAAACTCGGAAAGAGTGGGGACATGAAGGCGGTGGCCCACAGGTGATCATCACGGATAAATGTGTGATGACTTTTGATGAGGCTGTTGGAGAGTTCGTTGTAACTGAGATTTATCCGGACGTTACAGTTGAAGAGTTGAAAGCTGCTTGCGGGTGGGATTTGAAAATATCTAGTAATCCAAAGGCTGCTGAAATTCCTACAGAGCAAGAACTAGACCTTCTGAGAAATAAGCTCGATCCACAGAAATTGTATTTGTAAGGTCTAGTTGCCCCGAAGCATTTTTTTGAAGGTGTCGAGAGTCTGAGGATTCATATTCCTTTGGAAGATGCTTTGAACGTGAGCATCTGGAAGGTCAGGATCGCACAACACACCCCAGAGTTCTTGAGTGCTGTTGGGCAGCATCGAATATCTAAAATCATTGATTAGAAGTGGGTTCTTGTCGTCACGGACAAGAAAGCCGTTTGAAAACCATTCGAACTTTTTAAGGTCCTTGTAGCCCTGACTAGTGGTGTCCGGATAAATTTCTTCAGGAAGAACACGCATCTTGCTGGAGCCTTCGTAGATCTTCGATTCGCCCCAGAATGGAATTCGAATCGCATCGACGTAGAAGCTTCCGTCGTACTCATAAAGTCCACGATAGACGATCATGTTTGCAAAGCTTGGTTTGGCGTGAACTCTGATGGGAGAATGCCCTCGCGACTCGGCTAGATTTTCGAGTCGGGAGATCGCTCTTTGATGTTGTGTGTGGGCAAAGCCCATAAAGACTATCGCGAAGGCAAGAGCCGCAATTCCCCATCTTGCTGTTTGTTTCCATCTTGCGAGGACGATCATCGCGATGATCGGAAGTGTGAAGGCAGGATCAATGATGGAGACGACATCCCAGGCAATTCGCGCTTCGCTAAATGGCCACAGAAGCATTGTCCCGTAGCTAGTGCAGGCATCTAAAATTCCGTGCGACGCATATCCCAATAAGCAATAAAGGTATCCACTCTTCCAACTCATGTTTGGCGCAAATCGTTTGAAGAAACGGAACAGTACGAAGTGACATATGAAGGCGCCTAGAGGAATGAAAATTAAAGAATGCGTGAAGTGTCGGTGGAATTCAAAGTAGACCATCGGGTCTTCGCTGGAGCGAATGAGAATATCAAGGTCGGGAGCCATTCCCGAAAGAGCGCCAAGCCAAATCGCGGCAGTGATTTCTTTCTTTTGGGCTTTGCATAGGGCGAAGACGGATCCTAGAGCACCTTGTGTTACGGGATCCAAATCATCGCCTCGACTTTCTTATTTGCCAATGATGGCATCGATACCGTAGAGCGCGCCTGTCTTGCGACTTTCAAAAAACTTTTGAGCCAAGTGAAGGGCACCTTCTGCAAAGAGTTTTCGATTCTCGGCACTGTGAGTGATGACGATTTTTTCGTGCGGGCCAAGGATTTCTACACGGTGAGTGCCGGGGTCTGTTCCAGCTCTGAATGAGAACACTTCAGTTTTCTTTCGCTTGCTATTCTTCGGTCTTGCGTTGTCGATGGCGTCGCGTAGCTGGATCGCTGTTCCACTTGGGGAATCTTTTTTGTGGATGTGGTGACTCTCGATCAGTGTGAATTGGTAGCGCTCATCGAAAATTGCAGAAAGAGCTTCTAGAGCTTTCTTTGTTCCCAGGACACCAATGCTTGTGTTGGGGACAATCGCATAGGATTGGCCTTTGAGTTGTGTTTGTAAGGAACTCAATTCTTTCGCGCTAAATCCCGTGGTGCAAATCAATGCCTTTGGCATCTTCTTACCTTTGAATAATTTGCTCCAGCCCAAGGTAGCCTTAGGCTGCGAGAAGTCGATGATGACTTGAGCTGTAGATTCAACAAGACCATCAAAGCTGAGTTTATCTCCTTGTGACCACACTAGTTCGAAGCGAGAGTCGAGACATTCAAGAATGGTTTGTCCCATTCTTCCGGATGAGCCGACAAGGGCTAGCTTGATTTTCTTAGTCATAACTTAGCCTCGAACTTCGAATTGAATTTTTCATAGGTCATGAGAAGTTCTGAAAGATCAGAGTCTTTTGAGGGAAGTAGTGGAGGGCATAGTTCCAGAGTTTTAATAAAATCGAGCTTGTGGCAAAGCGACTTTACAGGGATGGGGTTGCTGTCCTTGAAAAGCCCGGACAAAAGTTTTTGCATTTCGAATTGAATCGTAGCGGCTTCTTCGAGTTTCCCCGATTGAGTGGCGGTGATGATGCGCTTCATGCTTTTGGGAACAACATGCGTGGCAACGCTGATCACTCCGTGCCCGCCGCTGGCGACAAAGGCTTGAAGAGTGAAGTCGTCTCCCGACAAGAGAGCTAGGCGATCGCCAAAACGCTGAGCACTTTCAAGGGCGCGCAGGATGTCTCCACTGGCATCTTTGACAGCTATGATGTTTTTGCTCGAAGGATCTTCCGACCTTGCAAGTAAATCGATCGTGTCGACCGATATGCTAGAGGCGGCGCGACCTGCAACTTCGTAAAGACATACAGGGAGTCCGACAGAGGCAATGGCGAGAAAATGTTTCACGAGTCCACGTTGTGGAGCTTTGATGTAGGCTGGCGGACTTGCGAGAACGGCGTCGTAGCCGAGTTCTTTCGCAAGTTTCGTATTGGCGAGGCAAGTGTCTGTTCCGCCAATGCCGATACCTGCAACGAGCGGAACCCTGCCTGCGACAATGCGTTTAGCTTCAGTGAGAAGAGTTTTGTATTGATCAGCGTGGAGTAAGGAGCCCTCGCCAGTTGATCCTGCGATGACGAGTCCAGTGAGAGCGCCGGAATTTAGCTGAGTATTAATTAGATTCTCTAGACTTTCGATATCCACTGAAAGTGAAGAACTCTCATTTTTTAGAGGGGTGACAAGAGCCGTCCAGGCTCCGAACCATGTTTCTTTCGAACTTAACCTTAAATCTAACTTAGACATTTTGAATATTTTTCCTTTGTTCATTGAGTTCAATTTCCATCATGTCATGGACCTTCTCTGCAAGAACTTTTCTCTCATTTGGCTTCAGTCCATCGACGCTGACTAATTCTAGGGCAACGGCACGAATGGTCGTGCCAGGTCTTGGGAGGATGTGTGATCTGTTGAAGGTGTCAAATCCATTCACCATGACGAAAGGAAGAATGGGAATTCCAGCTTCGATGGCGACGGAAAAAGATCCCGACTTGAAGGGCTGTAGCTTTCCATCTCGAGTTCTCGTGCCTTCGGCTGCAACCCAAGCTTGAATGCCTCCTCTGATCGCGTTTCCAATTTGTTCGGCGGCTTGTCTGCTTTTCTTGCGATCTTTGCGGTCGACCCTGATGAATTCACAGGCTGCAAGACACTGTCCGAAGATGGGAATCAAAAAGAGTTCTTTCTTTGCGGCCATTCGAACATCTCCATCTAGCGTGAGAAAGCAGGTGGGAATGTCGAAGTGACTTTGATGGTTAGAAATCACCAGGCACTGAGAGCTGCTTGAGTAAGAGCTTTTATTTACAAACTCGACTTTGATTCCGAAGACCCAAAAAAGCCAAGCAAACCATGCTCTCAAAAGTTTGGTTGTGGTTTGCCTCGAAACAAAAAAGCTGGAGATGATGACCAGTGGCGCGTATAGGGGGACGCTTACAATGACGAGGATGTAGGCCATGACACTCCATGGTCGCCATAAAAGATTGGGATATCGAAATATTTTGGGCATTTTGACCAACTATTTCTTTTGGGCTTTTAGGGCTGAATGAGGTCCGTCTTCCTGATGCTGGGCAATGGGGTCTTTTTTGACGCCGCATTGCACAAGGAAAGACGCGGCAAAAAGCAGGAAAATCCTGGTGGCCATCTTTGTTTGCATTATCGACATGATAAGCTGACATTAGCGTTAATTGCTGAGGGTTGAAACATGGCTGAACAAGAAAATGTGTTGGTATCGTTGATTGAATTTGTAGTGAAGGCATTGGTTGATGCTCCTGCTGACGTGCGTGTAAACGCTATTCGCGGAGAGCAAACGACTGTGATCGAACTTCACGTTGCTAAAGAAGACTTGGGTAAAGTTATCGGAAAGCAAGGCCGTACGGCTCAGTCGCTTCGCACGATCTTGAACGCAGCTTCAACTAAGTTGAAACTGCGTTCTGTTCTCGAAATCATCGAGTGAGATCATCGAATAATCGAATCGTGCATCCATTCAAATACTGAGGATAGAAATCGAGGCCCGTCTTGGGTCTCGAAGTCGTCGTCTGAGTATTGGTCCCAAGCTTCTTTTTCACTTCCCACTCTTCTTATATCTGCGGTAATTTCAGGATGGCTTTGTGTGCTGAAAATGGGGCGTGTGTCGTGAGCAATGGCTTGGCAGTCGCAGTAATCACTCGACGCTAACAAGTAAAAATCTTTTGGAATTCTGACAACGTGATCTCCATGTGAGACGCCGATCTTTAATCCACCGGGAAATTTGCTAAAGACGGGGTGATACTTGGCCATATGGCTTGGGGTGATGTTTTCGAAACCAGCCTTATAGCTAAATCGAGACGTTTCTCCTTCGAAGAGGCAGGCTAGGGCCTGGTGACCAAAACAAATTCCATATACCGGCATGTTCGGAAAATCTTCGAGCATTCGCCCTAGCCCAAATAGATAGTCTTGGATCCAAGCATTTTGAATTTCTGATGTGTTTTTCTCTGACCCGGAAAGGATAACTCCTTCGGCATCATAATCGCGAACGAGTTCCGCCATGAGCCTCGGGGAGAATCGTCTTTCACCGTAATTGAATCGAACAGTGATGAGGTCAAGTTTGGAATGAACCTGGCTTTTCTCGAGAGCCTCAATGACCCCATTAAAAAACGATTGGCCGCATTCGGCATCGATCATCGCATCCACATAAAGGATTCTTTTTTTGGCCATTAGGACTCCCCTGCATCTTGATCTGTTTTAGGGGCGGACTAATTCGCGCTTATGCCAACCTCGAAAACCTAGGACCTCTAGCAAATAGGCAGAATCCAGGTTTGGGTCAAGATCCGCAACTTTATCTTCAAAGGTTTTTCTGGTCGGTTCGCATGGAGTTAAAGGCTTGGATCTTCTGAGGATAGGGATGATGATAGTCTTATCTTCCTGTCTTTTTACGGAATATTCTCTGATGTCGAAGCACTCAAGGGGGCCTGCGGCTTTGAGGTAGACTTCAATAAAGGGATCACCCATGCGAACAACGATGTCTAAAACTTCAGGGCTGCGCTCTTCCAGCCCGGAGCTGTGACCGCTAAGGGCCTGCTGCGATGCAGTGAGATCTTTGGTGGCTGGCTGTGTGGGGCCCCCGAGGACATTTGTCGAAAGGACTAAAGTGACAAAAGCCAATAACGCTGGAACAAAGCAGAAACGTCCATCCATTCCCCAGACAACCGACTTCCAGTTTGTCAGAATATTGACGAATTTCAATGACTTCATTCTTTTTATTTCCATACCGATAAGGACACATGAAGTGTCTGCTAGTCAGTTTACACCGTTATGTCGTGTGCCCAATACTTTGTTTGGGGTTTTTTCTGGGTCCGTACCCGGTTGAAAACGCACAAGCTCGCACATCGCCTCAGCGAAGAAATACTAACGATATTTACGCCAACACGATCCAACTTATGAAGGATCCCAATAGTTTCAACAAAGATGCTAATCAAAAGCTTGTCGCTCACTACAAGGAGTTTCGCAAAAGCATTGAGCATGGTTGGTTTCAGGACGGCCTCGATTTCAAACTGCGAAAACTGGTAGATGCGAGAGCGCCACTGACGGACGAAGTATTGGTCGACGTCATGCAGGCTGGTGTGCGCGCTATCGAACTTAGGCGAGTGACGGAGCGTTGGGGTAGAACTCAAGAGCCTAGCAGTCCTGAAGTTTATGGAACCTTGTTCAGCTATTTTAGCAATGTCTATGTCCCTTTAATGACCGCGGCTTCCAAGGGTAAATTCTACCCAAGACTGAGAGAGCTTGACCTGGACCAATCTCTTCTTCCGCAGATCTTTCTACCGCCTGAGGTGCTGCAACTCACACAATCAGTTTTGATTCGTAATCCTGCTGGTGTATTGCAGGCCGGGCAAGCTGCAAAGCAAGATCCGGCAGATCCGAACGACTACGGCTATGTAGAACCAGTTATTAACGAAAATTTAGAAGCCCTTGCGGCCATGCTGAAAAGCGCTGCTGAAGAACAGGCTGCGATAGCGAAAGCCATGCAAGATAGAAACAAGCTTATGTCATCGAGGCCCGCTCCTCCTCGATATTCTAGATCTAGAAAAGCGCTGACTGAAGCGCAGAAGCGATCTCGTGCGGCAGCTTATGAAAATTATAAAAAACGATTAGCTGAGTGGGAAGAGCAAGTTCGAGCTGAAGATAGGAAATTTGAAGCAGCAAAGAAAGTTTATGAAGATCTTTTGGGCCAGAGACCTCAGGCGCCACGACATGGACGCACAAACGCATTTACGAGCGCAGCCACAAAGAAGCGAATCGCAGATTCTAAGGCAGCACATGCAAGGCGAGTTGATGAATGGCAGAAGAAAGTAGATGAAGCCCGCATTGAAATGGAAAAAATTAAACCATCTACTGGTATGTTGAGCTGGCTCGGTCAAAAAACAGGAGCTTCCGAAGAAAGTGCTCAATCTATTCTTGAGAAAAAACAAGTAAGACTTTATGCGGAGGCTGCGAAGCTGACGACGGTTCAGCTGATGATCAAGCAGCTCTACTTTTATAAAGAAATGATCAAAGACTTCGAGCCCTACAATATGGAGCAATGGGGTCCGACCTGTCGGAAAGAATATAAGGTGCTGCCGGATCAACTGCGTTTCCAATATGAGCCTGATGATGCGCGCTGGGCTTATATGGAGAAGCATTTAGCTCAAAATGGTTTGATGTTCTCTGAGCGTGATGAGGTTCGTGAAGAAGTTGATGATCAAGGAACGGTTCATGAAGTTCGTGAGCCCATGATGAATGAAGATTTTGCAAACTTTTATTTGAACGATCGAGGAAGAGATCCTTTTAAGGGAAACATTACGGGAAATATGCCCTTTCATATGTTGCGAACCGCTGAACAGGGTGTGCGTTATGCTTTGGGGGAAGAGCCAATGAAGGAGCTTTCGGATCTGAAGCAGCCGTATCTAAAATTCAACTGGAAAGATCTAGGTGTTCCAGCATTTGATGACCTGAGGCACTTCAATGACGTTCTTCAAGTCTTCTTGGAAGAGGCGTTCTCAAAATTGGAGAATGAAGAGCAGGTAAAAGTATTTAATGACGTGACCCAAATTATGGTGGCTCCCCAAGGTGGATTCCCAAAACGCGGTGAAGAAGAATCAATGGAAGATTTCCAAGTGAGAGAAGAGGCTTTTATTCTGGCTAGTTCGTATGCTGGTTTCACGCCGTATCTCGCTGAGAAAATGCAGGAAATGGAGCTCGAACCCGAGCAATGGCTCCGTGCGGTTCCTAGAGATGTGTTCTTTGTATGGACTGAGAACCAGATCGTAATGGATTTTCCACCATTTTACGGTCCGGAATCTTATAAGCAATGGGCCTTGAGAAATCTTTATAAAGCTTTGGACAGAGGTCAGTTAAAGGCCTCCACCATTAAAGAGCTTTGTACTCCAGTTTCTAGTTCCGGATACGGCACCTACACTCCGTATGGATATATGGGCGGATCCTCCGCGGCGGCAGCAGCACTTGCAGCTCCCAAATTCTCGAAAGACTTCTGTGAGAAACTTTCTAAAAGAGGTGGGGTAGAATACTTAAAAGATATTCTTAGGCCCTTCGATGATCGCAGTCCTTATCTCCCTCCCGTCGCGGCCTATGATTCTGACCTTCGTCAGCACTGGGGTGAATTGCGTGGCTTGTGGAAGAAATTTCAGAGCATGGATACTTGGGACGAGGAAGAGTTTCCGTCCAAGTTTAACGAGTGGACCTTTATCAATACTCAATTTGGACAAAATCCATGGATCATGTTGCGTATCTCGGTCATGGCAAAACTATGGGAGCTAGAGAATGGAACTTGGACCGGCAAACCTAAGCCTGAAAGTTCAACCACGAAAAGGCACGGTCGACAAAGACAAACTCCTGCGCAATTAAAAGCGATCCATAGCAGAAATGCTTTAAAAAAGGCGTTTAAGAAACTACCGCTCGCAGACAAAGATATTGCGGTTCAACCCATGTATGCGAATCATGTCATCCATAGAAATGAAGAAATGTGGAAGGTCTGGAAAGATGCCGAAGAAAAATGCCTCTTCAAGTTGTGGGAAAAAATTGAGCATCAATTTCACCAAAGCAACGCCTATCTCTATAAGCTTCCCACAAACCGCAATCGAAGATCCTTCCAAGATACCTATGGTTACTTAGAAATTCTGCAGCGAAAGGCGCTCTACACAGACGATGATGTGAAACGCATTATAAACGGCTTCGATCTCGAACAGCAGGGCGTCGACACTTCTGAAATGTACGAATTGCTAGACCTTGCGAAGAACAATGAAAACTCACAAAAGTTTGAGGTGCTGGATAAAATCTTAAAGAGTCCGGGTGATACC
>Ga0100403_1003604_pt1 | contig 11412 bp, 9 predicted proteins | sample CryGeymet201501t_FD_83663 | JGI IMG/M metagenome (GOLD analysis project Ga0100403, IMG submission 83663) | Groundwater microbial communities from Crystal Geyser aquifers in Utah, USA - Crystal Geyser metaG 2015-01t | ecosystem: Environmental > Aquatic > Deep subsurface > Groundwater | place: USA...
AAGCCTAAATCCACTACCCCACCAATTCTTCCTCCAGCCACAATTACCCCGATGTCCGTTCTTCCGCTTACCTTGGCTGCCACTCATCCCTCCACCCCCTCCAAACCATTAACTAATACCCCAGAACCAATAACTCCCCAAGTCCCCTCGGTTCCCCAGTTCTACACCGTCCAAACCGGTCAAACTCTGGGGCTGATCGCCGCAATGTTCGGACTTAATGTCGAGGACTTGGCTTTGGCCAACCACATTACCGACATCAATCTTATCTACACCGGCCAACAGCTCTACATCGGTTCAGTATTCATCATCGTTCCGGAACCTTCGATCAGTTATGGCAAGCAAATTATTGTTGTTTTGTCAACTCAACGAGTATATGCCTTTGAAGATGGTGTTCTCGCCCATACCGAGTTTGTCGTCGCCACTGGCAAGGCATCCACCCCCACCGTCACCGGCAATTATGAGATCTACATCAAGCTTGAATCCACCCGCATGACTGGCCCAGGCTACGACATCTCCAATGTCCCCTGGACCATGTATTTTCACCAAGGTTACGGCTTCCACGGAGCACCCTGGAACAATAATCTCGGTCACCCTGCCAGCCACGGCTGTGTCAACATGAGTGTCGAAGATGCCAAATGGCTTTTCGACTGGGCTGAAGTCGGCACCCCCGTTCTGATTCTCCCTTAGCACACTCCCGCCTCATGGCGGGTTTTTCATTTATGACATATCCCATATACTTGACAAATTTACCGCCCTGTGCTAAACTCCGTCTCATGAAATCAATTCTACCGATTATTCTCGTTATCCTCGTTCTAGCCGGGGCGATTACCTATTCCCTTTCCAAACGCACCATCGCCAAACGTGAGGAAAATCGTTTTGGTATCGCGGCCAACCAGCTTGAAGGCTCTATCGTTACCCCCTCGGCCTCTCCCACCAAACAATCAACAACTAAGAACTTGGAACTCCCCAAGGTTTCCCTTACTCCTACTAATGCCGTTGAAGGAACTATTTCCACTCTTCCTACTGTGACAGAAAATACTTCAGGCACCAAAGGTGGTCTAAAAACAGCCTCCTCCAACACCGTCACCAAAGTCACCAAAACCATCGTCTGTACCCCTGTTTATGGCCAAGCCAACACCTGTACCGAACACATCGTAGTCGATACCGGTGCCGCCGACGCTATCTTCTTTAACTTTGCCGGACTTTCCTATTTGGCTGGAATAGCTTCGTTCGTCCTCGCCAAGCGCGCCTAAACATTTATCACAACCTGCAAGGATCATCCTCGTAGGCACCATGTCATTCCGGACCTGATCCGGAATCCAGAGAAATTAACACCATATTGCATTTTTCTCCTTGCCCTCCTCGGAGGACAAGTAGTAGAATTCAATCTACGCACCACACATTGACATTTTTACCCTCACCAACCCCTCCTTTGGAGGGATCAAATCTGTTACTCAAAGGAGACTAACATGACCAGTTTTTATATCGTGCTTGCACTTCTCGTGATCGTGACTGTGATTTTTACCACCATCTCGTATAGACGCAACAGCCTTTTTTGGGGAATTTGTGCGGCTATCGTGGCATTCCTGACCACCGTCCTCGCGATTCTCCTCTTCACCGGCACCCTCGCCCAGATCACCGCCGCCATTACCGCGAAACCCACGCCCGCTGCGGTGTACGTTCCTTCCACGCCCCGCCCCTCGGCTACAGGATCTGAAAAGATCGTTCCCGTCGAATCTTTTGATGGCAAACTTCCGGTCAACTTGCCCGAAGGCGTCAAAATCGTCGGCAATCGCGCCTTCAACGTCTGCGACCCTACTACACCCAGAGACGGGTACCCCGAACTTCAGATCGAAGTTTTGTGGACAGACGGACTTGAGCGTCCCGAAACATTAACTGGCCTCGACCTGAACCGCCAAGAAGTGGGCGAAGGACTATATTATCTTTTCCTCTTCCCCCTCGGATCTGGTGGCCACGCCTACGACGCCGACGGTCACTTCACCTATGAAGTGCACGGTGGAATCGATGGCACGTATGTACTTTCCACCGCCATTACCGGCTGGTGCAAGTACGACGAGAATGACCGGTACGAATGGGACTCGGGAACTGAGATGCATCCTGGTATGGTGCAGTTCCACCCTGTCGATGGTGATGTTTGTCCCGAGTCTGCTTGGGATTGGGTCAATATGCCCTCAAACGGCAAACTCCCCAAGCCGCCCTGCACAGGTGGCGTCGAGGTTGAAAGCGAGTCTCAGGCAGTGAATGCCGAAGCCTCCTGCAGTCAGCCGACCGACAATGGCTGGACTTGGACGACCCGCGATGGAGCCAGCTTCTGGTTTTACACTGGTTCTGCCATCACCTTCTCAGTGACCTCTGACTTCGATCAGGTCCACTGGTTCTTCGATGATGGTACCACCCAGAATTCCGGCGTCGCCATGCCTGGCGAATCCGTGACAGCCGTCACGGTCTCCGCCTTCTGCGCCAGCAAATAACGTCTCTCGTTCGTCTTCGCCTCTTACTGTGTAAGAGGCGTTTTTTGATACCTCGAGCCTGCCGATGTTTGACATTTCAACCTCTTCATGGTATATTATAAGCTATCATGACTCACAAAGTATCCTTTGTTATACCTGTCTACAACGAAGCTAATAGAATCAATCGAGCCTTTTCCGCTCTATCCTCTTTCCGTGCTCCAAAGGGTATAAAGATCGAAGAGATTATCTTTGTCAACGATGGTTCTACAGATAATACCCTACAGCTACTAAGAGCCTTCAAAACCAAGTTCCACAAACACATCATTACCTACAAAAAGAACCAAGGTAAGGGCTACGCTGTTCGGAAAGGCATGCTAGCTTCCCGCTCCGAATACACCCTACTCATGGATGCAGACATCTCTACCCCTATCTCTCAAATCGAAAAATTCTTACCTTTTATGAAGGCTGAGCTAGATGTGATCATTGGTACCAGAAAAAATGGACACTCTACGGTTACTGTTCACCAACCGTGGATTCGTGAAAACATGGGTAAGGTATTTACTGCCATTTCTAGGTCTATTCTCAGTGTCAAGAATATCACCGATTTTACTTGTGGTTTCAAAATGTTTAGGTCAGAAGCCAAACTGGCTATTTTCAGCCGTGCCAAAATCAATCGCTGGGGTTACGACTCAGAAATTATTTTTCTTGCCCGCAAACTAGGCTTCTATATGGTCGAAAAAGCTGTTATCTGGGCAGATCAGAAAAATACCAGAGTCAACCTATTCAGAGACTCAATCAACTCCTTCAAAGAGCTTTTAGAGATCCGCTACCATTATTTCGTCGGTGATTATCGTATCGTCAATCACGAAAGAGACTATAATTTTTCTTAATGAAAACTCCTTTAGTGTCCGTTTGCCTGCCTGTTTACAATGCCGGAAAATACCTCGATAAGTGCCTGGCTAGTATTGAAGCCCAAACACTCAAGCCTATCGAGCTTATAGTCGTTGACGACTGTTCCACCGATAATTCTTGGGAAATAATTTCCAAATTTGCCAAAAAACACCTTTGGGTTCGTATCTTCAAGAACCAAGCTAATTCTGGTGTTAGCCCCACCTTCAATTTTGCCGTCTCCCAAGCCACATCAAACTACATTGCCCGCATGGATGCAGATGATATTATGGCTCCGAATCGTTTAGCACTTCAAAAAAAATATCTCGACAAACACCCCGAGGTCATTATTGTTGGAGGTCAGTGTTATTTGATCAACAGCCCCAGTAAAAAAATCGGTATCAAAAGCTTTCCTCTCGACCATAATGATATATACGAGATGCTTTTCCGAACCGTTCCCATGCAACAGCCCACGATTATGATCAATCGCGGCAAACTCCCCAAGGACTTTCTCTACAGCAACTCCCGCTTTTCTCCCGCCGAAGATTACGGCCTCTTCTTTTCCGCCGCCCGTTTCGGCAAGTTCGCCAACCTTCCGAACTTTACCCACTACTATCGTGAGCACGACACGAATATTTCCCTGGTTAAGCCCAAGTTTACCTTCTGGCGTATCTGGCGTGCTCGATTAGATGGTCTGATCAACCAAGGATATGTACCATCCCTTAAGTCTTTTCTTATAGTCTTGGCCCAAACCATCGCAGTGCTTATACTTCCCCCAAAATACATCTACCCTCTCTACAAACGCCTCCGTGGCATGTCGGCCTAAGTCGGACGGACGGATTGACTTACAACCTATAACCTGCTACAATTCCCCCATCAACTTTCATATCCGTTCATTAAATGGAGGCTTATCTTGGAAAATACTATTCAGCGCCCCTCATGGCGGCCTAATTTCACCGCCTTCGTCCCTTGGCTGATGGCTCTGCCCCGGTTGCCTCTTCGGCTTCTGGTGGCCCTGGTTACGCTTCCTTTCCTGATTCCCGCTTTCCTGTTGAACAGCGGGATCAACCTGATCCCCACGGTCGTCACAATCGCCATTCTTATTTGGCGGGCCCCTTGGATTAGGGAAAAAGTTCAAACCATCCCCTCGATGCAAGTCCAGATGGTTTTCACCATGCTGGCCATAGGACTCGGCTTCATTGCCTTTTCGGCGCCTTGGTTGTGGGGCACTCTACCCCTCAATAAAGGATTGTTGTTTTTACTCTCAGGCCTTTCAACCGCTTCGCGGCCCAATCCTATGTTTGTCAAGATGTCCAAACAAATGGAGGCCATCAAGCCCAAGATCAAAAAAAACAAGCCGATCAAGGTGGCCAAGGATCCGGCTCTTCGGACCAACACGCAAAAGAAACGCGACGCCCGCCGGCTTCTCAAACACAAGAAATAACTATCCGTTACCCCTAGCCCCGCCATGCGGGGCTTTATTTTATCTACCCCAGACTCATCTCGAACTTGCTTTGTTCCACTTTTCCTCCTTGATAGTCATCTATCCATTCTTTTTCGTACTCTACAAAGCCTTTGTTGATGACATACTTATACATTTCGGGAAACTTTGTCTCGATCGTATTCAAGGTGATCTTCTTTACCCCCTCTTGTCTGCACTTTACAGCCAACTCCTCAAACATGTTGGAGAAGATACCCAATTTACGGTACTTGGCGATCACTCCGGCGTTCCAGACATGCATTACTTCATCGGACGTTTTGTAGGCCAGAACAAATCCCACTATCTGTCCATCGGCTTTCCCTACCACCAGCAACCCATCATTCTCGATCTTACCTTTCCAGTTATCTTTATTGTGATATTTTTTGGCCTCCTCTTCGTTCGGGTGATAAACCAGCCTCGCCACCCGCAAAGCATCATCCAGATTTTCAATACCCCCCATTTCTATCTCTACCTTTATTTTATTTTCCATTCCTCCAATATACCAGACCCACCACACAACCCACCTTCAAAGACCTTCAAGGACTGTCCTTGAAGGTCAATAATATTCAAACGCAGTATCATAAATTAATGCCTTCAAAAAATGCCATCAAGGAATATGAAGCCGGAGCTTATTATCATATTTATAATCGTGGGGTCGAAGAACGAACCATTTTTCAAGACGACCAAGATTACAAAACCTTTCTCTCATATCTCAAAATTTACCTCACCGCCCCCAACCTTCAAGGACTGTCCTTGAAGGAAGACTCGATCTCTCCCTCAAGACAACCAAAAAATTACTCTGACTCAGTTTGTTTACTTGCCTTCTGCCTCATGCCCAATCATTTCCATCTACTCATTAAACAAAACGATGATCATTCAATCAGTTATTTTATGAGTTCCGTCTTAACAAAATACGTCAGATACTTCAACACGCGTCACAAACGAATAGGTCACCTGTTTCAGGGCAGATACAAGGCAGTCAAAATCGAAAATGAATATCAATGGATTCATCTCTCAAAATATATTCATCGCAACCCTCTAGATCTTTCCACCTTCAAGGACAGTCCTTGTAAGTTAGAAGAATATAAGTACTCCTCATTCCAAAATTACCTTGGCTTGATCGCCCAAAGCTGGGTTCATCCTGATGAAATTATTGCAAACTTTGGAGACAGACGACACAACTCGTATCAGAACTTTGTCACAGAAGATCTAGATATCTCTCCGATATATTTTTCTGCAATAGATTACGATTGACACCTTCAAGGACAGTCCTTGAAGGTCGTTTACCCTTTCAATTTTCCAAATTATTACCTCCTCCAAATGTTAAACTAATCTGTGACCTCTTCTCACAAAAATATCACCAAAGCCAAACACCGCTTTCCTCTTCGGGAGATCCGCCACCTTCCGCGTTTTTTCCGCCGTTTTTGGCCTATCTTCGCGATTACCACCATCACCTCGATCCTGGCTTTTTTAAACTACGAGCCGGGAACGATTCTTATTGGCTGGGACAACTTATCTTCCGAACTCGGTCCGTCGATCAATCTCCGGCGGGCTTTCTTTTCTGTTTGGGAAGAATACCAATCACTCGGGCTTTTGGGCGGCATGGCCCATGCAGCCGATCTCCCCCGTGTATTGATCATCTATCTATTTTCTCTCGTTCCCGAGATACCCGTTCCATCAATTCGGTATCTATTTACTTTTGTTCCATTGGTACTCGGGCCAATTGGAACCTATCTGTTTTTATATTATCGTCTCTTCAAAAATAAATTAGGCTCTAGGACATCTCAATCAGCTTCTTTCCTGGGTGGGTTATTCTATCTTCTCAACCTTGCCACTATGCATACTTTTTTTACTCCATTTGAGTCTTTCACTTACTTCTATGGAACTTTTCCTTGGTTGCTCTTATTTATCACCGGCTATTTGGAAAATCCGACATACCGTAACCTCATAACAATCTTTATTGTGTCATTTATCTCTGCGCCATCTTATTACATTGAAACCATTTTCGTTGTCCTGTGTTTTTCTCTTATCCCCTTCTTTTTCGAATCTTTTTTCTCTTCAAAACATAAAATTACATCTTTAGTCTCGATCTCTAAGTCCTTTATTTCCATATTGGCTCCGAATCTTTTTTGGTTCCTCCCTGTAGTTTTTTTTGTTTTTACAAATGGTCACGCAGGCGAACAGGCAAAAATTAATCTCATATCGTCTCCGGAAACATATTTCAGAAATCTGCAGTTTGGAAATTTATTGGACATATCTCTACTCAAAGGTTTTTTCTTCAATTTTCTGGATCTTTCCGGAGCAGGAAAGTTTGATTACATGTTGTCTGTTTGGCGAAGCCACCTGGCCATTCCTTTTATTAATATCCTTGGATATCTCTCTGTTGTACTTATCCTTGTCGGCGTCTACTATTCATTTACCAAAAAATTCTCTTGGACCAAAAGCTTGTTTGCTGCCCTAATGATCGGTTTCTTCTTTCTTATTGGCGGAGGATTTCTTATTAACCCCACCATTCCTCTTGTGGGAGAACTTTTCCGGTCTCCTTTCACCAAATTTTCGACTCCGCTCAGTTTCACATACGCTTGCTTCTTCGCCGTCGGTACCGTATTTCTCCTGGATCTTTTTACTTTCCTGCACAGCCATCTTACTTATCCCCTCACCCTCTTCACTGTGTCACTTCCCCTCATCCTTTTTATGTCCCCGGCTTTCTCCGGCAACCTCATTGATTCCAATATGCGTCTCAAATTACCGGCAGAATACACCGAACTTTTTACCTATCTAAAAACCCAAGACCCCGCTACCCGCATTGCCAATTTCCCTCAGTACACCTTCTGGGGATGGAACTATTATGACTGGGGCTATCGCGGTTCGGGCTTCCTTTGGTACGGGATCAAACAACCCATTCTTGACCGGGCCTTTGATGTTTGGGATAGGTCATCGGAGGGGTACTATGAAGAGATCTCTTCCGCCATCTTCTCCGGCAATCAAATCGGGTTTGAAAGGCTCATCGATAAATATGCCATCAATTGGATCCTCTTGGACAAACACGTCATCTCTCCAGACGGCAAAACCGACCTGGGCAATTCCACTCTGGAAAAATTTCTCATTTCTTCACCCAAATTCTCACTTGATAAGGTCTTCAACGATCAAATCTTTTTATACCAAACCAAACTTGCCACACCAACTCAAAACTTCCTCTCTCTCTCCCACCCAATAACTAATAACTCCCACCCAATAACTCCCTTCTCCTCCCTCCCCCTCCGTCCCAATCAAGACTGGGTCGAAAAAGCTGGCTTCCTCTCTCTCTCCCACCCAATAACTAATAACTCCCACCCAATAACTCTCCACCTACCCTCCCTCACCGACTCGGAGAAACTCATCCCCGTCAAAGTTGAGTACCAAAAACTTCCCGGTTATCTCACTATCCGGCTTACTCCGATCAGCCCGATTCTCTTCTTGGACGATCGGCAAATAAATCTGGATACACAAGCCACCATCGTCAATATTCCCCTCGATCGACCGACCGACGCTTTCATTCTTCAGGTCGATCATAGTTTCTGGCCTATTCAAATTCCGGCCGAAATTCCGAATGTCGATGATTTTATGTCTCTTGCCACCTCTTATCTCCCAACCAATAGCCATTTCCCGGTCAATCTTTATACTGCCACCGCCACCAACCTTATTGATCTAAAAAGTAGTTTTTTCGTGGCCGATCCAACCCAATGCTACATCGAAAAACCCAACCATAAAATCGAAAAGATCGTTACTGCCGACAGTATTTCACTTTTGGGCACCGATGTCGTCGGCTGTCTCTCCGCCCCTCTGCCGTTCGTACCCACCGGCTCACTGATCTCTCTTTCTTTCATCTACTCTTCACCCACTCTAACGCCGGCGAACGGCAACATCTCCGATAAAGATTTTGGTTCTTCGGAAATTCCCCAACCCTTGGAGCCCAGATCGGAGCCAAAACCGGCTCAGATCTTCGCCAACTCGACCGGCAAATTCCAACAAGTCAACTTGATTTTGGAGGCCTTGGACACCAAAGCGGTTCAGGAAATTGTCTACCAAGACATCAAGGTTTCCGTCCACCAACAGCTTTTCTCTTCCACCGGTCAGATCAAAGACATCCCCGGTAAAGAAATCGTCGTTGATGACAAGACGGACAAACTGCAGATCTCTTTGCCTATTACCGACACCGCCTTTGATATTAGACAAATACCGGAAAGCAACGGCCTCTTCCCCGAAAACCGCAACTGCGACCAATACGACCAGGGAAAAACCGTCAAGCTGATCTCGGAAGCCGGCTTTCTCTACCAAAGTCAAAACGCTATTGAATGCGACTACTTAAATCTTCGTCACCTACCCCACTCTCTAAACTATTTACTATCTTTTAACGTCGATTTTCAAAAGGGTCTCCCCCTAACTGTTTGTCTCGAAAATCAATCCACCTACCGTTGCGATATCCATGAACGGCTGATCAAAACCAACGTCTTTCAATCTCTCATCCAGCCAATTGCTAATCCGGACGAACCCACCGGATACACTCTTCATCTCTTCAACCAGTCTATCGGTAACCGCATCACTACCAATCTTCTCAGATCAATCACTATCCGCCCCGTTCCCCTAAACTTCCTCAAATCCATCTCCATCTCTCCACCAACCACGAATAATTCTGAACCAACAACAAACAACCAAGAACTATCCTCCGCCCACCCCTCCGAGTTTCTCTACACTGTCACCATCCCCCATCCAAAAAATGAGAACCAACAACCAATAACTTCTCTCAACCTCCACCAAACCAAATCCCCCTATTGGCAGGCGGTACAAGTATCCGCAAAAGACCTCAAGCTCCCAGCCTGGTTATTGACTACCAAAATATTCTTCAACTACTTCAAACTTACTAAGCTAACCCACAACGATTCCAACTTCTGGTACAACTCCTGGCTCGTTCCCACACAAGTAACTAATAACTCCGAACCAACAACTCTCACTCTCATCTACCTTCCCCAATATCTTGAGTTCATCGGCTTGGCTATTTTTCCCCTCGCTTTCTTATTCGTCATTGCGAATCTTGTAATCAAGCTGAAGCAATCCATACCAAAAATAAAGAAAAAGTCATAAATAGCATAAAAAAGACCTCTCTTAACGGGAGGTCTTGGTCCAACATATTTGATTCTAATCAGGTCGTCGTTTTGGGTTCTTCGACCTTCCGCTGATAGATATGCTCCATTGCTTTTGCGCCATCCACAGTAGTCTCATTGACGAACTCCAGTTTCCATCCTTGTTCCCCCAGCTGAAAATCATAGAACTCAATCCATTTCGTACAGTCAGGAAGGGCGCCATCAATGCTGAAAATTAAACCGTCCGACAATAGCCGGATCACATATTGACGTTCCCATTTTTCAGCCATTTTTCCTCCACGGAAGTTTGGTTATTTTATTTCGATCGCTTAAAATACAGCTGGTACCCGAAGGGGTGAATCCATCCGTAACTTACTTATATAGATCCCCGCCTGCGCGAGGATGACAAAACAATGTTATTCAACGGTCTCAAAAAGGTAACTTGACATTATGACTCTCCTCTTCAGATTTTAGTTTGTCTTACTCAAAAAGCCCCACAGTTGGGGTGACGACCTGCCTGCCCGACTGGTCATCACTCCCATCTCTGAGGCCTTTTGTTATAGTTGACAGTTATTTTTTGCGGTGTTAATCTGTAAGTGGTTAAAGACTTCTGTCCAGTCAATAGCCGGAAAAAGAAAAGCAATGTCATTCGAGTTAGGCTACGGTGATATTGCTTTTTTCTGTCTAAAAAATTCCTTTTTCAAAGACCGTGTAACTGTGTCACTGTGATACGTGTCACCTTCCTCAGCTAGCGACTCATCACCACCAAACTTTGACCGAGACGTCCCATCTTGGAAATCTGAGTGGCACTAATATTTCTAGAACTAATTCGCGACAAGCGAACGGATTTTTTACGTCTATTCCCTAGTCGATTGAGCAGATTTTTCATAAATTTATAAGGAATTACCCTATCTATAGGAAAATATATCACATCTTGTCAAGTTTCTCAACCTATAAACAAAATCACCACCGTCCCATAAAAAATCTAGCTTCATTTTTCCTCAAATATACCCCCCACCCCGCCGTCATTGCGAGAAGTAGGGTTTGATTTATCAAACCCACACGACGTGGCAATCTCACACCAATAACATCCAAAAAAAGAGCCCTTGGATTTCTCCAAGAGCTCAAAACACTAAGTCGCAATATTTTTGTTGGCTGTAACACCGGCCATCAAGGTAAACAGGAAAATCAGGACGGCGATCCAGTCGAAGCCGACTGCCCACACAGCCCAAAGACCAACAAAGAACAGGCCAAACATGAACCATCCTGCCGTTTTTGGGAACCCTTGCCCCCACCATCCGATTGTGGCACCCCAGAAGATGACCAGCATCAGCCACCCCCAAACAGTTGATGATCCCAAAGCCACGGCAATCTGACCGATCGCAATTGCGGCCGGAATCCCCATGAGGAACACCAGGATCGCTTCGATCTTAAACAGTGTCACTTTAGTCAT
>Ga0100403_1003606_pt1 | contig 11404 bp, 10 predicted proteins | sample CryGeymet201501t_FD_83663 | JGI IMG/M metagenome (GOLD analysis project Ga0100403, IMG submission 83663) | Groundwater microbial communities from Crystal Geyser aquifers in Utah, USA - Crystal Geyser metaG 2015-01t | ecosystem: Environmental > Aquatic > Deep subsurface > Groundwater | place...
AACGGATGTGCGCACAGTGGGAGATCGTGAACCCGCTGATGGGTGGCACTCCCGCGATGCGAGAGGCAGGTAAATTGATGCTGCCGATGGAAGCGAAGGAGCCGCCTGATCGTTATGACCAGCGACGTAATCGCTCGTTCCTCTTTGGTATGTATAAGAACGCCGTCGACCACATCGCGTCCAGACCGTTTCAGCGTCCAGTCACCCTCACGAACATCCCGAAATCGCTGGAGCATCTTGAGAAAGACGCAGACAGCAAGGGCTCATCGCTAACTACGCTTCTCAAGCAGTACTTCCGAGCGGGCATTTCCCACGGTCTTGGTCATCTCTTCGTAGACTACCCGCAAGTCCCGGACGGCATGAGTCACGGCGCGATGAAGCGGCGTCGAGTGCGGCCGTTCATGTACTTCATTCATCCCATGAATCTACGTGCGAAGCTCTACAGGGCGTCGCTGTTCGGTGCGCCGGTACTGCATCAGATTCGAGTCGCGAAAATAGAGAAGGTGATCGACGGCTTCGCGGAGGTTGAAGAGCAGAAGGTTTGGCTCTGGCAGGGACCGATGCATCCCAGCGATCTCGGGCTGCTCGATGCATACGTCGCTGGCGAGGTGACACGCGAGGCATTCCTGCGAGGCGGTGGCATCAGCGGCTTCTGGCAGATCTGGCGTCGTGATCCCAACAACCGAGACGTCTGGATCGTCGAACGCTCTGGTTTCCACTCGTACCCCGGTGTTCCTCTCGAGACGTTCGCGCCTGATGCTAGCGGTGAAACCGACGAGAATGAACTGCCTCTGGAGTCGCTCGCCTGGAAGAATGTTGAGCACTGGCAGAGCAGCAGCGACCAGAAGCATATCCTGCACGTTGCTCGCGTCCCGATTCTCTTCCGGAAGGGGTTCAGCGCCGACGAGCTCGACAAGCCCGTTGTCGTCTCGTCCAGCTTGAGTCAGGGCACCAGCAACGCGCAGGGAGACATGAAGTTCGTCGAGCACGGTGGCGCCGCGATCGCTGCTGGCGCCGCAGACATCGAGTTGATTGAAGCACAGGGTGTCGCGCTGTCCGCGCAGCCGTTCGTGTCCAGTCGTCCTGGAGACACCACTGCCACGGCGCGATCGATCGACGAGGCTTCTTCGCATAGCGCGGTTCAGGCCTGGGTGCGAGGTTGTGAAAGCGCCGCACTCGCCGCTATTCAGCATGCAGCTCGATGGATCGATGAGGAGCTCCCGTCGAACGCAAACGTCGACATCTTTTCTGAGTTCAGCATCGCGAAGAACGCTGGCTCCGACATGGACAAGCTCATCACTCTCCGAAAGAACGGGGAGATCACTTCCGAAACACTTCTCAACGAGCTTAAGCGTCGTGGTCTCTTCGCGCAGGACTTCGATCCTGAAGTGGAGTCGGTGATGGCTGAAGCTGAGAACTCTCTGGGGCCGGAGCTTGATGATGACGATGAAGCGAATAGCTGATGCCCACTCTCACCGTAGCCGACGTGCTGCTGGATTCGACGATCCGACACGCGCACATCATCGAGCGCTTCAAACTCGGTGAGGCACGGAAGATTTCGAAGCTGATGCAGAATCAGGTGATGCCTGACCTGTTGAAGCAAGTAGAAAGTAAGCTCGGACCGCTGAAGGGGCGAGGTCTCGCTGCCATCGCGTCGGGTCGCTACAAAGATGCTATCGCCGGTGCAGCATCTGTTACGAATGCTGCGATGGCGAGAGTTGGCGAGCAGCTCACTGGTGACCTGAAGCAGTTCGCCGTAGCTGAAGCGACGATGGCAGGTGCGCAGCTGCAAGCAGCTGTACCGCTCGACTGGAACTGGACGACACCATCACCAGAGCTCGTTCGCGCTGCGGTGACGAGTGCACCGTTTCAGGGAGCGCTTCTGAAAGAGCACTTCGACAAGCTCTCATTCGGTACACAGACCGCTCTTCGTCGCTCCATCAACATCGGCATCGTAGAGGGCGAGAGCATTGGGCAGATTGTCAGCCGGCTCCGTCATGATGTGAAAATCGCGAAGCGTCAGGCTGAGACGCTGGTGCGCACTTCAATCAAACACGTGTCCAGTCAGGCGCGTGAAACATATTATCAGGCGAACGACGACATCATCAAGGGCGTGATTTGGGTTAGCACGCTGGATGCGCGGACGACGCTTATATGCGCGGATCTCGACGGGCAAACATTCGAGCTCGCTGAGGGCCCGAGACCGCCTGTTCACATGCAGTGCAGAAGCGACACCGTGCCGTGGGTGAAGTCGCTGAAGGAGTTGGGTTTCGATGTGAAGGAGCAGTCGCCGTTTATGCGCGCGTCGATGAACGGCGAGGTGCCAGCGAAACTGAACTACGGCGACTGGCTGAAGAAGCAGCCGGTGAATGTGCAGAACGAAGCACTCGGCCTGAAGCGCGCGAAGCTGTTCCGCAACGGCATGCCGATCAGCAAGTTTCTGGGGCCTGGGAGACGTCCACTCTCGCTGGTCGAGATTGAAGGGCGTGCTCAAGATTTCTCCGTGAAGCTCTCTGCGATGAAGCCTGCGACGCGAGCGAAGAAGATCAACGGGTACTACGAGGAGCTCCGCGCCGGCGTTGACAAGCCTCGTCGCAAGATCATCAACATTCGGCTTAAGAACCTGGGCGTGAAGGAGATTGCAGCTGGTGAAGTGGTGCCAGCAAACGTAACAGTAGAGAATCTTACCGGTGCGAAGCTGCCGCTGCCGCTCGCCGCAACACCAGCGTCACTCGTAGCTCCTCCTGTCGGAACGTCAGCGTCTCCCATTCTGTCAGAGTTCGCTGAGCTCTCTACGCAGCAAGTGGCAAAGGCTCTTCAAACCGAGGGGCTGGCGGTTGATTTCGGCCGCGTTCACAAAACTCACGCACGCCGCATCGCTACTGAAATGCGAGCCTGGACGGCCGAGCACGGTTCACAAGTGACGAATGCCCTGCGAAAAGTCGTCGCCGTGGCCGACCTGGGCGATGCTACGATGGCGATCAGGATTGAAGCAGACGGCACGATGATTCTGCGGCTCAATGAGCGTATGCTTCGCTCCCCCACAAAGATCACGAATCTACTCAAGCGCGAGTTCAAGCGTGGTTGGCTCGCAGGCGACGACCTTCGCCACATCGTCAATCATGAGCTCGGACACGCCATCGAGCGCGGCAGATACTTCAACGCGCTCGAGTCTCGCGCTGTGCTTCAGAAGTGGATGAAGTCTGGATTCTCTTCAGAGTTGTCGCAGTACGCGACTGAGAGCATAGAAGAAGCGTGGGCGGAAGCGTACGCTAAGGTGATGACAACGCCGGCGAATAAACTCAACGCGCTGCAAGAGCAGTTTCGGCAGGCACTCATCAAAGATCTCCAGACGCATAGCTACCCGATCCCGAAGCGTCTCGACGTGACGCTGACCGCTGCTCCGAACTTCAAGCGCGCTGCGACGACCAGCGACTGGATTCGCTCACTCAACGATGCGGAGCGTCGCGCCTTACATAGTTGGACTAGTCAAGGCTACCAGAAGGTGCAGAACGCGCAGCTCGGTCGCGGTGGCGACCACGAGCTGCTAAAACAAATCAACGCCGCGTTCAACAAAGCGCCAGTTTCGACGCCACAGCGAATGTTTCGCGGCATGCGCTTGACAGACGAGGAGTTCGCGCGGTACAGACCAGGCGCAAAAATCACTCTCAAAACGCATCAGTCATACAGCACTAGTCCGGTCGTTGCGCGTGGCTTCACCGCCAAATCACTCGAGGGCCGGCCGGTGCTGATTGAAGTGCGAAACGGTTCTGGCATCGATGTGCAGTCGATAAGCATGTTTCAAAAAGAACGCGAAGTTATTGCGCTCAAAGACACGGTCTTCAATGTGATTGAGGTAAAAACCGTGCCGGGGCTGGGTGGGGCGTTTCGCATTATCGTAAAGCAAGTGCAGACGGTTGAGTTCAGCGCGAAGAGCAGTCTTGAAGCGTTGAAGATCGAGCGCATAAAGCTCTATGCGAAACTGAAGTCTGGGCCGTCTCCCGTGGTGAAGAAAAAAGTCGTTGCTCGTATCAAGGAGATTCGAGAGGAGTTGAAGGGCGGCACGCCAAACTTCAAGCGAGCTGCGCGTTCACCAGAGCTGCAAAGACTCATTGACGAAACTGAGGCTGTGCGATTGAAGATTCGTACGGCGTCTGAGCGTGAATCAGAGAAGCTCATTGATCGGTTTGAAACGCTGAAGTTGAAACTTGAGAAGCAACTGTCGTTCAAACCCGGTCAGCGCGCGAAGACAACGGGTGAGTGGAGCAAGCAGCTCACCGATGCGGAGAAAATGGCGCTGCGCGGTTGGTCAGAGGGAACATACGTTGACATTCGAAAGCTCATGATCACCGGGAAAGGAACTGCCGAGACGAAGAAGTCACTCTCGTTGCTGGAGCATGCGTTCGAGATAGCACCTGCCCCGAAGCCCAAGAGGCTGTATCGCGGCCTCTCCCTTAAGCCGAAGGAATGGGCTCAGTTCAAGAAGGGAAAGATTATTCAGAACGATTCTTACGCGTCATTCTCGAAACGTAAGAGCGTCGGTGAAGGCTTTGCGACGGAGAGTGAGGAGACTGGACGAGTGAGTGTGCTCCTCGAAGTTGAGAATGGGAAGGGAGTCGACATTCAACGTTGGAGCGAGTTCGGCGCGGCTGAAGTCATAGTACTTAGTGGGACTCGTTGGCAGGTACTGAGCATCACGGAGAAGTATTTCGCAATCGATGAGGTGACCGTGCAAATCGTGAAGATGAAGGAGTTGTAATGGCGAAGAGTAAGTTTGGTCAGGACGGCCTCGAGGGTCTACACTTCGAGACAGCTGAAGAGACGACGGCGCGAGACGAGAAGTTCATCGGTGAGAGCGAAGAGTTTCTCGTAGAACCGCCGCCCACGCTTAAAGAGCCGCAGGAGTTCGACAGGGAGATGACGAGCGAGAGTGGGAGCGCTTACGTCAACGGGTGGGAGTCTCAGGAGAGAGGCGTCCCACGAGAGCATTACACGAAGGTAGATCTCGCATTTCAGAACGACTGGCTCGCCGGTTGGGACGCAGCAAAAGAAGCTGTGGACTAACCGTACGCATGTGTTACACTACGCTTACACGGAGGAAATAACACACATGGCAAAGCTCAAGACACGATACTCCAAGCAGGAGGACATTCCTGCAGATTTCGTATCCCTCTACGTCCAGAACGGCGAGGTTTGGGAGCTGGATGTGAACCCGGTTGATGGCTTCGCGCTGTCAGACACGACGACCGGTAAGACCGCGATTCAGAAGGAACGAGACAACGCGCGCGCCGCAGAACGCAAGCTGAAGGATGCACTAGCTGAACGGGACGAGCTCCAGGTCAAGCTGGACGCGAAGCCGAAGAACGCACCGGCTGAGGACATCAAGGCTGCTGTTGAGAGTGCAACGAAGCAGCTGGAAGAGAAGCACCAGAAGCAGCTCGCGGACAAGGACACGCAGCTGGCCAGACAGGACAGCTTGCTGGATAACCTGTCGCGTGTCCGTGAAGCACAAGACGCCATCGCTAAGCATGGCGGCAAGGCCAAGGTGCTGCTTCCGAAGGTACTCCCGCAGCTCCGTCGGAAGACGATCGACGGCCAAGTCAAGGTCATCGTAGTTGACGAGAACGGGAACGAACTCATCTCCAGACGGCCCGACAACAACGGCTCAATGGAGGCTGACGAGCTGGTGGCATGGCTAAAAGAGGATGCAGACTGGAGTTTCGCATTCGACGGTAAACCTGGTACTGGCTCTGGCGGTGGCGGCGCTGGCGGTGTGAAGCCAACTAGCTCTGGCGTCATCTCTAGCGAAGACCAAGAAGCGCTCAATGCAAACATTGAAGACATCGCAGCGGGCAAGATCATAGTGACGTGAAGTCGCCCTGGAGAGGGTGAAAGTACTCTGGCGTGAAGCCGGGTCGTGTTGACCTGAGAATGGCGTGAAGCCGCACCGCTTAGGTGTGATTGGAGATCGATTTGAAAGGCCATTCCCTTGGCAAACACACTCACCAACATCCTGCCCAAGATCCTGGCGCGAGGTCTCATGACCCTTCGTCAGCGCGTCATCATGCCGCGGCTTGTGAACCTGGACTACTCCACGGACGCAGCGAGTAAGGGTGACGTCATCAATGTGCCCATCCCGGCGGCTGCCACTGCAGCTGCCGTCACTCCCAGCAACACTCCTCCGACCCCGGCATCGAAGGCGCCGACGGTCATCCAGGTTCCTCTGGACCAGTGGGAGCACTCGGACTTCCACCTGACTGACAAGGAGCTCGGGCAGATCGAGAAGACCAAGCACTTCTTGCCGATGCAGGCGGAGGAGGCGATCAAGGCTCTTGCCAACTCGGTGAATCAGGAGATCTGGAGCAAGTACACGGGCATCTACGGTTACACCGGCACGGCCGGCACTACGCCGTTCGCCGCTGCTGCTAACATCGTCGATGCGACGAATCTGCGAAAGATCCTGAACAAGCAGCTCTGCCCGAAGAGTGATCGACGTGTCGTTCTCGACTACGACGCTGAGGCCAATGCGCTGGCTCTCGCTCCCTTCCGGGATGTGAGTCAGTCATCTGACCGTAGCCTCATCATCGAGGGTGAGATCGGTCGCAAGTTCGGCATGGAGTGGTTCGCCGATGATCACGTTCCCACCCACACCAAGGGAACGCTCTCCAACGGCACGGACCCGTCTGCTGAAGTGGACGGCATTCACGCCATCGGCGCCGAGTCCGTCGCGCTCGCCAACACTGTTCTCACGGGTACGTTGGTGGCGGGTGACATTATCTCCTTCGCTGGTCACTCTCAGACGTACGTTGTGACTGCACTCGCGACGGCCGCCGCGAATGCGATCGCTGCTGTGGGGATCGCACCGGCTCTCACCACGGCTCTCGCCGATAATGAGGTCATGACGCTCAAGGGATCGCACGTGGTGAACCTCGCGTTCAACAAGTTCGCTTTCGCATTCGCTACTCGTCCGCTCGTGCAGACGGTCGCGGACCTGCAGCTCGGCAGCAAGATGATGAGCATGCAGGATCCGGCAAGCGGCATCGTGCTGCGACTCGAAGTCAGCCGTCAGTACAAGCAGACGGTGTGGGACTTCGACATCCTGTGGGGATCCAAGCTGGTGCGTCCCGAGCTCGCTGCTCGACTCGCTGGCTGATCGATCGTCACCCTCACCCCGCCGAAGCGGGGTGAGGGTGGCAACCCTCTCGCAGGAGCAGCGCGATGACACTCGTCGTCGAAGACGGCACAGGTCTCTCAACCGCAGAAGCCTACATTTCCGAGGCTGACGCTGACATCTACTTTGATGGCACCGGCGAGAATGTCGCCTGGGACGCCGTTGTGAACAAAGAGATTGCGCTGCGCACAGCTGCTCAGCACATGCGCGCGAAGTATGGAACTCGCTGGCAGGGCCGTCGTGTTCGACAGGAACAGGCGCTGGACTGGCCCCGCTACAATGTAGCGGATCGAGACGGCTGGTATGTTGACAGCGACATCGTGCCAGTAAACGTCCAGCGTGCGAACGCGATTCTCGCGCTGAAGACGGCAACTGATACACTCTCTCCTGATCAAAGCTCTCCTGGCACAATCAAGTCTGAAGCGGTGAAGCTGGGAAGCATCGCAGAGACGATTGTGTACGACGGCGGGAAAGACCAGGAGACTCACTACACGCTGGTGGAGCGTCTGCTCTCAGAGTTCCTCGAGGCCGCCGGTGAGATCTTCAGAGGATGACACAAGCTCTCGATACAAAGTTCGCGGCGAAGGCGATTCAGCTCGTCAATCGATTCGGGCGCAACACGACGTTCACCGTGCCGAGTGGAACGTACGACCCAGCCACGGGATCATTCACTGGCGTCAGCGCAGACCCGAAAGTCTGGAAGGCGACTGCGCCGTCTGAGTATGAGCTTAAGTACGTCGACGGCACTACGGTTCTGATGGGTGATGCTCAAATGACAGTCGCAGCGAGCGGCATCACCTTCGCGCCGGTCGTAGACACTCTCGTAGTCTCCGCCGGCGAGAACTGGAAGATCGTTAGCGTCAGACCTCTCAGCGCGATCGACGACATCGTCGCATACGAGTTCCAGATTCGGCGGGTAAAGACGTGACCTCTAATCTGAAAGCGTTCAACAAGGCTGTTACAGACTTCTCGAAGAAGTTTGTTCCAGAACAGGTCGTTCTGCTTCAACGTGTGATCGCAGCAGAAATGCTACGACGCGTAGTTCTCAGAACTCCCGTAGACACCGGACGTGCTCGCGGAAGCTGGCAGCTATCTATCGGTGCTCCGCCCAGCGGGGACCGTAAGAAGATTGACAAGGCAGGTGGTGGAACGATTGCGGCTGGACTCACTAAGCTCGCGTCACTCCCGGTGTTCTCTGTCGTCTTTCTCGCAACGAATCTGAACTACATGAAAGTGCTCGATCAGGGCGGCTTCGTCCCGCTGTCGCCTGGCCCCTCTTCTGACAAGCGAAAAGGCCGCAAGGGACGAGTGCTCGTCTCTGGAGGCTACTCCGTGCAAGCGCCTCGAGGGATTCTTGACGTCTCTCTCGAAGAGACAAGGACTCAGTTCCCATGACCGATACCAGCGACGCATTCAGAATCGAAGTGCTCGACCTGCTCTTCTTCAACCTCGCGATCGCTCTCATCGGCGACGCAGCAGGACTGCAACCGAGCGCGGCTGCTGGCGCGTTCGCTTTCTCGCTGCACACCGCGGATCCGAAGGGCGGCGATCAATCAACCTCAGAGGCGACATACACTGGCTACAACGCCGCTGATCGCCATACGCTGAACCGCAACACCACAGACTTCCAGCGTTCTGCGAATACCGCGAGCAACAAGATTCTCTTCGCATTCGATCAGAAGACAGATGCTGGCTCTCAGACGCTCACTCACGTCGGTCTCGGTACCGCAACATCCGGTGCCGGCCTGTTGCTCTTTGGCATTGAGCTTACGGACCCGATGGTGCTCACGCAGAACGTTACGCCGCAGTTCGCGGTCGGTCAGTTCTCAGTTACTCTCACATGACGCAATCGATCAAAGTTAACGCTACTCGCGCAAACACGATGACGGTCGTGGGAGCTGCGAGTGAGCGGCCGCATTTGACACAGCTTGATGATCCGTTCGAGACAGCTGACGCGAAGTACGTCGAGATCGATAACGTAGGTCTCGCTTGCAGAATGAAGTTCGGTACGCCTGATGAGCCAGGATCAAACTGGGGTCATGAACTCTGGGTGCGAAGTGGGAAGACCGGTGGCGGCGTAATGACGGCTTCCGTCGACGTTGAGGTGCGTGAGAACACTATTCTGCGTAAGAGCTTCGGGGAGCATGTGCTCGGTAACGGCTTAAGCACCACTATCTTCCCACTCAGTGTCCCTGAAGCCGCTGCAATCTCCGCACTTACAGATCTAGAGGTTTGGTACGAGAACAGTAATCACGTCTACTCGTCCGGCTCGGGCATCGCGCGGCTTGAGGCCGTTCGCTTCGTCTGCCCTTCGCCAGGCGAAATGCAGGCGTTGGGTGATATTTCACTCCCCGGACTCGCTGGCTCCATCGGTCTCGCCGCGATGATCGGGGATGGCGCGCTCACCTTTACTGGATCCGCGGACGCGAAGGGTCTCGGTGCGATGAACGCGAATGGGCAACTCACACTGAGTGGGATTGCTCTCGTTTCAGCTCTCGGGTTCATGCAGGCCATCGGTTCTTACAAGCACTCTGGTGCAGTCTCGGTGCATGGTGTTGGTGACCTTCAAGCACTTGCTTCAATCATCGCACAAGGCAATGGGGTCATCCAAGGGCTAGCCGACCTGGCTGCTGCCGGAAGTATCTCCACCCAGGGCACGGCGACTTACCACTCGTTGGGTGCACTCTCCGCTAGTGGTCAACTGACCACATCGGGTTACGCACTTCTCCGTGGGCTTGGCCAGATGCAAGCTGCGGGGAGTGCACTCTTTTCAGGGACAGCTGACCTCACCGCCGCAGAACTAATCGCTCTCGGGGTGTACGCGTTTATCGCGAATGTGGTGCGTCAGAAGTTTGACCTTGCAGCGGCGGGGGAGGGTGTCTCATTCGATAACGAACAAACTGAACTGACTGACGCCGCTCATGTTCGCTGCAAGGTCGTCTTCTTTCAATCTCGGCCCACCAGCGCGCTCGGCACATACAAAAAGAGTGGCTTCGCGGAAGTCGTAGTGATGCTGCCAGCGGGCATCGGTACTGCTGCTGCAGAAACGATTATTACTACGATACATGCAGCGTTCCTGAATGTCGACTCTCAGACCGTGAAGTTCAGAGTGCCGGGAGTGATCAGCTCCGGTTCACGTGGTAATCACTGGGAGATTCATCTTCTTTGCCCGTTCGACTCGGTGCGAGCGTAATGGTTGATTACAACGCAATCGGCAACGCGATTCGAACGCGAGCGAACACCGAGATCGCTGCCGCGCAGAGTGTGAGCGTCGGCTACGATAACGTTTCGTTCGAACCGTCGCAAGGAGCGCTTTCTGTTAGATGCACGGTGCAGTTTGGTCAATCGTTTCAAGTGAGCCGTGGAACGTCCGCGCGCTTCAGAACTCCTGGTATCGCGTTCTTCGAAGTTTTCGCGGCTTTGGGAACTGGAGATGGCGCCGCACTCGATCTCGTTGACGCAATCAATCTCGCATTCAGAGCAGTGACCGCAGACGGCGTCACTTACCGCACCCCTTCAGTGGGCGAGGGCACATCGGATGGGCCAACGTGGCGCATCACTGTGAGCTGCCCCTTCTATTCCGACAATATCTCCTAGAGGAGCAGCAGTACCATGTCAGATGCAAACAGAGTCAACATCGGTTTCGTTGAGGAGACTACGTTCGGTGAAACGCCGGCCGCAGCTCTGAAGCTTCTCCGATTCACAAGCGAGTCGCTCAAGCAGGACACCGACTCCACTGAGAGTCAGGAAGTTCGCTCCGACCGTCAGATTCCTGACATCATTCGGACCGGTCTTCGCGCTTCTGGTGACATCAATGGCGAGCTGAGTTACGGCGCGTTTGATGAGTTTCTGGAAGCTGGCTTCATGTCGAGTGACTGGGGCAACGGGTTCAATATGGCGACCAACGACACCAGCGTTAGTGCCGTGGCGAGTGACAACTCGTTCAACATCGCGGTTGGCACCTGGGCAACAACTCCCTCCCCTGGTGACATCATCGAGGTACGAGGATTCACCGGCGACACGTCGAACAACGGCTACTTCGTTGTCGTCAGCGCGACAACCGTGAAGTGCGTCGTCACAGGCGGAACACTGGTGGATGATTTGGCTGGTGAAGCTGTTAACATTGACGCACTCAACTACATCACAAACGGCACCGAGTCGCGTTGGTTCTCGATGCAGCGCGAGTACACCGATCTCACTAACGAGTTTGCTGGCTTCTTGGGCATGATGGTC
>Ga0100403_1003608_pt1 | contig 11397 bp, 11 predicted proteins | sample CryGeymet201501t_FD_83663 | JGI IMG/M metagenome (GOLD analysis project Ga0100403, IMG submission 83663) | Groundwater microbial communities from Crystal Geyser aquifers in Utah, USA - Crystal Geyser metaG 2015-01t | ecosystem: Environmental > Aquatic > Deep subsurface > Groundwater | place...
CGTCTCACAATTTTATTATAGCTGAGAATTGAAAATTCAAAAGCCCTAATCTTTTGGGGAAAACTTTTCCGGCCATTATTCTCAATAGTTAAATTGACTGCTATCCATAGAGGGCCTTAAAATAGTCTATATCCCCATAAAGGAAGATGATCATGTTGAGTCAGCTACTCTATCGATTACAGCTATTTCTCGGTCTTAAAACCGCTAAAATACAGAGCTTTACCTACTATATCCCCTCTCCTCCAGAGAGAAAAACAGGTTATCGGGAAAAACAATTTGATAAGGTATTCTACGAGTTTATTAATCGGGGATATAAAATTCTCCATATGAAGACTGTTCCCCATTCCGGAGCAAACGCTTCGGGAATGTGGATTATTTTTACCGTCAAGGCCATATCGCCTGAAGCTCAGCCATTAGATCTCGAGTTCGATTCTTTTATGGAAGAGAGCTTATCTGTTCATCCTTCAACTGGTGAAATCGAAGGTCTCTATTTTATTAAAGATGATCATCATTCAAATGAAGTCTAAAACTCTTATCTTCTCTCTTTTTGTAGGCTTGATGTCTTCATCATGCCAACAATTATCAAAGTGGTTGGACATTACCCCTAACGAAACTTTCACAACTTTCGTCAAGAAGGGACAGTACTGCGAGATGAACCTCAAGACTCAAGTCATTGGCTCAAATAATTTAGCGATCAAGCAGTTCCATCAAGAGATACTACAAAAAAATACTCAATTTGATTTTTACACCAAGGCCATTCTTCTCAGTCTCTTTCAATTGGATACGAGACCTGATCAAACAGCACCTGATTCACGTTTTCAGATATTTCTTTTTGATGGGAACCGTTGGCAATACCGAGATTTTAATGATGTGATGGAAGCTCCTGCAGAAAAATCAAATCCCTATATCGACGGCCTTAGATGGATGAGCTCTCTAACTAAAGATAAAAAAAGTTTGGAATCTATCTCAAAGCAATTAGATTCTGTTATTCCTAAATATGTTTTTGTTGGACCAGAGTTCGCCAAATGGCTCGACAGTAATAAGTCCACCTATATGAAGTTTGATGTCTTTCGTGAACATTATTTTAAAGGCGATCAGATTGTTGTCTACGGTGAAAGCGTATTATCTCTTAACCACTCCAGCCTCGTTAAAAAATCCAATTCGAGTAAAAACAAGGCCAATGTCATTAACACCCTTCCTTTTTCCCAGACGATTAAAGAAACTGGTGTCGTTCATTCTTGCAATTTTGATCAAAAGCTTTATGAGAATATGATTTTTTCTAAAAATGATCCGAAGAGAATTAATGCCAACGTATTTGGCCTGCAAGATTCTCAAGGTCGAGTTTTCATCGGTATTTCATCTTTAAAAAATCCAAAGCTCAATCCAGATAGTGACCAATTTCTGCTTGAGGCCGAAAATCCTTTGCGACCTGTTCCCTTTTGTCTGCTTGAAAGAGAAAAGGATCTCTTTGCCCTCGTAGGAAATCAAGGCATCGATCCTGCCCAACATTTAGTTCAACTTCAATCTTTGTCTCTCGAAACTTCAGAAGGCCTGCCAGGACTTGAGCAACGACTTATGCAAGCAAGATCACTTTTTCTAGTCAACCCTGCGAGAGTGGCGGTTGAAACTCAACTGATTTCAGAGAGAGAGTTGGCCGAGCTACATCATTACAATATTCCGGTTTATCATGCAGATCAGCTTGGTGAAGTTTGGAGTTGGATGAAATCCTATGGCAGTAGCGGCTTTGTTGCCGATCCTCGCTTTGAGCGCGGAGTTTTATGTCTTCCCTAACCATCAAAGGTAGCGCTTCAGGAAAGACTGTCGCAGTCATAAACTGCGATGGCCATGAGGATGAGAACCTTATGGAGTTTTTGCGTTCACAAGGAATTCCCCTCGCCTCAAGCTGCTTGGGAATGGGTGTTTGTGAGAAATGCGTTATCAATAATAATCTTCTGTCTTGTATGTATACTGTAGCGCAGTATATTTCAGCAACTTCAAATCAGCCTATTGAAATTAGCTATATTTGAGTCACAAAACTAACAAATACTGTCTGCGTCACATAACCGAGCAATAGAGTTGCCATTTCAAAATGAACTTTGTAATCTTTAGCTGCACCTAATATTTATTATTAATTTAAACTAATGGTTAAATAATGAAAGCTCTTTGGTCTACACTCGTCATGGCCCTGTTCTTTCTACTGATTCATTCCGCTTATGCAGGAAACTTCGGCACCCTGAATTTTGGAACTTACAATGTTCGAAATTTTGGAACTGTCGAATTCAAAGCTGATGTCACTACAAATAAATTTCTTCTCAAAACATTAATCCTAAAAACCAGTGCTGATGTGCTCGCTGTCCAAGAAATTGTTGATGATGAACTTTTTAAAAATTTCATCAAAGAATCCCTTCCTCAATACAATCTCATTTTGAGTGAGTGTGGTGGTTCGGGAAATCAAAAGGTAGGAATTCTCTATAATAAAGAAAAATTAAAATTAAATTGGTCCAAAGAAGATAATCGCATTGCCAACGGAGAATCATGCCAGGCCGGAATTCGCCCTGCTATGATCGCTCAGTTTCAGATGAAAGATTCTCATCTCAATTTCCAAGTGATTGCTGTTCATCTCAAAGCAGGCGGTCGTGCTTCAAATATCGAAGCTCGCTTTAAACAATTAGAAATTTTATCTCTTATGGTTGAAGAACTTCGTGCAAAGAAAATGGATTACATTGCCATCATGGGAGACTTTAACACCACCGAATATTTAGAAGACGCTAATGCTGCTGCTAGATTTAAAAAAGTCGTCAGAGATAACGATCTGATTGATTTTGCCGAAGAAATCGATTGCAGTTCTTATTGGAAAGGTCCCGAGAATGATGAAGTTATGCGATACGCGTCTCTTCTCGATCACGTCATGATTAGCAAAGAATTTCACCAACAATTTAAGTATGATTCTGCTCGCACTCTAGCTCATTGCCAAAAGAACTCTTGTAGACAAGAAACGGTCGACGGTCTAGGCTTAACTTATAACGAAGTAAGCGATCATTGCCCCGTAGTGGCCAAGTTACGCTAAGAAAGCTCAGAGGTTCAAGTGAAATACCTATCTTTTGATATTGAGGCCACAGGCCTTAATTCCCACGATCTCATTATTGAAATTGCCTACGTCCCCTTTGATACAGAGACTCTTACTTTAGAAGATTCACTAGCTGGTCACTTTTTTATCAAATGCCCTTCTTTTGAGGAACTCAAGCCAGGGCTAGATCCATGGGTGATTGAACATAATCAAACATTGATTGAAACAGCTCACTCGAAGGGACTACCCATTCAAGACTTCAAAGTGAAGTGGGCCCAGTATTTAGAATCGGCTCCTGTTCGTGAGTATTTTAAAGATACTAAAAAAGTGACTCTTTTTGGTAAATCAATGTCGGCCATCGACCTTCCTTTTCTCAATCGCGATCTTGGTTGGGATTGGATGAGAAAGTATTTTGAGCATCGTCAACTTGATCTCTCTTCAGTTGCCTATAACTTAATTGATCTCAATATTATGCCTGCTAAATGTATGTCTGGCTCAGAGCTTATGAAATATCTCGGAATGGGTGATGTTGCCCATACAGCTCTCGAAGATGCACGCAATACGGCCCTGATGTATTTTGAGATCATCAAACGTTTTAAAAAATAATTTATTTTTTGTCGTAAACGAGAAATTGTTTTGGATCGAGCGCTTTAGAATTATGGCGAATTTCAAAGTGGAGATGCGGTCCCGTCGATCTTCCGGTCGTTCCCACTTCAGCAATCACTTGACCCCGACTGACCTTCTGACCTTTCTTTACAAAATTCTTTTTAGCGTGAGCATAAACTGTAAAAACTTCACCAGGGTGAGAAATAACTGTAATGTTGCCATAGCCACCAAGCTGAGCTCCAGAATAGACCACAACCCCTTCTTTGGCCGCTAGAATATGTGCGCCTCGACGAGCTGGGATATCAATCCCTTCATGATCTTTCCCCCACCGATGACCGAACTCTGAACTTATTCTTTTGCTCGAAGGAACTGGCCACAAGAATTCACCACGAGCAAAGGCCGCTCCGGTTTCTTCTTCATTCATCATCTGACCCATAAGGCCCCAGTTCTGAGGAATGAAAACCCAATCACCTGCCGTCAGATCTTTATTTTCATTGGCCTGACGTATTTGCCATTCAGGAACTTTAAAAGTAGATGCTAGTTTGCGGTAGTTTTGATGAGGTCCAACTTGAACATATTTTCCCGACTTCATACCAGCGCATGAAGAAATTAAAAATAAGATAAAAAGGTATGTCCAAAAACGTCGCATGAACCTCCGAATGGAGTTTCATTTCTGAGTTTTAGAGTTGGTTAAGAAATGAATTCCATTCATCTATCTTTTCGGACGATTGGCCCAAAAGATTAAGAATGGATAAAGATATTTTATTTTGCTCTACGGCCCAACAATCTGTGCCTACTTGACGGCTAGATCCCTTGTAAACGCCCCCAATCCAATAATAAGGACGTTCTCTAAAGTCGTGGCGTCTCTGAATTTCTTCTAAGTAATGTCTAAATCCGAGGCTTGTCAGCTCCAAACCTTCAATTCTATCCATTTCAACATTGGGAACATTTACATTCAATAAATGCATCGGAGCGATTAATTCGTGGGCACCTTTTTTAACGATATTTTGAATAAATTGGGCAGCCGTTTCGTAATGGTGCTTAACTGTCGGAGCTGGTAGAAAATCAAGGACAGAGCTGACTGAAATTCCAGGAATACCATGAAAGATTGCCTCTCTGGCCGCGGCCACAGTTCCTGAATAATAGACGTCTTGACCGAGGTTGGCCCCTCTATTGATTCCTGAAACAATAAGATCTGGACGATCATCTTTCATGATTTCTGCTAAGCCCATAAGGGCACAGTCTGCTGGATATCCGCTGCATCCCCAAACTTTTGGAGAGATCTCAACGACTCTTAAGGGATGGTCGAGAGTTAGTGTATGACCAGTAGTCGAGCGCTCTTCAAGTGGAGCTACCACTATGACCTCTGCTACTTCTGAGAGGTATTGAGCTAAGATTTTAATGCCGGGAGCATGAACGCCATCGTCGTTGCAAATGAGTATTTTCATGGGCCGTTTATACTTTTAGTTGATCCATTAGACAAGAGTTGCTTTTGCAGCAATGTCCAATGATCTTTGAACAATTCTTGATTAACTTGTCTGTATCCAGTCTCAATTTGATGATTGATCGGAAGTGAAAAAGCATCAATAGGAAGAAAGTCTAAAACAGAAGACATCAATTCTTGCGTCCAATCAAAATGAAGAATCAGTTCTTGATTTTTAAACATTCCCTCTGTTTTTAACTTCGAGAACTCTATAATAAAGCGCCCTAAGGTATTGCTCTCTTGCATACGTTGGCAGTCAGCAGCTGATAAAATAATCCCCTTAAGCAGTGGATTTTGATAGACAGCAGAATCCAATCTAAAATTGTAATGCCAATAAAAAGGGATCTTATTCCTTTCTGCATGAGCGACATCTGAAGTTTCACTAAGTTCAAAAGTTATATTTTTAAGCGGTGAAATTTCTTTCAAATCATTAACAATTTTATCGACCATAAAATCTTTTTCATTAAGAAATCTCATCGAAACAGAATGTGTTGCCAATGAATTTTGAAGAAGATTTATACAATCATTAAAAACATATTGCTGAATAAAATTAAAGCTTTTTGGACGAAAATCAAAAGACCACTCTTTCACGCCAAACGACATGAAAAAAGATAATGACTGGGTATTGTATATGCCTTCAAGGCGGAACTGAGACTCCATCTCACCCAGTATAAACTGAATCAAAATCACTTACAAAAAGCTTAGACCCAAAGGCACTTCCTACCGATTCGGGATGAAATTGAAATCCTAAAAGCTGGTTATTAGAAAAACACAATACCTGACCATCAAAATCAACAGCTCGGCATAAAGTTATTTTGTCTGCTTTTAGACCCCAAGAATTGTAAAACTGAACATCGACTTTTTTTCCTATAAGACTTGAATTAAAGATCGGCCAATCGGGAACTTCAAATGGCTTTGTCCGTCCGTGGATGGGTTGCTCCAACCTTTCCAATTTAAATCCGAGACTCATTCCTAGTATTTGATGACCGAGACAAATACCTAGCCATTTCTGCTGTGGAAATTTTTTAATATGTTCATGAACTCTTTTGGTGAGAAGATAATCATTGGGGTGTCCTGGTCCAGGGCCTAAAACCAATAAATCAGCCTTATGTTCAAGTGAAAAATCTTCATGATTGTAGAGACGAACTTCAAAATTCAAGTCACGCAATAACGAGATAACATTAAAGCTAAAGCTATCATTGAAATCATAATAATTTGCGATTGGTTTATTTGCCATTAAATGATTTAAAATTATTCTCGTTAAAATTAACTAAGAAATTAAATGAGTATCTTTTGTCATAAAGATTTTTTGCATACCCCAATTCGAGCTTCCAACAATTATTGAGTGGAGAATAAATCATAGTGTATTCGCTCTTATCTGTACGCGATAGATCTAAGTCGTAATCATAATGAATTTTGAAATGGGCAATATCAAAAGGTCTAAGATAGAGATCAGAAGTTGCGTATTTTTTAATAGGAGTGGTAAACGAGTCATAGTTTAAACCAACCCCCACATCAAACAGATCAAAGGATTGAGTCACGTTACCAGAAAAAATATGATTACTATTTTGGTGAAAATAATATTCTGTAACTGAAAAACTTGTCTTATTTACAGAGAGTCCTGTATTAACAAAAAGTCGAGTTAATCGATCATTAAGCTCAGTATCTGCTCCATTAATTCGATCTGGCAAGGCCAGATCAACACCTTGTGAAACATCGAGATAAGCAATTTTTGAATAATCAAAATTCTCACGAAGATATTGTCCATTTGAATAAAGATTATTCCCTTTGGCATTTTTTCGAATAATTGAATTATTCCATTGAAGTTCAAGAGTATTGCTGATGGGAAGCCCCGTTCTCGATTTACTATCGTTCAAAATATATTCTTGATCTCTCAGAGCATCCAAATAATCAAACTGGCCGGCCTCCTGTCGAATTTGTTGCTGAAAGGCCGTGTTTCCATCTGCCTTTTGCTCACCAAAATAAAAATGCTTCACTTTAACTTGAGAATTGTGTTTATAGCTAGAAGACTCAACCTTGACTGAGGAATTGGAAATCTTAGAACTAATCTCTGGTAGCTCGCCAATCAAGTCCCCTTTCTTTTTTTGGACCTGTTTAACTTTTTTATCATCCTCTATCGTCTGAATTCTTGCGGATGAAATATCTTGTGAATAAGCAATACCAAAAACACGTTCAAGTTCAAATGAAAGTTCACTTTCATAAATAATACCCTGCTTTTTAAAAGTGTCTTTTCCTCGAGTTGGTAGACGATAATGTTGATAATCGAGTTGAGCACCTGTTTTCAAAGAAACAGGTCCTAGTTCACCAAAATACCATTCTAGACTTGGAGACAGATTTGTTCGAGTCGCATTACGCGCAAAAGAACCTTCAATGTATTTATTTTGTTTAAAAACTTTAAGGTCGCCTTCAAGTGTGAGTGTTAGTTTATCAAGTAGCAAATAGCCTGGTTGTAAAAGTGGAATAGGTGTTGAACTAAAAGTTACTTCTGGAAGCATTTGAACATAGCGGTGGTCAAATCCTTTAGCATTGCCAAAGATTTGATTTCGATTAAATGAACTCTCAACTCCAAAGTGTAAATATTGATTTCTAAAATCAATAAAACCATCAATTCCAAAATCACTTGAATCGTGTCTATCGGACATATAATTGGGAAAACTTCGAGTCATGTCCAAATCATTTAAATACTGATAGCGAAAATGATGATTGATATGCTGTCCATCGCTGTAATGATGTTCTAACTCTCCATAAGGTCTGAGATTGGTTGTCCCAGACAAAGTGATTTTATCTTTTTCGTCTCGTTTTTCCGGCAAATAAATTCGATCCCAAGCTTGCATCGAATTGATCTCAAACCATTTATCGACGCCATAAGATTGTCTGTATTCGAGTTCATTGGCCCAACCACGACGACCTAAGATTCCCGGAGTTAATGTCAGATCAGATGAACGAGAGATGGCCCAAAACCAAGGTTGGGTATAATAAGCCCCTTCTTCTAATTCAAAGCCAAACTTAGGAAAGAGAAGTCCTGTTTCTCGATTTTTTTTGATCGGCAAAATGATATAAGGGATATACATCACGACCACTCCACGGGCCTTGATATAAGCATTCCAAATTTGAATATACTCACCTATAGTAATTCGAACACGCTTACCAAAAATACTCCAAGACTCCGGACAATCGCGACAAGTAGTGTACTCAGCATTCTCTCCGACATAAGTATTATCCTCAGTGCGAGAAAGCTTATCTCCAAGAACAACAAAATTGTCAGCCAGAATTCTGGCCATGGTTAAATTGAAGTTCTTAGTATTGAAATTGTACTCAAGATGACTGCCATAAACAGTAGCTTCTGGTCCGACATACCGAACATTGCCATTGATTTCAGCATCACCGGTAGCAAAAGACAAAGTTGCTTTGTCTCCATAAATTGCATTTTCTTGGTGAGTGATAATAACGTTACCAACTGCTTCAAATATATTTTCCCTTGATCGACGGAAAGCCTTATCTGATAATATATGAACTGACTTCCCAATGGTGAAATCGAATTGTTCACGCGCTTGCGCTGGATCAGGAATGGTGAGAGCGAGAAAGAAGAAAGCGCTGAACTGCACTAATAAAATAATAAGAACCCGTAACAAGAAACCTGCCTTCAGAGGCAAAAAGATTTCTCTTCCATCCATCTTCGTCAAATATCTGAACTGCTTTACTTCCATTATTCTCTTTGGCCAAAATGTCTAAATCACTCTTTGCACATGCTTTTTGATGATTGAAAGTGCACAGATTTAATTTTTCATAAAAAGAATGACTTTGAGTCATCAGTTTAAAGCAGCTCAAAAGATCTTCTTTACTGCGTTTTGAAAAACTTAACCATACCTGATTAAACGAGTCGCCTTTTTGACGAAACGTATGAATCATCTCTCTTATTCCTTCAACATTATGCGCTCCTATAAAGATAAATTGATTATTTCCTTCTGTCATCAATTCGAATCGCGCTTTGAGACTTAATTCAAGCTGTGACAGTCTTAAAATCTGCTTAAAGTCCAACTCATCTTCAGTTGTTAATCGCATAAAAAGTGTCGCGGCCAAAAGCCTATTTCTTTGGGAATAGCATTGCTCAGCATTCACCCAATCAAGCTCAAAAAGATCGCTCCATTGAACATGATCACGAGTCGCCCAACTTTGAAGGAGAGCTCTTAAATTTGGATCACTAATTGTCGTATAAAGGGCTTTACCGCTACGAGAAATGGGATACTTCTCTCCCAGAATTTTCTCTTTGGTGTCACCTAAAAATTCTTGATGATCGAGATCGATAGAGGTCAACGCCGAGAGGTCAGCATCAAAAATATTGACGGCATCATAACGCCCACCAAGTCCCACTTCTAAAATGACGACATCGACAGACTTTGAATTGACCCAAAAACAAAAGAGAGCAAAAAGAAATTCGTAGAAACTCAGATCATTGGTTAAGTTCCAATGCTTTTCCGATAAAGTTTGAAGCTCCTTCCATGAAATAAGCTGGCCATCATATTTCATACGCTCTGTGACTGATAAAATATGGGGAGAGGTCCAAAGAGCAGCCTTGAGGCCATGTTGTTGGCAATAATATTCAAGCGACATGGCGGTTTCACCTTTGCCGTTGGTTCCACCGATCGTCACAATCTTTATTTTTTTTGATTTCCAATTCGATACAAGACTTGAAAGAGTTTGGCCGATAGATTCCAAGTAAGGGCGAAAACGCTCTTGACCTGTAACTCTCGTCAGTTGAGCTAGCCATTCATCTTCTTCATTGAAATTCATAAGCGAACTATTGATTTGAGAACATTTTTACAAAAAATGAAAGCTCTTGCTTCATTTTGTGACGATGAACAATGCGATCAACAAAGCCATGCTCTAAAAGAAACTCAGAACGCTGAAAACCTTCAGGCAATGTTTGACGAATTGATTGTTCAATGACACGTGGGCCAGCAAAGGCTATAAGGGCCTTCGGTTCAGCAATATTCACATCACCCAACATGGCATAACTTGCGGCAACCCCACCAGTCGTAGGATCGGTTAATATCGAAATAAAAGGAATACCCGCGTCTTTTAATTTTTGTCTCGTCGCGGATGTTTTCGCCATTTGCATTAGAGACAAAATCCCCTCTTGCATACGCGCTCCACCTGAACAACTAACAACGATAGCAGGAATTTTATTCTGTAGGGCCACATCCATAACCATTGCTACTTTTTCACCAGTAACAACGCCCATTGAACCACCCATGAAATCAAAATTCATAACAGCAATAGCAACTTGGCGATCATCGATCAAACCTGTTCCAGCAATACTTGAATCGTAACAAGAAGTTTTTTGGATCGCTTGGCTTAAGCGATCTTTGTAGGGAAGCTTGTCACTAAAAACCAAAGGATCGCGACTTTTCCACTCTTCACCAAAAGGAGTAAAGGTCTTGTCGTCAATGAGAAGATCAATTCTTTGCCATGCTTTCAGACGAAAATGATGATCACAGTAAGGACAAACCTGAGCGTTCTCTTCTAAGCGCGTGGTCTGAATAATTTCATTACAGTTATTACATTTTTTCCAAAGACCAGTTGGAGTGTTGTTCTCCACTCTCTTATAACTTTTGAGTTTTGGATTCTTAACTGAATCAAAAAAGCCCATAGGAATCTCCGTTGTTCTACACGAACCAATAATGGTGCTATCTTCTTGAATTTAGGAATTAATGGCAAGTAAAAACTGCATCGCCCTAGAGTGATAAAGGATTGGAATCTTTAGAAAACGAACTGAGTGTCATCAGAACCAAACAAAGAAATCCGATCATTTTTCAATGCGTCAATTTCTTTGAAGAGATCTGTTTGATAATTAGGCTTTAAGTGACCTAAGAAAATAGGCACATCGGCCGGCATCTTCTTTATTTCTTCATTAATAGATCGAGGAGTGTGATGAAAACTATCATCAGCGACTTTTTGCAATTTATTTGGAAATGAAACTTCAGTAAAGATGGCCTTGAGATGAGTCAGTTTGTGGGCCAACTCCCAAATTCTGTTTGTTGGTCCTGTATCTTGAGTAAAAACAATTTGCGAATTGCGTTTCTCAATAATGAAACCATGTCCACCCGCAGGATGATTAACAGGGACAGGAGTGATTTTGTATTCACCAAGCTGAAATGTTTTTTCAGACTCAATTTCGTTAAAACGAATAGTCGGTTTTTCTTTATTAGGGAGCTTTGAA
>Ga0100403_1003611_pt1 | contig 11388 bp, 11 predicted proteins | sample CryGeymet201501t_FD_83663 | JGI IMG/M metagenome (GOLD analysis project Ga0100403, IMG submission 83663) | Groundwater microbial communities from Crystal Geyser aquifers in Utah, USA - Crystal Geyser metaG 2015-01t | ecosystem: Environmental > Aquatic > Deep subsurface > Groundwater | place...
GGGCTGTGGCGATGCGGCCCGGTATCGTTCTAATTTTTTTGCAACGGCTTCGGAGCGGCCAGCGTCTCATGGCGTACTGCCATAAGCAGCGGGCATCGAGTAGTCGCCTCAGACTTGGCGCGTAGCTCGGCCAGTCGTTGTTCCATCGGTGTCATCATAGCAGTGTCCTCAGAATACCGTCGCAGTAGGGGCGCGACCTCCCCTCTGTAGTGTCGCATCTCAGTGTGCCAGCGCTTTGATTAGTTCATGCCAGCGCTTTGATTAGTTCATGCCAGCGCTTTGATTAGTTCATGCCTGCGCATCTTTGAGACGCCTTTAATCCCTCCGTAATTGCGAGCGATGCGGCGTAACTCCTTCACGTTGAGCTTAGAGTAGTCGATGCGTGTTCGTGTGTCCTGTACCAGTGCAGTAGGGTTGAGCAGCGCCTTAGGCGTGAAGCCAGTCAGCAAGGGCTGAGGCGGGACTGCGAGCGCATCGTCTACCGTGTTGTCTACCCAACGTTGCAGGATGTTGTGCATCGCATCGATGACGTAAAGCAAGGCGACAATCAAAGTCAGGAGGATGCGCACTACATCGAGCGCATATCGGATGATGCGTATCGTGCGAGCAGCGGCCATAAGCGTGTTGTATTTCATGCGTGCTTTAGGCGCTTCAGGCGCTTCAGGTGCTTCAGGTGCGACCTCAGGGCACTCGTAGTGGTCAGCACTCTCGCATTCAAAGCACAGCGCAGCCATATCAACATCGTCAACAGTAGCGACCTCAGTAGGTGTAGGTGTGCTGGTCAGTGCTGCACGTCGTTGCGCCTTAGTCTTGGGCATCACAGGTGCTACACCGTTGCGTGCTTCGTGTGCTAGTTGAGTGTGCAACTCATGGCGGATAGTGTTGCATTTGCCAGATGCTTTAACGCCGTGCGCTTTCGCCATTGCTTGAAGCGCTTTGTACTGGGCAGGTTGAGTGCTGGTGAACATCTCACCATCGACAAGCGCAGAGAATAACATGTCGTGCAGGTTCAAGCTGGGCAGTAGTGTCGCAGCGACTGGACCCATATCTGTTTTGTAGCGGATAGTGCGAGTAGTAGACGTGAAGGAAGCAGTAGCCATGATGTGTACCTCTATCGTGTGTAGTGTGTGTGTGAGGTGAGAGGCGGTGTCGCTCTCGATGTCTCAATTATAGCGTATCAGTTCGGGGTGTGTCAGTGTGTGTTGTCTCATTTGTCATGTCTCACAACGTAAACAAATACGTCTCACAATGTAAACAACGTAACGAATGCGTCACAATGTGTAGGCGTGTGAAGGATGCGACTATATGCATATATGCGTGTGTGGTTATGCATGTATCGAATACGCATGGGGGGTATGGTGTGTGTGTGTGTGTATATACGACACTCGCTAAATTTTTCCTCACGGTGAAGCGCTCGTTGAGTCGCCTCAATTTGAAGCGTATCTTTGGATAGACGAAGTTCCTGCGCGTAATGGCAAAAAACAAAATATAAGGGCAGAGATGGAATCCTAACGCGACAGGCTGGGTGGAGTCTCACTCCCGACTTGGCCCCATACGGTGTCCGGGCACCTGGCGAGTTAGTATAGTTGCGTACTCTCTGCGGGCCAACTACTGCCCTATGTCCTCTACATTACAGTATAGCTACGAATGACTAATCTTCAACCAAAAGGCGCAAAGAAAGTTGACCGTGTACGTTGTGACGAGAAGCGGAGTCGGGATGACGCGAGTAATGATGTTGGCCATGATGTCCTCATTTATTTGTGGATAAGAAAAAGACCCCAGCGACACTACTGCCACTGAGGTCGCATCGACTATGAGACGTAGTTAGGACTACGCCTGGGTGATGGTCACACGCTTGTCTACGGCGGTGTTGAGGCCCAGCTGTGTGAGTCGAGCATCGGTGCCGCTGTCTGCGACCACAGTGTTGACTCGGGTACCGTACGAGACGGTGTTGGTCGGCACCTTCGCAGATGCACTGATGACAGAGTTTACAAATCCATGACCGGGATTGCGCCTGTCGGTGTTGACGGTGAGCACGTTGTCATAGAATGCGGATACGGCCATAAACGTTTAGTCCTCTCTATGCGGTGGTAAATCGAAGCACGAGTCGCTTGCTGTTGACAGTAGCATCAGAAGCGAGCACGAATGCCCCTGCATCAACCCGTAGCTCAATGACGCTACGGGCGGGAAGGTTCGCAGCCGGGTCGTACGTCACGACGTTGGATGCGACGGTAACGGTGGCAGAGCCGACAGCGACGGTGGCAATGGTGGTGCCAGTCGTCACGTTGAACAGCTCCAGATTGCCCACGCCCTTCGACACCGGGGCCGAAAAGGTCATGACGATGTTGGCCCCTACGGCGACCGCCTGCGCGTTTGCCAGAGGCGTGGTGGTAGGGATGAGTGTCGCAGCTTGCGCAGCACCCGTCCGTCTGTGCGTGACGTTCGTGTTGGGAGGCAAGTTGGTCAAACCTGGCGCAGTCGCTCCAATGACAAGCACTTGGCCATCGAGGTCAATCTTCACACCGTTCGCCGGGGCCGAGGCGCTTACGATGCTGGCGAGTACCTGCTTACCAGGGTTATTGTTGTTGAGTGCATCGTTGGAATGCACAGGGATTACGGGCATGGGCGTCTCCAAGTTGGTGTGTTGGTCACAGACGCCTAGCTATGCTGGTATGTAAAGATACATGTGATACCACCATGATTGAGCTAATTGTACTTGCAGTATTCAGTCACCTATTGGTTGGGTACAGCTACGAGGCCATTGAACTACTTACAACAAAGGTATCTAACGATTATGACGGAACCGAACGAACTGAACGAAGGCAACAAGCTGGTTCTCGGGATTATGCGGGACGCCCAACGTATCGGCGTTGACCTCGCCAGCCAAGAGCCTGATGTCATCGCGCCCGATGTCGCCTTCCTAGTCCACAAGCAAGTTGCCATTCGCGACAACACTGAGAAGAAGACTGAAGCCATCAAACGCCACAACGCTTCCCGCTCGGCGGCGTCGAGGGCGAAAATCAGCAACAGCGTCTCCGAGGCGGAACAGAAGCACCACCAGGAGGCACTTCAGAAAGCCGCCAAGGCCATCGAGCACGAAGAGCAACGAGAAGCTACCAAGCCCAAACGAAGCACCTCTAAGCGCAACACAAGCAAAGCAAAGACGCCATCTGTCGAGCTTGAGGACGTAGACACTACAGAGCAGGAGTAACTCTACTATGGCATTCGGTGGAGGGGGGTCGCCCGCACCAGCGCCCGCACCCCCGGTCGATTACGAAGCGCTGCAACGACAGCAACAAGCCCAGGCGCAGGCCCAGGCGCAACAGCTGGCACTAATGCAGCAGCAAGGAGAGCAGCAGGCAGCGCAGTTTCAAAAGCTGCTAGAGCTTGAACAACAACGGGCAGCGGCTCTGGAGCAAGCCAACGCAAAGCAAACGACCCTCTTTGAACAACTCAAAACGGAGCAAAGCGAAGCGCTGAAGCTTCAAGAGCAACGCCAGATGAGGTCGCAGCTGATGACTCAAAACCAGCAGACGCAACTGTTCCAGCTCACCAACCGTACGCAACAGACGCAGCAGGCCCGACAAACCCAGCGACGCACAGCGTATGGAGCCAACGCAAACGTATTTAGGAAGTAAGGATGAAGCGCGAAGTCTTAGAAGCGCTCAAACTTGCTGAAGTCCTGATGCCTCCGTTCATTCGGGGGCTTTATCAGGTTCTTCTAGTGGGTATTGAGGCAGCTTGGAACGAAATCGACAAACCCGTAGAAGAGGACAAACCCAGTGGCGAGAAAGAATAGGCCAGCCCCCACGAAGCCCCCTTGGGAAGCTATGAGCACGTTGGAGTTCCAGCGGCTCAAGTTTCGTGCGGTCAATGACTTGTGGGCGTTTCTAGAGCTTATTCACTTCTACGGTGGCCCCACTAAATTTGGTGAGGTGCATAAAGAGCTGGCGGCGATGCTTCAAAGCACCAGGGAGAAACGACTCATCCTGATGCCTCGTGGGCATTTGAAGTCTACGCTGGCATCTACACTTTACGTCCTGTGGCGCGTCTACCAGAATCCGAACATTCGCATCCTGGTGGGCACCGCAAACAAAGCGAACCTGGCTGAAGCGTTCGTGCGCGAGATTAAGCAGTATCTCGAAAACGACACACTTCGCGAGATGGTGTGGGACAATCGCCCGCACGTTGATGGCCCCCTGGTCCCGCCTTTGGACCGTGGGGGCAATGCGAAGAAAAAGCAGACCCGCAACAGCCGGGGCCAGTTTGAAGACGATTTTGATGAAGGTGTGACTGAGGCGTCAGACCGTAAGGTAGTGTGGCGTAGCGACAAGATTCAAGTCGTGCGCGACCGCATCTTCAAAGAAGCCACTGTTACCGCTGCATCTGTGGGGTCGCCCAACACAGGTGAGCACTACGACCTCGTCATCTTTGACGACATCGTAACGTTTGACAACTCCAGCACACAGGTCAAGGCCGAAAAAGTCATCGGGTGGACGCACGATATTGAATCGGTGCTCAACCCTTATAACGAAGACACTGACCTGGGTGAAGAGGTCATCGTTCTCGGCACGCGCTACTACAGGTGGGACTACTACTCGCACCTCCTGGGCGAAGACATTGACGATGCCGAAGCAATTCGAGAATGGCAGGAGACGCAAGATGATGACCCGCTGCACTTCTTCAGCCGCAACATCTACAAGAATGGCGTCAACCTGACCGATGGGTACCTGTGGCCTGAAGGCTTCAATGAGAAAACCGAGCGACGCCTGCGCCGGAACCTTCCCGCACGACGCTTTGCCACGCAGTACCTCAACATGCACCTCAGCGGCGAAGATGCGCTACTGGGTTGGGAGAAAGTAAACCACCTTGCACCGTACGCCGTCGAGCGTGATGGGTATGTCGTGAGGGTGCGACCACACGGGGCAGATGGGGAAGTCGTCCTGCTGAACCCGATGCTTGTGGTGGACCCCGCCGCCAGCGTGAATGAGAGCGCTGACTTCACAGCGATGGGCGTAGGCGCGACGGACCAGGCGGGCAACCTGTACTTGCTCGACCTCGTGTGGGGCCACTTCACCCCATCGCAGCTTGTGAAGCACTCCATCGAGCTTATGACAAAGTGGAGCTTGAACGTGATGACCGTGGAGGGCGTTGGCGGTTTTGCTAACTTAAAGTACACGCTCGATGAAGGATTCAAAACGGCAGGGATGCGGGCAGCTATCCGGGAATACAGACCCAAAGGAAACAAGGCCGAACGCATCGAAACGCTGCTGGAACCCGTCATCCAACATGGGCAATTGTACCTAGCGGCGGGAATCGGCAATGCCAAAGAAGTCAGAGAAGAAATCTCATATTTTCCTAGTCCGTCTGTTCGTGACGATATTGTTGACGTGCTTGCGGTCCTTCGCGAGTTGCACAAGCCTTTGCGAAGCGTACAGAGAGAGCGTAGGAATCTTGCCCGGTCAAACAGGAACGTCAACTCAAAATACGGAGGTGTCAGGTGACATACAGCAGCTCGATGAAGGGGAGTGTCCCAGAAGTAGCGGAACATTTTACAACGACTGCGCTTTCTGGCAAGCGTATCGCGAACGCACTCGGTTCGACTACGGAGATGCCCGACAAGAAAGCGACGGCATCAGCCGTTATCAGTCTTTTTAACGACTACAAAGACGCTCGCAGTGTGAAAGAAGAGGCATGGCTTGAGGCGTGGGCACAGTACCTCGGTACTCCAGAAGCCCTCGACGGTATGCGCACCAGGGTTGCTACGATTGTCGGCAACGTCAACAACGACTGGCGACATCGGGTATCGACGGGTAAAGCCTACGAACTTGTGGAGACGATGGTGGGCTATCTCATGGGGGCCATGTTCCCCAACAGCGATTGGTTTGACGTGGTCGCCACCTATGACCCCGGCCTGGAAGAGGTCGCCAAGACCACTCGCAAGTTTGTGGCGAAAAAGCTACTGATGGCGCAGTTTCGTTCCTACTGGGAGATGTACGTTCGTCAGCTCATGATTACGGGCTTCAGCGTGCTGGCCCTGCCGTGGGAGCGTCGCATGAGCCAAGTACGTCGGCGCATCGCCGCAGAGGACGGCACCTACCCCGCTGTCAGTGCTCAAGAGCGCACCTTTGACAACGTGGCCCTGGAAGTCGTGGACAGCTTCGACGTGTTCCTAGACCCCAACGCTCGCGACATCAACCACTCAAGTTTAGTGCGTGTGTTGCGAATGAGCAAGGCCCAGCTGATGCGTCTCGCCGCCACCAAGGAGTACCCCGAGCTAGATGGGCGTACAGTCGCCAACGCTGGCCCCGCCCGCACAGAGGCCCAGAAGGCACGTATGGTGGGCAACTACATGGGTATCCGTTACGACCCCAAAGAGCTTGTCGAAGTGTTTGACTTCTGGGGTGACGTGACGATTGACGACTACACGTACCACGATGTCCACATTGTGACCGTCGGTGCAGAGCTTGCTTTGATGGAGGCTAACCCATATTGGGGAGGTCGCCCCTTCATCGTGGGTACTGCCATCCCGGTCCCGTCTCGTGCCTATGGCATCGGCCCTTTAGAACCAGTCCTGGGTATGTTGCACTACAGTAACAGCGTCATGAACCAACGGGCTGACTCGATGGAACTCGCCATCGACACGATGTGGGGCATGGTCAACGATGGTATCACCAACCCCGACGACATCTTCAGCGCACCGGGTAAGATTATTGAAATGGCTGAAAAGGGCAACGTCTTTCCCCTAGAGTCGTCCACCCAGTTTACCATCTCCTACACTGAGCAGCAAGTCCTGGAGCAGGCCATCGACCGCACTGTGGGCGCAGGCGTGGGCATCACCACGGCACAGGGGCGCAAAGGGGAGCGTGTTACCGCTCGCGAGATTCAAGCCGTCCTGGACGCTGGTGGCAACCGCCTCAGCAACATTCACGGCCACATTGAAGACACGCAACTACACACCATGCTTGTCAAGATGGTGCAGATGTGTCGCCAATTCATCGACTACGATGAGGTCGTGCGACTCCCCGGTAACCGCCCTGATGAGGTCATGTATGTCGAATATGGCCCTCGTGAACTCATGTACGATTATGAGCTTCGCCCGGTCGGCAGTGAGTATGTAGCTAATCGGGAACGAGAGTTGCAACAAACCGTTGACTACGTGGACCTGGTTGCTCAAGTGCCTCAATTTGCTGAACAGATTAACTGGGAGGCTATGTTGCGAATGGTCACACGCAAGTTCGGCTTTAAGGAAGACCCAGAAACCTTCCTGCAAAAAGCAGCTACGGCTCCACCCGCTGCCGCACCTGTAGGTGGTGAAGAGCAGATGCCTATGCCTGACCCGAACGCACAGGGGATGTCCCAAGACCCCATGCAAGCCGCTCAACAGGCCGCTATGGCATCCGGTGGTGTCCCGATGGTAAACGCGATGGGCGCACAAGCAGCACAGGCTGGCGGTCCTGAAGCGTTGCTCGCACAGTTAATGCAAAGTGAAACCCAAGGAGTATAGAACATGTCCGATGAACTACAACGGCAGGACGCCCCCGAGAGTGTCGCACCTCAACCCGCCCCGGCTCCTGCGCCTGTTGGTCCCGACACTAACGACCCGGAGTACCAGGCCTTTGAAGGGCAGCTCAAGCGCTATCTAGGCTTTGGCGTAGCTGACCTGGTTGGTTCTGTCGAACAAGTGCGTCAACTCGCTGTGCAGCGTGAGCAATCGTTGCTGCAACAACAGTGGGGTAGCGACTTCGACAACAACTTCAAAGCTGTGCAAGCACGCCTTCAGGAGATTCACCAACGTAATCCCCAAATGGCGGCGTCTCTGAACAACGCTGAAGGTGCTCGTCTCATCCACGCACAACTGCAACAAGAAGCTCAGTCTGCTGGCACTACCTCGACGCCTGTACCGGGCTTCCAACGTAGCGCCACTCCTGCGACTCCCCAAGGCCGCACTGAGCCTATGTTTAAGCAGAGCGAAATCAACTCGATGACTCGTGAAGAGCGTCGCAGCCGCCACAACGAGATTACCGCAGCCTACGCCAACGGTCTCGTCTCTCCCGACTAACCTACCCACAACAAGGACGTTTAGAACACTATGGCTCAATATCCGATTCAATCTGGTCCTTTGGTGGGCCAAGGCGGGTTTGCCGAACCTCGCACTCACGACTCCTTCATCCCTCAGCTCTGGCTTCCCGAAATTAAGCGCTTCCTGGACACCAAGTTCATGATGACGCAACTCCTTGACCGGGTGCCCGACCAGTACAAGGGTGGTAAGGAAATCATCATCCCCACTGTGGGTCGCCTACGGGTGCAGCAACTTGTGCCGCAAAACGCGCTGCAAATTGACCAGCCCGAATCCGAAGACTTCCGCATGACGGTTAACTACCGTCCTTGGGTCGCAATCGGTATCACCGACATCCTGCGCATCCAAAGCGACTACGACGCTATGAGCGAGTACAGCCGAGAAGCTGCATACGCTCTCATTCGCGACATCGACCGCTGGCTTCTAGGCCTGCGCCCAGCACTGAAGAAGGCGGGTATGGTCGTGCGTAGTCAAACCCTCGTGGAAGGTAGCCCCGTAGATGCACCCCTTAACCGGGCGGCTCTGCTGGCGGCTAAACTCATGATGGAGACTCGCGACGTGGACATGTCTGATGTGCGCTGGGTCTTCTCTCCCGCGCAGCACACCACCCTGCTGACCATCCCTGAGTTCACCAGCAGCGAATACGTTTCCACCCAGCCTACTGATACTGGCATGGTGGGTCGCCTGTATGGTATCCCTGTGTACATCACTAACAGCATCATCAAGAACAGCATCAACGGTGTAAACCTGAATGCGCAAATTCTTGGCGCTCCTGAGCTGCGTGTACCCACTCCCGGCTTTGCCAAAACCGTCGGCGGTGACACCATCTACTCGCCTTGGTGGCCCAACCCCCAGGTGAATGGTAACCCCAACGGGGCCGGGAACCACTCCGACGTTCTCGTGGCTCACAGCCTAGCTGAGGGCGCATACTCCGGTATGCTGGTCAAAATGGGCTGGGCAAAATACTGGCAACCCGTTGAACCCAAAGTCGAGACCGACCGACTGATACAATATCAGTCCGACATTCTCGTGACTGGTTACCCCCTGCTCGATGCCAAAGTGTATCGGGAAGAGTACGGTATCATCATCGAGAGCTTCGAGTCTGCATAGTATCACCTGGAGACCAACGCAATGAAGACGCTTCTACAAGCCGTCAACGATGTGTTGCTTCAAGTCGGAGAGCGGCCTACGTCCTCACTGCAATCTGTGGTAGGGCGTAAGGCCGTTCTCGCTATTGAGGCGGCACTGGTAGACATTAACGTGGCATCTGATTGGGTGTTCAAGAAATTAGCGACACCCATCAGCCAGCAGGTCCAAGAGACGTTCACCATCCCAGGGCTTGAGCGAATTGATGCGGTGCATTATCGCAACCCCAACACCGGCCGCGAGACTCCGCTGCAAGCCGTCCCGGTGGAGCAACTGCGCGGCGTTTACAAGACGCTGTCTGGCATTCCCCAAGCCTACGCCACCGTGGGAGACGACAGCATCATCATCCTGCCTTACCCAACTGAGGCAAACAGTATCATCCTGTACGGTACCCGCTCCATCGTGGCACCAGCGGGCGCTGAAGAACTCATCGAGATTCCTGACCGCTACTATCCGCTATTGCTGAGCCGAGCACTGTACCACATGCTCATCACACACCTGGCAGACACGCAGGCAGCAAACGTCAAGAATCAAGAGTTTCTTACCCTCGTGGCGCGTTTTATCCAAAAGGAGAGCAGCGCATCCCGGAGTGGTCGCAACATGTATCGTAAGCGGGGCACCTACTAATGGCTGACGAAACCTTTTTCAGAGACACAGCAGAGACCGGGCGGGAAGACACTATTCAAGCCGGGACGTTCGGTGGGCTAAACACGACCGCCAACGCCCTGAACCTGCCGTGGACCGACTCGCCTCAGATGCTCAACGTCGATGTGACCATTGGTGGCAACGTGGTTAAGCGCAAAGGCACGCGCCTGCTTGGTCAGGTAGCGACCTCAGATATTGCCTCGCTTTCACAATTCCGTCTCGGCTCTGGCCTGAGCTTCATCGTGGCCAAAGCCCGTCGTGACCTCTACATCTACGAGACCATTGACGATGTGCTGACCAACGTGACCACCTTCGATGAGGTGTGGACTGAAGCCGCTGCTGGAGACCGACCAGGCATTGTGAGTACCAACGAGGCCGAACCTCGGATGCTTTTTTTGACACCCAACAACACTCCCATTCAGCTCCATGCCGTAGAGGTCGCTGAGCGCATGGTTGAGGCGGTGGTGAAGTTCACCATCCCCGACGCCGCTGGTCGCTTCGCAAACGCTGTGCCTGGTGAGACGTTGTTCTGCTACGTCAATGCGACTCGTGTGGACCCGTCAACCTACAGACTGGACACCGACGGCTTGACCTACTCTGAGCCGCTCGAAGTTGGCGACGTGCTCGTGTTCGTGAACTTCACCTGGCAGTGGTGGGCCGAGGCCGAACTCTACGATGTGAACCGATTCTACGACGTGGCCACTCGTTTCCACGTTGACGACTCTGACCGGGTCATTCCCATCCCCCAGACGCTACGAGATGGCGCAGAACTAGACACGTACGGCCTGTACCGCATCTATGCAACTTGGGGTGGCCAAGGCGACCGCAATGAATCCTACTTCACTCGCGCCATCCGACCCACTGACGGGTTGCAGTACCTCCCGAGCACAGGCGTCATCAACTGGGCCGATGCTGGTTGGGACTTTCCACCCGTAGGGACCAGTCACTTCATGTTTGGGGGCTTTACTTTCATTACGGGTTCAGGCCCACCGGAAGAGCGTACTCCTCCATACACTCTCCACATGTTGCGGATTCGTAAGCTCAACATGAATGGTGGCAAGAAGATTAAGCCATCCAACCTTATTGTGCAGGGCTACGATTTTGACGCGCCCTACGCCATCACGCAAGCAGGGGCAGCAGCGACCACCAACTTTGCCTCCTACCTGCTCTTCGATGGCGACAACTGGACAGACCCCAATGCAGTCAACCCAGCAGCGCAAATTGCAACACCCGCTCTGCGCTTCCCTACGCCCCTAGAACCCGCCTCAAATGCCGAAGGCAACTACATAGTCCTTGACCGTGGCGCACGCCGTGGTGCCCCTCTGGGTGACCTCGTACGCTTCATTAACAGGGAGCCTCGTTGGGTCGGCTCAAGCAGTACGAACGTTTTGAGCAAGTACCGCCTAGGTGCAGCTGTCCCGGCATACGGCCTGGGCAAGTTTGCCGACTACGGTGCAGGCTTGTTCCCATCGACGGGTGCCATCTTCAATGGGCGACTTGTGCTTGGTGGTGTCGTA
>Ga0100403_1003617_pt1 | contig 11376 bp, 9 predicted proteins | sample CryGeymet201501t_FD_83663 | JGI IMG/M metagenome (GOLD analysis project Ga0100403, IMG submission 83663) | Groundwater microbial communities from Crystal Geyser aquifers in Utah, USA - Crystal Geyser metaG 2015-01t | ecosystem: Environmental > Aquatic > Deep subsurface > Groundwater | place: USA...
TTAGCGATTCATACATCGGCGAATGATATTCATCGTGATGATGAAATATTATTTGATCAAACTAAAATTCGCTTAACACAATTGAGTGTTGATTTTAATTATGACTTAGCTCGTGATCTCATCATTAAGTTTGATGGGCTCTGTGATGCGATTGCCTTGTCAGGAATTCCTCCTGTAATGAAAGCAGGACAAAATCTTTTTTCTCATCCTTGGAGAGATAAGCTTCTCAACACTGCAGAAGAAACTCCAGTCCTCGATGGTCTTGTTTTAAAAGAAATTTATATGCCTTGGTTGTTACGAAAATATTTCGTTAATAACCCAGAATGGATTCGAAATAAAAAAATTGTTTTTTACTCTGGTGCTCTGATGCAACAGGTTCTCGACGTTGTCGATGATTTCTCTGAAGATGTAACACTGGCCGACCCATATTTCTTGGCAAAAGTTCCCATGCTCATTAAAGACACACGTGATCTTGGAAAATGGGTCTCGCGTTTTTGGCCAGTGATGAGAAATGTTCCGATAAGAAGAAAAGGTCTTGGTGGATTTAGCGATTCCATTTTAAATTTACCAACGATGAAAGCGGTTCATAATGCACAAATCTTTGTTGCTAATATGGCGACTATCGAATTGATAGATCTTAAACATTTAAGAGGAAAAAAAGTTATTTTAGATGTTTGCAACCAAAAAGTATTAGACATGCTTAAGATGCACGGAGTTGAAGAAGTTCTCATTCTTCTGCCTCAAATGATAGACGGTGTTTTCGTCAATTTTTCTATTCTCGAGGGACTTTTACAAGCGACGCAAGTGTTGAATCAAACACTTTCTGTCGATTTTGTTTTGTCTCACATGAAAAACTTGAAAATCTCTCCCATTGTGGTTAGGTTGGATAAAATAGAAAACTGGGAAACACAATTTCATTATTTATGACCATTATTAAAAGCCATTTATTTATTCTGCCTAACATTCTTTTGAATCCAGGCGGAAAAGTAACTTTAAATATTTTTGAGCCACGTTATCAATCTTTAGTTGAAGATTGCATTTCGAATAAAGTTCCAATGTCCTTAGGAACAGCTTTTACAGATCGAGCTTATGACGATTTGATCCGTATTCCCCATGAAAAGTTTTTATACGTCTCGCCAATTGTTGGTTTCGGGCAAGTGAGACATTTGCATACTGCTGACAATGGACACAAGCTTGTTCTTATCCATGGGCAAATGAAAGGCAAAATTCTTGATATCTATAGTGAGGGGACTCAGTACTTAAGTGCTGATATCGAAGTTATAGATGAGCAACTTGAACTCTCAGCAATGAATAAATTTCTGTTTAGAAGATTACATGCCTTGATCGAAGACAAAGTAAAGCCCATGTTAACTGAAACTCGTGATCGAAAAGTACTTCTGGATTCACTTATTCACCCTAGCGAAGTGGTGGCCTTCTATAGTGAAAATATTCTAAACAGTTTAGAAGCCAAATTACACTTACTTCGTCTTGATGATATCAATGATAAAATTTCTTTTCTCTCTGAATTGATCTTGAGAGCACCGGAAGAGAATGTCTCAAATATGGCTTGATCGCCAAAGCATCTTGGCCGATTTCTCATCTACTTCAATCGCAATGACTTCTGCTGTATTAAAATTTATCGCCTGACCAGTGAGATATTCGACTGCTTCTGCCATGAAAGGCATATGACCCACGAACAAAGTATCTTCTTCGATTAATTTCGCTTCTTCACAAAAAGCGGAGAAGTTATCATTAGGTTTCAATCCTTGCTCTTCAGTTGGTGCACCTAATTCAAGAAATTGGCAGAGATCATAGGCCGTTTCTTTTGCTCGAAGTAATGTCGAGTGGACCACTTTTTTTATATTGAGTTTCATAGGCATCAGCTTGGCGGCAGTTCGTTCCACTTGTTCATGTCCTTCTGGACTCAAGGGGCGTAGCTGATCATTAGGAGCGTCAACTGCGTGTCCATGTCTCATGAGGTAAAGTTTCATAAATATCTTCCTTGATTAAGTGGTGTTGATCTCATGATAATATCCTAATGCTGGATCGACGACATTTTTTAAAGTGGGGTGTTTTACTCACCTTTATGCCTTTACCTGCACTTAGCAAGGAAATCGGATTTATTCGATTGTTTGCAGATGTCGCGTTACAAGGTTCTAGTTATAATGACTCTCAATTTGAAGTTTGGAATTCTTCATTTCAACAGGCCGTTTCATTCAGACCTATTCATGAACAAGAAGAATTGTCTCGATTATTATCAGCATTAGATTTTGCTCCTTCTCGTTGGCTTTTAGGTGGTCCTTGGAAAAGTTGGAGTTTGGAGAGACGTTCTGATCTCGATCTCATGCTAAGTTCATGGAAAACATCTCGCTTCAGTCTTTTAAAGAAAGGTTATAGTGGTCTTATTTCTTTAACTCAATCGAGTTGGTACGCGCTTGATCCATCATGGCCAGGAATTGATTATCCTGGTCCTCCAAGCAAATGGTGGGCAACATGAGTGAGCAAGTCGTCGAAGCAGATATCGTCATCATTGGAACCGGAGCAGGTGGTGGAGAAGCGGCAAAGCTTCTTTCAAAACATTTTAAAGTCGTGATGGTAGAAGAAGGTCCTCATCGCACAAGCGATGATTTCAAAATGAAGGAATCTACAGCTTACCCTGAACTTTATCAAGATAGTGGTGCCAGACTCACGGTCGATGGAGCAATTAAAATTCTGCAAGGAAAAAGTGTTGGAGGTTCGACAACTGTCAACTGGACTTCTTCTTTTCGCACTCCTCTTGAGACTCTTAATCATTGGAACAAAGAATACGGGGTGAATTCCTTAACTCAGGAAAGTTTGCTTCCTCATTTTTCTCGAATTGAAGATGAATATGGCATTGCTCCTTGGGATGGCGAACCCAATTTGAATAATCAATTGATGGCCAATGGAATGAGTAACCTAGGAATTCGACATGGAGTCATTCCACGCAATGTAAAAGGTTGTTTGAATCTTGGTTATTGTGGAATGGGTTGTCCGACCAATGCCAAGCAATCAACGCTCGTCAATGCTATTCCACGAGCGATTGAAAACGGTGCTAAACTTTTTTCACAGTTTAGAGTAGAGAGATTGCTTTGGAAAATGGATAAAATTGTTGAAGCCTTAGCCTATTCTGTTACTCCGAATGGTAGACATGAAGCGAATAAAAAAACACTAAGATTTAAAGCTCGACATTTTCTCTTATGCGGTGGAGGTATAAATACTCCTATTCTGTTAATGAAATCTGACCTACCAGATCCCTATTTTAATATAGGTAATAGAACTTTTCTCCATCCAGTGACGATCTCACTCGCTCAATTTAAACAAAAAGTTGAAGCTTATCAGGGAGCGCCTCAGTCTATTTACTCTGATCATTTTTTATGGCCTGAAGACAATAGCCTTGGATTTAAAATAGAAGCGCCTCCCATTCATCCCGCCCTGACGAGTTCACTTATCAATAATCATGGGAACGAAGCCTCTGACATGATGAAAAAGTTTGCGCATTTTCAAGGAACCATCGCCTTAGGGCGTGATGGTTTTCATGAGCAGTCACAAGGGGGAAGAGTTGTGATGACGGGGAGTGAGAGATTTGGTCTCGACTACCCTTGGAATGATTATTTAACAGATGGTTACAAAAAAGCCTTATTAACGATGGCCACGATTCAATTTGAAGCAGGTGCTGAAAGTGTCTATCCACTTCATCGTTTTGCTCGTCCCTATAAAACTTTGAGTGACGTCAAAAACTTTCTCGCATCGTGTTCAGTTGATCGTTACGATCTTCAAGTGGTTTCGGCCCATGTTATGGGAGGTGCGGCCATGGGAAGCGATGAAAAAAAATCAGTGGTTGATAATTATGGGCGCTTTCATCAAATGTCGAATCTCTTTATTTTTGATGGTTCGATCTTTCCAACTTCATTGGGAGTCAATCCGACAGAATCTATTTTAAGTTTTAGTTCACTACTCACTCATCAATTAATCGAGAAAATAAAATGAAAGAAATCCTAGATCAACTTTTGCTGTCAAAAGATGAGTATTTTTATTGCCATCGTGAAATTGTCAAAATCACAAAAGAACCCACTTATAGTCGTGCAAAACAAAAAGGAAAACTGATTTTAGTGACAGCAATGTCTCCTACTTCTAGTGGAGAGGGAAAGACCACCACCGTTGTTGCTTTAAATGATGCTTTGAAAAAGTTAGGACATTTATCGATTGCTACTTTAAGGCAGCCCTCTTTAGGTCCAGTATTTGGAATGAAAGGAGGAGCCTCTGGTGGCGGGCGAGCATCGATCGAACCTGCCGATAAAATTGATTTTGGTTTGACAGGTGATTTCGCTCTCATCGAATCGGCCAATAATCTTTTGGTTGCGTTGACTGAAAATCATATCTATCAGAAAAATTTACCTCAATTAAAAGCGGATGAACTGCTTTTACCTCGATGCATGGATATGAATGATCGAGGGTTACGAAATTTTACTAATTCTCAAGGACAAAGGCATTTTGTCATTACTGCGGCCAGTGAGCTCATGGCGATATTAAGTTTGTCAAAGAATCATGCCGATCTTGAACGAGCGATTTCTAAAGTGGCCTTGGCCTATGATCATAGTGGAAAGGTTGTGACCGCTGGAGAGTTAGGATTTCATAAAGCAGCAGTAAAAATACTTCATGATGCTCTTTACCCCAATCTCGTAAGAAGTAGGGAAGAGGCTCCTATTTTTATGCATGCAGGTCCTTTTGCCAATATTGCTCAAGGCACTTGCTCGATTCGTTCAACTTCGCTCGCATTAGATATGGCCGATTTCGTAGTGACTGAAGCTGGATTCGGAGCTGATCTTGGAGCAGAGAAGTTTTTTGATATCAAATGTCAACGTGGAAATTTATCGGTGGCCGCTGCTGTTTTAGTCGTTACGACTAAGGCCATTGCAGAACACGGTATAGAAAATGTTAGAACTCATTATCAAAATCTTCAATCGTTTGGTGTTCCTGTGGTTGTCACCATCAACAAGTTTGCGACAGATAGCGATCAAGAATTGAGTTTGTTATTGAATGATTTTGCACAAGAGGGATGGGATGCCGTTATTTGTGAGGGCTTTGCTTTAGGAAGTGAAGGAAGTCTTGATTTTGCATCTAAGATTGTGTCAATTGCACAAAGTCATGCCGTGCAATCTCTCTATAAAAATCAATCTCAATTTAAAGATAAGGTCACTCAAATAGCAACACAAATATATCGTGCTCAAAATGTTGAGTGGTCTCCGTTGGCACTTGAAAAAATCAAGCGATGGGGAAGCTCTCTTCATTCTTTAAATGTCTGTATTGCTAAAACACCACTTTCTTTCAGTGATGATCCGCAAATTAAAGGATCTCCTACTGATCATACTTTACACGTAAGAGATCTTGAAATTAAGTATGGAGCAGAGTTTGTGATTGTTCTCTGTGGAAAGGTTCAACTTATGCCAGGTTTGCCAAAGCATCCTAGGGCCTTGTTGTTTTAATTCAGTAGAATATTCTGAACGACACCTTCACAGCTCACTGTCTTATGATGGCGAGTAAACATCTCTATGCACTTTTTACCTTTGAGAGTTTTAGATTCTCCATTTAGGCAGTTGGCGTATTCTATCCACCTAAGCCAGGCTTCGTTATTTGCAGAGTAGTTTTTTCCATAATATCCATATTCGTATTTCATATTAAATCTTGATTTTTGAAGATCAGAAACTTCAATCCCTGTTAATGACGAGAAATCATCTTCAAAAACTCTGAAAAAACTCTCAGACCATTGCTCATAAATTGTTGTTGTCATCCAATCTGGGGCTTGATTTCCATGGAGCATGCCAACGGCGAGATGAAGACGTTTGCTATTAACATTTCCGCTTTCCCATATCTCGGCCATTCCATTGTTCTGTGTATTTTCAACGAACTCTTTTAGAATATAAGAGTCACCAAAGTCTCTTAAGACAATTCTTCCTGTTGGTTTCATTTTGCTGTCGAGTTCAATGAGAAAGTTTTGCGAGTGAGGTGAATCATAAGTAACTCCGGTCATTGCTGTAAATTCTGCAACAGCATGTCCCATGGACTCTGCATAGTGCTTACCCCAGAATTTTGCAGGATCAACAGAGCCATTTATTTCTGCAATTTGGCGACCTACATCACTATGAAGCGCAGAGAAGCCAGGAAGGTAATAATGTTTGCCACTTGGTACATCATTAAGTGAACGCATAATCATGGCCTGATCAATATCGGGAATTCCGACAGCAAAAGGCTCGTCTTGAATGACTAAATGTTCAGCATCCATTTTTTCGGTGATTGATTTAACCCAATCAGAAATCTTTCTAATTTGCTTGGCGTCTACCCAATCTTGCTTTTTATCTTTCCAATTTCCACCAGTGTTATTGGTTGAAACCTTGAGAGACATACTTGCACCAGTTTCTGGATTTACGACAATCATTGAACGTGATGCTGTATAGTATCCTTCAAAGAATGTTTTAGGTTCAGAATCAAGTCCTTTACCATCTAACCATTTTTTGAGTTCCAAATGCCACTTCGTATCTTCTGGATTGATAAGCCATCTGACATAATCTTTTCCGTCTTTTTTAAAGATCACGGACTCACGGACCTGAGGATCGAGATCGGCCCTAATATCTTTTTCAATGGCCTCTAAGGGAATTTCATAATGTTGAAGAGCGATTTTATCATTTGAGCGAACACCAGCACCATTGACTTTGGTTTCCCAATCAACGAGTTGTTTAACATTGCGGGGAGTTGTGTCTGAAGAGAACATGCGCAAACGGGGCCCTTGGCAACTGAACGCTAAGAGCGAAGCCAATACAAAAGACAGAACCGTCGAATTAAGACTCGTTTTCATCAACACTCCAAACAAATATATTTGATTCCCACGTTACCTTTTCGGAAATCTTTGTCAGAAATTGAGGGACTTTTATGGGGTAAGGTATTGATATTACATTAGTAAAAACTGGCCAACTCGAGCACCGCATGATAGCCATTAAGTAATGAAAAAGATTGAAGAAAGAGTCCAAGATATAGCCTCAGATTTTGCCCGATTCAAGGATTGGGAAGGTCGCTACAAGCACTTGGTTGAACTTGGCAAAGAGCTACCGGATATTTCAGAAGATAAAAAAACGGAGACTTTCAAAGTTCGTGGCTGCCAATCACAAGTTTGGTTGATTCCACGTTTAGAAAATAAGCGCGTTTATTTTGAAGCAGATAGTGATGCTTCAATCGTAAAAGGAATTGTTGCTCTGTTGGTTTCCATCTACAGCGACAATACTCCTCAAGAAATTCTCAATCTCAAATTAGATTTTTTAGACAGTATTGGATTAAAGCAACACTTAAGTATGAACCGGGCCAACGGCCTGGCTTCAATGGTGAAACAGATTCAAATGTATGCCTATGCTTATCAAACGCAAATAGGTCAGGGGTAATATGCAACTAAATCGACCTCGTCGCAATCGTCGTAGTCCCTCAGTCCGATCCATGGTGGCCGAGACCGTATTAACCACTCACGATTTGTTGGCGCCTCTCTTTGTCGTCGAAGGGCATAATCAACGTATTCCCATTCAATCGATGCCTGGACAATTTCGTTTGAGTATCGATCAGCTAGTACTTGAGGCTAAAGAAATTTATTCTCTCGGTATTCCCTCAATTGCATTATTCCCGGCCATTGAAGCTGGTTTAAAAAATTCAAAAGCGACAGAAGCGATTAACCCCGACGGGCTTTATCCAAGGGCCTTAAGAGCTGTTAAAGAGGCCGTGCCTGGTTTAACTCTGATGACTGACATTGCCCTCGATCCGTACAATTCTGACGGGCATGATGGACTTGTTGACCCTAAGAGTGGCGAAATTTTAAATGATCAAACTTTAGAAATCCTCTCTCAAATGGCCGTTCTCCAAGCCGAATGTGGTGCCGAAATTGTGGGACCTTCAGATATGATGGATGGTCGAGTAGAAGCGATTAGAAAAGCTCTCGAGAGCAATGGGCATCACCATACACTCATCATGAGCTATTGCGCAAAATACGCTTCCAGTTTTTATGGGCCGTTTAGAGATGCTCTCGATTCTGCTCCAAAAGCAGGAGATAAAAAAACTTATCAAATGAATCCTGCTAACGTTAGGGAAGCGCTACGTGAAGCTCAATTAGACGAACAAGAAGGCGCAGATATTTTGATGGTAAAGCCCGGATTGCCTTATCTCGATGTCATAAAAACTTTGAGAGAAAACACCCATCTTCCCATTGCTGCTTATAACGTCTCGGGGGAGTACGCCATGATAAAGGCCGCTGCTGAAAAGGGGTGGCTTGATGGTGATCGGGCCATGATGGAAATGCTTTTATCTTTTAAACGTGCTGGGACAGATATTATCTTAACTTATTTTGCCAAAGAGGCAGCCAAGATACTCAACTCATGAGGACTTACATGAAAATAATATTTATCACATTAACTCTGCTGTGCTCTCTTAGTCTTATGGCGCAAGAGAATCCTTATCTGATGATGAAGGATATTCAATTGGCTTTAGATTCAGTTGATTATCAACCTGATAATGCAGCTGACACGGTAGTTGAGTATCAAAAAATATATCCTCTCGAATTAAAATTTACTTCATGGCTCGAGCAATTTCATTCAGAATTAGTGACAAAGATAGATCAACAAGTCGCCCTCTCTGGTGGAGAACTCACTCTTCTTCACAAAGCCTTAAAAACTTTCTTTGTTATTCACTCAAGAACATTGGCCTTGGTTGAAGCATGGGAACCCAAAACAAAAGAACTATTCACAAGTGATGTCGAATTGAGCACACGTCATCTTTTATGGCTTAATATGCGTTGGAGTGGCTTGACTCGTATGCTCAAGGTTTATCAACCTTTTCTTTCTAATGAAAAGCTTCGCCGCTTACTCAACTCTGCCGACTCAGCTTATGCGATTGAGAAAGATCAGCTTTTAGGATTTATCTATGGTCTCTTTAGCCGCAGCTATTTAGGCGCCCTAAATAACGGACGTATTTCGATAAATAATTCGACAGCCATCATTGAAGATTTAAGAACTCATTCTGCGCTCTTTGATCGCTTTTTTGATCTCTTAAAATCTCAGATGGGTTCAGAATTTGTCACAAGTGCAGATCGTTCTGACTCAGAAATTGATCGTTATGATCAATATGCTAAAAAAGATGGTCGTGCTCGTTTTCTTAATACTGTTTTTCATCATCTCAGTGGTGCTTTTGGTAATTTTGCTGGAAGTATCAGATGGAGAAAAGGTTGGCTGGACAATAACCCAACTTTGAATAATGAAATTGCCAGTAAGCTCATTCCTTTTGATATGATTACTGAGAGAACACCGTTTGCTTTAACGGATAAATTTATTCCTGGAAATTTCGGTCACAATGCTATTTGGCTTGGAACAAAAGATCAGTTGCAAGCATTAGGTTTGTGGGAGCACCCTTCGGTTAAACCCATTCAACGTCAAATTGAACAAGGGATGTCGATACTAGAAACTGATCGTAAAGGAACTCATCTTAAAGATATTGCTGAATTTATGAAAATCGATGAATTCGCTATCATGAGAAATAAAGATCTCTATAGTTCTCCAGAAAAAATGGAAAATTTGTTAGAAGTAGGGATTGCCCAGCTTGGTAAAACTTATGATTTTAACTTCGATGTTGAAACGACTGATCGCTTAGTATGTTCAGAACTTTTGTATCAATCATTTGGTGATATCAAATGGCCAACTGAGTACATCGCGGGAAGAAATACTATTTCTCCCGATAACGTTACAAAACTCATGTACTATGAGAATGCACCTAATAAACTCATCTATTATGTAGCTGCCTTTAAAAAAGGCGTACTTGAATATCTTGATCTTTTGGATCTTGCTCCAAAACTCAAGTATCGCTTGAATGACGAGCGCTCAACTGCGGAAGTTCCCTATTTTGAAGAAAGAACGAAAAAGTGCAACAAGATGATGAAGGGTGAACAACTTTTTAACGCTTGTACGACTGTTTGGGTCCACCATATCTACTAAAGTTTAACTTTTTTAACTCGATAAGTAAGTCATTATTATTTGATGGAATTCGAGTTGAAAAATTTAAGTTTTCTTGGAAGATTTATTTTAGTGGCCATTGGCTACTTTCTTTTGGCCCGTCTTGGCGTTCAATTAAGTACAATTAACGACAATATTTCTCCGATTTGGCCAGCTTCAGGGCTAGCAATTGCAGCAGTTATTCTTGGAGGACCGAAGTATGTCTTTGCAATTGCGATTGGGGCATTAGCGGCAAATCTCAATTTGAAAGCTCCACTATGGGTTGTCTTGTCTATTACCTTTGCAAATAGCTTTGAAGGATATTTTGGAAACTTCATTTTTAAGCGAATTGAAGGGTTTTCTTCGAAGTTTGTTTTTCACAATGATTTTTTTAGAATGATCGTTAGTATTTTTATTTCTGGTCTAACTTCTTCTTTCATTGGCGTAGGTGCTCTTTATGTAGCGAATTTTATACCAGAAAAAGTTCTGTTGAATTCTTTTATCACTTGGATGAGTGGAAACGTCGTAGGCGCGTTGATTCTCTTACCTTTAATTTTAGAGACAGCAAAAAATCATAAGATAAAATGGAATTTAAAAATAGAAATGCCTTTGATCTCATTTTGTGTATTTATCGTACTTTCGGCATATTTGCTGATTTTTAGTTCCAACAAAATGTATCTGTATTCAATTCTTTTATCCTTAATGTTCATGAATTTGTATAACACCTATCAAAAATCACTTTTTGCGATTCTGGTCTTGTCTATTTTAAGCATTTTTGGAGTCATAACTCATCAAGGACCTTTTGAGGGAGCTCTGGTTTTTCAAAATTTAATCTCCATGCAGTTATTTCTCATATGTATTATTTTTTCCAATCTTTTTATTCAAGGTTATAAAAATAAAGTTTCACTAAAGACCTTATTTCCTTATCTTCTCATTGGTTGGGCTATCTCAATGACTATTTTTTCCTTTGCAGGTAAGTGGGATATGCATCAAGATCAAGATCTCTTCAAAGATTATATCCATAAAGCTATAGAAAATTTAAAAACTCATGCACTAGTTTATGAAAATACTTTGAGATCAGGTGTCGGACTTTTCTTGGCCTCAAATGATGTCAGTCGTGACGAATGGAGAATTTACTCAAGTACCTTAAATTTAGAACAGAGATTTGAAGGTATAAATGGGATTGGTTTTATTCAAGAAGTTAAAAAATCAAAAACTGAAAGAGAAAAATTTATAAAGATGGAAAATCTCATAAATCCAGAGTTGAAATTTAAGATACATAGTGTTCCTGGAGGAGATCAGTTTAATTATGTTCATTATGTCATTAAATACATAGAGCCTCAAA
>Ga0100403_1003619_pt1 | contig 11371 bp, 16 predicted proteins | sample CryGeymet201501t_FD_83663 | JGI IMG/M metagenome (GOLD analysis project Ga0100403, IMG submission 83663) | Groundwater microbial communities from Crystal Geyser aquifers in Utah, USA - Crystal Geyser metaG 2015-01t | ecosystem: Environmental > Aquatic > Deep subsurface > Groundwater | place...
CCTCCCGGACCCACATACGTTTTTTTGACCAGAAAGGACCCGAAGACCTGTGGGCATGCCGTGTGATGCCTAACCTGCATGGCATAGGCCTTGCACAAGCCCCGCCGCCATTGTGCCAGGTGCTGGCAGTCAATTTTTTGACATACCACAAAGCCCTAATCAAATAGTGACCGCCTGTGCCCGTCTGCGTATCATTATAAAGCAGCCGTTTGGCGGTCGGCTGGGCTGACTGGTTGTATTGCGGGGTGGATTGACAAAAAAACAACACCCATGTTAAAATAAATATTGACATAATGTTATCACCCGTGTTATAAATAATAAAACGCTGGCAATAACGCCGCATAACACGGGAGAACGAACATGAGATTACAGTATCAAAACAGCATGGGAAATTGGACGAATTGCACAGACGGCACCACATACGGATCGTATGGAAATGTCATTCAATGTTCGGGGAAATGGGTGGACAGGACGGAAGAGTTTTTTGAACGTATTTTGGCGAACAAACAACGTACTCCAGATGGTATGCGTTTAATGACCAGGGATGAAGTTATGGCGGCATTACATGCTGGCCAGAGCCTCAGGAATGACCCGGCAGACTGGTATAGTGTGTGCCGAGACGGCGAGGCTATTGAGAGAATCAGAGAGGAAAGGTTCGCAAAACAACCGCATGTTGAAATGAAAAGATGCGCCTGCGGTCATACGATCCCCAAACATCTATCCATGTCAACCAGTTCAGGCAGTTCGTGCGCTGATTGCTACGACAGAATGAGTTTATAGGGGGCTGCCATGACTGACGATCCTAGATTTACAACCAACAATCACGATGGGACAACCACCTGCGGCAACGGCAGATTAATCGTAACCCTGCCCACCACGGAATTTGAAAAAATAGGTAGATATGGCGTTTTTAACGACGCTATGCGAGCACTGGCAAACAGAAGTGAGGCTAAAAAAATACAGAATGAGCCGGTTGACCATAATGAGGTAATCTCCCTCGCTCACGCAACGTTGGTAGCTGATTATCTGGCCGGAAATGGACGATATAATTTTAACGACACTATGATGCGGCTACATGGCGGACACAGAATGTCTGCTGGTATGCAGGCTGATGTAGATGCCGCCAACGCATACGCCATTGGGGTTTTAAATCCTGTTTCTCCACAAAAACTTATAGAGTGGGTTTCTGATTTTTTTGAAACTCATGGAGAGTCTCCTGAGTCCAATAGAGAATACCGCCGACAGTTGAAAATTGAAAAATTGAAAATCGGTGCGGGTGTCGACCACGATGCAGCGGAGGTGTTGGCTAGCGCAGTCGAAACATTAGAACGACAACGCATGGATGAAATTAAATACCGGCAGGCGATTGGTGGGTGGTGTGCTGATTGGAAAATAGAGATAGTCAGTGAAATGCCTGAACAAATAGGAATGTGTCGATATGGAGAGAGTTTATCAGCGAGAGAATTGGCTGATAAAACAGGCGTTCAACACTCCCGGATTCGTCAGATTGCCGCCAGTATTCCCGGTGGGAGTTTAACAGATTCTGGCTGGAAATTCCCCAGCTCTGCCGTTGAGTATGTAAAATCTCTTCCTGGACGCGGCAGGCCACCGAAAAAAGTTTGAAGCACGAAGCAATACAACGACCAAAATCACCGGCACCGGGCCGGTGAGCTGGATGAAAAAAATAAAGCGGCTCCCCGGTGTCCGCGTGTATTGCCTGGTTAGATTTTATTTTGTTGGGGGCACAAAATAGAGGGTACAAATAAATTATTGACGATTACTATTATTAGTGGTAAAATAAGGCCATTCTTTTGATAAATCAAAACCAAGGAGGATGGCGCCATGAAGTGCTACAAGTGCGGGTATGTGTGGGAGGAAAGGAAAACGGAGCCGAAGGCTTGCCCCAGTTGCAAGAGCCGGGCTTATGCAACTGGCAGAAAGTATGCGCATGGGGTGGTGCATAGCGCCAAGGCCCAAGGGGATTTGATACCGCAACCGTGCGAGGTGTGCGGATTGATGAAGGTAGAGGCGCACCACACAGATTACGAAAAGCCTTTAGTGGTAAATTGGTTGTGTCGGAAGCACCATAAAGAGGTTCATTCAAAGCCAAAAGAGCAAAAAGGAAAAAGGCCAGTAGGTAGGCCGGTGGGGACAATAGGGACCACCAAGCCAAATGCCAGAAGAGTTGCGCTGAAGATCCGATGGACAGCGGAGGAAATAAAAGAGGTAGAAGTAGCTGCCGAAAAAGAAGGAATTACCGTAAGTTCGTTCATCCGGGAAGCGGCTCTGGCAAGGGGTACAAAATAAACAAAAAAACCGCTTGCAATGTGATTAAGTTGGGTGTACAGTATATTTAACAAAGGGCAATAACGCCCGACACTCAAAAGGGAGATACGACCATGACTAAAGACCAAATTATTGCTGAACTCAACAAAACCGATGACTGGAAGGACTTGGGTTTTGAAAGTGTTGCCGATGATGGGAAAAACACTCTGCTCAGGAGAAAATGCGGAAAAGGGTTTATGCTCCTAAATCGGTTTGAAAACTACGCAGACGAGAGAGAAGACGGCGAGGCCCCGGTTTACAGCGATGACGTAGAGGGTTGGGATTCTGGTCGATGAGCGCAGAGATTAAAAAGAGCCGGGGAAAGCCCCACGGCTCTTTAAAAGAAAATGCCAGGAGGGTGGCAATTAAAATCCGCTGGACTGAGGCCGAAATTGAGACGGTGAAGGCTGGGGCAGAACGGGCCGGGGAAGATGTTTCTTCTTTTATTCGGGCCGCTGCCCTTGGCCGATGCCGTAAAATCTAACGACCAAGGCAACCTGCACCGGCCAATGAAGGTGCAGAAATAAGAAACGGCGGCTCCCGGTGTCAGGTTAGCCGCCTTGTTGGGCGACATGCCCCGGAGGAAATGACATGGGAAGAGAAGTACGTAGGGTTCGTCCTGATTGGCAACACCCCACAGACGGTGAATATGGCAACGGCGAAATTAGGTACAAGCCCCTGCACGAAGGGTACAAAGAGGCGGCAGAGGACTTCATGGAAATGGCCAACTCCAAAGGACTGCAAGAGGCCGTTGATTATTTCGGCCAGGCCCCGGACAAAGAAGAATACATGCCTGATTGGACCGACGAAGAGGCGACCCATTACCAGATGTACGAGGACACCACGGAAGGGACGCCAATTTCTCCGCCGATGGCAAGCCCTGAAGAACTCGCCCGATGGCTGGTTGACAACAATGCAAGCGCCATCGGTGGCGAAACTGCCAGCTATGAAGCATGGTTGAGGGTGGCCAACAGTGGCTTTGCCTGTTCGGGCGTTATCAGTAGCCACGGGCTTGAAAGTGGTGTCGAAGCGATGGCGCGTGGATAGACGCCCAACAAGTTATTAACTGGACGGAATCCGTCCTGTCAACACCACAATTTGTGGTGTTATCCATAAAGCAAAAATCGCAATATGACGACATCGAAACAAAGTTGATTGAGAAAAATTAGAAGCATGGATTTTGCGCTATAGCTGACCACCAGCCAGCATAATCACCTATAACCAGGCCTGCCCGGTGCCTTTGAACCGGGCGACTTTTTAACTTTTCGACGTAAAAGGAGAAAACATCATGTCTAAAATTACCTCACAAAATCTTAACGATGGAGCACAGACCAGGCGGCAGGCAGTGGCAATTTTATCATCATATTTTGGTAGTTGCCCTGATTTTAGACTGCCAAAAATTGGCCGTGCCGTGGTTATTGTGCCGCCCAAATATGACGGCTTGATGCCAGAAAATGAGATAGGGGACCTTGAACGGCTTGCGAACGAAAACACCCGGCTTGCTGTAATTGCCAGCGATGCCGCGAAAATAGAGGGCGAAGAGATTAAGCGTATGGGAATGCAAATAATTTCCGAGAAAAAACCAGCATGGGCACAAGCGGCCATTATTGCCGAGCTGCGGGAAGACGAAAGTGATATTTACACGGATTATCACGGCTCATCCACGGTCAGGGAGGTTATAATAGGCTGGAGCAAGCACAAAAAAGACCTGTTCCCGGAGATGCGGAAAGCTGCAGCTGCTTGCGGTATGGAAGAATTAAAAGAACTTGGGCCTGGTTGTGATAAACATTATGCCTATTTAGCATGGGACCACGACAGCAGCGACAAAGCAAAGAAAGAAGCTTCATTTATTAGCGGCTACGATGAATATTATTACAAAGGTCAAATGGTCCATTTTTCCATGGATGATAAGCGAAGTCCGGAATTTTCGACAGAGACAGAGCTTGACAAGTGGATACAGGGCAAAACGACAAAGGCCGGGACCGAATACAATAAATCGATGGAGAGTTTCGAGCACCGGGAAAAATACAGCATGGGCAGCGGCTACTATCTGAAAAATGGCCATGCCGATTCTACCGGTTGGCAGGTGTCAAAAAATGCCTACCCGTCAGATGCATGGCTTGCCGCTATCGCCGGGCAACCAGGCGGGTACATGGTCCCGGATGAGAAGAAAAAACCGCACAGGGGAAAGCAGATGACTTCTGAAGGCGTAGGGGAAGGCAAGTGCCTTGCAGACGACCAACCCGCCGTAACCGTCACGCTGAACGAAGAAAAAAACGGGGTCGAAATCCGCTTTTCTGAGATCCCCAGCAAAGAAACCAGGGCAGCACTAAAAGAGCAGGGGTTCAGGTGGTCAAAGTTTGGCCAGTGCTGGTATGCAAAGCAGAGCGCCGAGGCTTTATCTTTTGCCGAGTCCTTGTCGCATCCTTCAGCCACAGATTTTCCTGTTTTGCCGCCTCAAATGAGGGCGGAGAACGAGAAAAAACCACAACCGTCAATGCCAGAACACGCACTCACATACAATACTGACACATGGGAAACATGCAAATATTACGTTGCCGTTAATTGCACGGATTCCCCAGCTTTTTGTAGTGATAGCTTGCTTGATGCCACCTACACCTCTATGGAGCTTAACGAGGGCCAAGCGGGGATGAAATACCGTATTTATGAAGGCCCGGCTCTTTTTCCGCCAGCCCCTGCGAATAAGGCCGAAAATATAAAAGGATACGCAGCAATCATGGCCGATGAATCGCTTAAATTGAGGTATCAAGACCAGCTTGACGCCATGTTTCAAATCCGCTTTATAGACACCAGAAACGCCTTGCACGCCCTTGGATGGGAGGGGGCAGGCCGGTCTATGCGGAAGGGTAACCGTTATGAATTAGCCGTTGATTTTGACGCTGCAGGGGCTGGAAAAAATATCGTAGGGGTTGAGTTTTATCTTGACCGGCTGGACGCAGGCGGCAGCCTTGACGACGACTGGCAGAAATGCTTTGCCGATAATCTTACCCTTTCGCCTGCAGAACTTGCCGCCAAGATTGACGCGGCCACCACGCCAAGCCCTGAACCTGATAGGGGAGAAAAAAACCCTATAGCCACCAATTTATTCTGTACTCAAGCTGAACAGGATAGGTGCGAGCAAGTGACTTTTCCGGAAGTGCATAGGGGCGACCAGATGATTTTTAAAAGGAAAATCACCCCATTAGTAGCAGAACTCAGGGAAAACGGCCAGGATCACGAGTTTTACCCGACCACGCCGGAAATTATTAGCCTGGTGCGCCGGTATCTTAATAAAAGCAGTGATGGCCGGGTTTTTTGCTCTGTTTTGGATTGCGGCGCCGGAGATGGCCACACCCTGGCAGCGCTCACCGATGGCAAAAAATACGGCATCGAAAAAAGCCAGATTCTGGTCAACAAGATGCCGCCTGATATTTTCGTGGTTGGTTGTGATTTTCACGAAAACTCATTGATTGATAAAAAAGTTGACTATGTTTTCTGCAACCCTCCCTACTCGGAATATAAAGAGTGGGCAACCAGGATCATCAATGAAGCCAACAGTAAAGAGGTTTTTCTTGTCCTGCCGGAGCGGTGGAAGGATCAGCCCGGCATCCTGGCGGCTGTCGAGGACAGAAAAGCAAGCCACCAGGTCATCGGCAGCGCCGATTTTCTGGAGGCCGACCGCAAAGCACGGGCTAAAGTTGACGTGATTCGAATCAATCTACAAAGGAAAAGCTGTTACGGCCACAACAACACCCCAGATATTGACCCTTTCGAACTCTGGTGTGAAAAAGAGTTCCCGGCTGACTGCCGGAAGAGTGCAGGGCCAAACAGCGCCGACGATACCTTTCGGCGTCGTATTAATGAGCTTGTCCCGGCTCGTGGCCTGGTTCCGGCTTTGGTTGAGCTGTACCACGCCGAAATGGACACGCTACAGGCCAATTTTAAGGCTATATCCGGGCTGGATCGTACCATATTTTCGGAGTTGGGTATTGATTTTCCGTCAATCACTGAGTTTCTGCGTAATCGGATATCGGGTCTGAAAAGCAAATACTGGCAGGAACTTTTTAGCCACCTGGAGGCTATTACCAGCCGCTTAACCGTTGATAGCCGGAAAAAGCTGCTTGAAACTTTAACGGCCAATGTCAGCGTAGACTTTACCGAGTCGAACATATACGCCGTCACCTCCTGGGCCATCAAAAACGCCAATAAATACTTTGATTCTCAGCTCGTGGATGTTTTCGAAGGCCTAATCAACAAAGCCAACTTGGTCAAATACAAGTCAAATCAGAATACTTGGGGCTCTGATAACTGGCGCTTCCGGGAAGAGCTGCGAGATGGCAAAATAACGCATTTTGGTCTTGATTACCGGTGCGTGTTGACCATGCACAATACTTTCGGCAGGCCTGGATATTATGACTACCCAAACGGACTGAATAAATCAATCAACGACAAACTCAATGACCTGGTCACCATCGCCAACAATCTTGGCTTTTTCGCCAAGGCCGATTCTTTCGCGATGTCCTGGGAGCCCGGCAAGCCCAATAATTTCATGCTCAATGACGGTAAGATTCTGATGTCGGTCAAGGCCTATCTTAACGGCAATATCCACGTTAAATTCAATCAAAAATTCCTGCGTAAGCTGAACGTTGAATTTGGCAGGCTGAAAGGCTGGCTCCGTGACCACAGGCAGGCCGCGCAAGAGTTGAACATACCAGAGGCCGAGGCCAAGCAGTTTTTTAAAACCAACTTTGTGCTTGAATGTTCAAGCGTGAAGCTGCTGGCGGCATAGGGGCAGCCAAGTGACCCAAGGCAACATAGGCGGACACAAGTGACTTGTGTCACACAAACATTCGGGAAAATATCCCCGACATCTGGAAAATAGCACCAGGAGGATTTCAAAAAATGCTGACAAATAGAGACCGCGCCGAAAATGGCGCAAGACTGCTGGATATGGCCCCATACGAGGAGGATCAAGATTCCGCCCTGGTTGATATCCTGACCGACCTGATGCACTATTGCAATCAGACAGGCATGCATGATTTTGAAAAAGGGCTGAGCGCAGCCAGGCTGCACTATGCGGCAGAGACCAGTGGGCCAAGGCGATGAGTAAAAAAATTAAAAAGCTTATCAAAAAAGTCAGGCACCGCCTGGACTGGCCTGTCACAGAGGTTTACGGGCATAACATAAAAGAACTAAACATCCACAGCTATCCGCACGAAAAACGGCATGTAATCAACATCCCGGATCATGATGTGCGTGATATAGAATTTTTGCATGAGCTTGGTCATGCGACATTGTGCGAGACTGTTCATCCAATGTTTTCCGGGAGCTTGTTTGAGTTTAACGATCCTGACCTCTTGCAATTGTTTACCCCAGCTATCCAGGCGGCAAATGATTGGTTTATTGATGATTGGCTGCACAAGCTGGCCCCGAAAGAGACTGAAAAAGAGATTGTGGAGCATTACAATATGGTCAGGCGGCGGCTGAAGCAAGATAAAAATGCCGACCAGACCATACTTTGCATGGCGGCTTTTTTGATTGCCCAGGCGTCCAGATATTGCGGCATTACAGCGAAAGTTGAAGGGATTCTTGCCGAGGCTGTCCGGGTGATATCGTCTGTTGACCCGGCACCGCCGACCCTCGATAAGCTTTGTCTTGTCTTTAATGGCCTGGCGGCTCTATACACTGCATATCAGGTTGAACCTGTTGTTGCTGAGGATGGCTTGACTGTGTGGAGGTTGAAACCATGATGCAACCAATGAGAGCCCACGATTTAAACATTAACGAGTTGCCGTGCCTTCCTGCTTTTGTCATGCCAAAAAAAAACGGCATACGCGGCACATGGAACGATGAAAAAACAGCACTCCGAACCAGAAACGGGCGAAGCATTACCGGCCTTCCTCATATAGTGGATGCACTTAAGCAGTGCCGCTTGTCAGAGTTTTGCCCAGACGGTGAACTGTATAATCACACACTTGCCTTTGAAGAGATTAACGGACTTGTCCGTCGTAAAAAAGCAGCTTTAAGCTCACAGGCTATTGAGTTTCACATTTTTGATTTTGCCGTGTTCGATGTACCAATGGATGTCAGAATCGAAATGCTTAAAGACATCCAGGAGACCGGCTGCATTAAAGTGGTGGAGAGCAAGATTGTCTACACTAAGGCCGATATTTTAAAAGCCTATGATGAATATTTGTACTATGGGTACGAGGGCTTAATTTTACGCACAATGGACGGAGAGTACCGTGAGGAACTTGACCATGCCGACCTATTCAGACTAAAGCCAGCGTATGATCTAGAAGCTAAGCTGGTCGACTTTATCCCTCACGTCCAAGGAAATATCATTGCCAGCCTTATTTTGCAGCTGCCGAATGGCAAGAGGTTCAGGTGCGACGGCATGACGGCTCAACAGCGCCAGGAGCTGTATCGTGACAAGCCGCTAGGTGACGACATAACAGTGCAGTACAACACATTAACACGCCGGGGAATCCCGCTAAATCCCCGTTATAAGTCCAGGAGGTATGATATATGAAATGCAAGGAATGTAAGCTTGTGAAGATGGTAGATGATTTCTTGAAGAAGAAAGTCTCTATAGGGGAATTACGCCAAGCACTCAGAAATATCCAGGGGGAGATGAACGATGCCGATGCCAAAAAAGAAAAATAACGAAAAGGCCAAGAACCTAACCCTGACCTGGCCTGCAGGAACAAGGGATAAAGTAGATAGTCGCCGGGGAACAAATTGCTCCGTGTCGGCCCAGATAATAAACGACATAGAGCTGTTCTGGTCTGTCTGTAGGTATGGACTTAAGACAGCACATGCCAAGCTTGGTAAACAGCAGGCAAAGCTCATCTTGGACGCGCAGAAAGGGACTGCCATTGACCCCAATACGCTATGGATGTGGCTTGCAAGGCCCTATGGACTGCAAAGGCAAGTAAGGGATAGTATAGAGCTGGATGGCGCTGACAAGGCATCGACCATTGAGGCAATCTCTGAACTCACCGAAATAGAAATGATTGCTGTACTAGATTGGGCAAAAACCTTCTGGAATAACGAGGATACTAATATCAATGCAGCTGTTGAGAATTTTAAGGAGGATGATCATGTCAAAAAGAAATAACAGGCCTGATACCGCTTGGCACGCTATACCGATGTTTCTAAGTTTCCTTGTCGGTGCTATTGGTGGAGCTTTGAGTGTGATTATTAAAGCGCTTTCTATTTTTATGCGTAGATAATAGCGCCACTCATGGTACACTCGACACTCAAAGGGGCATTGCCCCCCATCTACCGGCAAAGAATGCCCTCTCGTTCCCCCAATTTCCCCCATTGCCCGAATAGTGCCCTAAAAGGAAAAAAGCCCACTGGATTTTTGATCACGGTGACACGACATGAGAACCAGCAATGAATATCTGGCGCACTTTTTGCTTTATGGATAACACCACAAATTGTGGTGTTGACAGGACGGATTCCGTCCAGTTAATAACTTGTTATAAATCTTGAGTAGATCGCATCATTTCCAACCCCATAACAGCTTCGATCCGTTTAGCCGCTACTTCGCAATAAGCCTCGTTAATCTCTACCCCAACCGACTTTCTACCCTCCATAATTGAGGCTATCAGTGTACTTCCGCTTCCGACGAAGGGATCGTACACGCACTCACCCATCACGGAACTGCTTTCTATTAGTTGCCGCAGCAGATCAACAGGCTTTTCTGTAGGGTGCCGCGTGACAGCTCCGCCGTGCGGTTTCTGGTAACGCAGAACAGAACCATGACGGACTCTTGCCGATAGTGCGCCACGGTTCTTCTCCCTGTGGCTTTTGCGGCTCAGATACACGGCAAAAGTTATCTTCTCGTGCTGTGGCCCCCACGGTGCTGTTAAATCTCCCATCCCCATTATCATCTTATCCCAAATCAGTTCAGTTATCCCGCCCAGTGGCAAACCGCTGTGATCGAATTTATCACCGAAAATGTATAGATGCCGGTTGTCTTTCAGCTTTTTGCAGGCGTGAAGCAGACATTCCTGCACCCCCTTAATGTCATCGTCCATTGCCAGCATTTCAAAGTTCCCCGACCAGTTGCTTTTATATTCCATGCCGTATGGCGGGTCAGTCACTATCAGGTCGCAAGGAACTTCTACGCCCCGACAATCACCGAGCCAGAGGGTTACTATCTCGTTTTCAAAATACTTCTTCATCAAATTCCTCACTCCGTGTCCGCCACCGATTTATAACCAGTCGCGGCACACGGTCTGCGCTCCGCTTGCCGGTGCGCTTAGTCGTTATGTGTTTCGATAATTCATTGGTAATTGCCGGTACTCAATCAAAGCACCGACAAGGGCATAATAGTTCATTGGCAAGTGAAGAAAGTCGCCAGTGTCACCAAGTAAAATTATCTCATTGGCTCCAAACTCAACAGCAATCAAATCATCTTTTATGTAAGCTCCGATCCCACCGGCACCTATAGCGTCATATTTCCATCCGTTGAAAGTTAGAAATTTCTTGCATCGTGAAGCGGTGTTGCTACATTGTTGTAAGCTCATAAATCACATGACCAGTCGTCTCAGGGGAAGCCGTAATCTCCCCGGTTTATCTGTAAGCTTCAGGCATAAGTGCTATGTGCCGGAAAATGAAAGGGAGGTTGGCAAGGTTTTGGGCTTGCTCAAGCGCCCCAGCCTCAATGTCATCCAACCACAACTTGATAGGCTTCTGTTCTGTAGAAATTACTTGTTTCATACAATTCACCTTTTGTTAAAATTGGTCTGCGTGGCAGGATTTGAACCTGCGGCTGTCCGCGTCCAAGGCGGCTACTCTGGCCAAACTGAGCTACACGCAGATAAAATATTGGGCAAGTTTACGCATCATAACAAGCGCATACACTTGGAACGCCGGAATCATCTGATTTTCAATTCAAGTTCAGTGGCGGCGTCCGGTGATGCTGGTCGTTAGGCCGCAAGAATCCGCCTCCGTGCTGTATCAAAATGAACATCATCAAGCTCGACACCGATATACTCCCGGCCAAGTTTGGCGCAGGCGGCACCGGAAACCC
>Ga0100403_1003621_pt1 | contig 11366 bp, 11 predicted proteins | sample CryGeymet201501t_FD_83663 | JGI IMG/M metagenome (GOLD analysis project Ga0100403, IMG submission 83663) | Groundwater microbial communities from Crystal Geyser aquifers in Utah, USA - Crystal Geyser metaG 2015-01t | ecosystem: Environmental > Aquatic > Deep subsurface > Groundwater | place...
TACCTACTGTCTCTGCGGGGGACTTATCCTTTTTCGTTCTATTTTGTATAAGTTGGGAAACTTGTGGTTTTGTAAGATATTTGCTACTATCAAAGTTCTGTCCAATTAGTTGTGGCTTATCCTTCAATTGACCCGCTATATCACTTGCAGAAAATTGTGGCTTCAGTGGTAAGGGGCTAGTAGCTGTATTAGTATCAAAAAGTCAATTTGCCATCTTTTTATAATTTGTGATAAATTTATCTTACTCAAGCCGCATCCTGTTCCAAGTCATCTTCTACGCTATCGGCATATGCTTTATTGGCTGCATTATATATACCACCACCTCACTCCTCTGGTCATTCGTCTCATCTATGTACATTTGTCGTTGGTACTCATCAGAGATGTATTATTGCCTGTCTAATTTTTTCATGGTAGTTGTCTATGTCACCTCTTAGTATTATACTTGATGCTGCTGACGCTGCTAGGGTTAATTCCCCTATATTTAATGCACCGAACGTTACTCAATCGCCCCTAGATGCCACCAGTTTATCTAATATCATCTCAGACTTTACCCTGTCATATATTGCTCTTGTATCACGAGCTCAAGGATGGAATGGTGATATCCTTCTTATTCATCTTGGTCTAGGGTGTGATAATAGTCGATTAAGGTCTGATATAAGTGAGTCTCTTTTGGGGTCTGGTTTAGAAAGAAGATACTTCTTATATGCTAGTGCCTTCTGTTTGAATACCCCAAGTGGCTCTCCTATCTTATTCCAATCACTAGATGTCATGGCACTACCATTACTATCGTTGTACTTCATATAGAGAGAGGCATTTTCTTCATCAAATATGAAGCCTCCAGTATCACCACTAGGCGTACCTACACCCAATCCTCAAGTTCAAATACCTCATCCTCAAGTTCAAATAGCCCACCTTGAAATACCTCAGGAGTTGCGGGGGTTGTATGTGGAGACTAATGTGCCTTCCTCATCAAAGAATGCCAGAGTCCCATCTTTCATCATTTGTGGAGTAGCCTTTATTTTTGAAGCCTCTATCAGTTTAGACCTATAAGATAGATAGTCCTTGAGCTGTTCCCCATCAAGACCTGATACCATAATCTTTTCATCCTCTGGCATATCGTTATAGAGAGAAATAACGCTAGCGGCGAATGCTTTATCTTTACTAGCTGTTATTTGTTTATTATAAGTATCTTGTTGTGCTTGAAGTGATTTTAATTGTATGTTTTGATTATAAGTAAATTGCTCCTTAGATATATTATACATCTGTGAATATTGTCTCCATTGCACCTCTTCTTGACGCTGTGCATCTGCTAGAGCCAACTTATATTGTTCTTGTCATTGTGTTTGTAGGTTGTCCAGATCCGATGCTGCTGTATTATATTTATCTAAGAGTAAATCTTCCTCCACCATAAGGTTCTTGGTTCTCTTCGCTACTTCTGCTCTTATAAAGCTTTCTGGCATATCTGATGGGTAGGTAGCTCTTACATCTGCCTCTATCCCCTTAATGGTTGTCTGGAGTGTTTTGACTTCTTCTTTTAGTTTATTGGCTTCCTCTGACTTGGTTTTGATCGCTTCTGTATCAACATTCTTATTGTAGAGGTCTTGTGCAGAATAGCTTGTTGACGCACCTTCAAGTGCCTTGACCTGTGTACTATAAAATTCATCTGACTGTTTTTGTATATTAGCTAATCATTCCTCTATGGTGGGGGTTTTGGCTGTGTCGGTCGCACCTCAAAGATTATTTCTGAAATCAGCAACCTGCCTTACTATGTCTTTATTCTGACTAGCACCCTTTACCATATCAAAACTCCTTGTATCAAACTTCTGCAAGTAAGCTAAGTGTTGTTTGGTCAGGGCTCAGGTAGAAAATCACCTAATCTTATCTACATCAGTGACATACTTAGATAAATCCTTAGCAAGTCATTGGTCTATCACTACTTGTTTCTGTGAGTCTATAATCTGTTGTTGATTGACTTGTTGTGCTGCCTTAGCAGTGGCTGTTGCTGGTTGTACTAGGGGTTGCTGTACTGCCTTAGTGGGTGCTACTACCGGTTGTGGAGCTGGCTGTACTGGTACTGCGGAAGTAGTAATGTCACTCTTGGGTGGCACTACTAGCTTAGGTGAGACAGTCTGTGCTGGCTGGGCAGGGACGGTCGCAGTTGTTTGTCAAGCAACCATCTTAGCCTCTGCTGCCATTTGTGCATCAGCTTGCTGTGCAGTGCTTCCACCCGCAATAAGTGCCTTTTTCTTCGCCCCTAGTTGTTGTGCTGTTGCCATAGTTTTAGTATTTATAAACTAATAACTTTAAGATGCGTGTTGTCTGCCAATGTATCTAAACCCCCTCAACTACTCTGGTATACCAGTAGCTTTATGTAGTCTCATTTGGATAACTTTGCTATCGTAGAACCTATATTTGTTGTGCTTAATCATGTCAGTCATACAAGGTTGCTTATATATCAGTCAGTAGCGTCTGCTAGTCATGCGGCTCAATTGACATGGAGTGTTGTATGCCTCTGACCCGTTGCATTACTCGTCCGCCTTACTACATAGGTTATTAAGTAGTATCATTCTGTTGGTATTGTAATGCTATCAGCGTTTTCATTTTTCATATATGAGTAGTTCGTGTCATAAGTGTCAAATGTGAGATAAGTATATGTTATGTTTGCCACCGTTTCCGCTGCCGCCTTCTTTGCGTGGCAATAGTATTGTTGCCCTTTCCTATACCCATATGGCTCTAGCGGTCTTTCCGTGCCCACACCAATACTATTCTGAATAATATTAGGGTTTTCTACTTCTATTATATCTTGGGTGACCTCCTTTGTCTTATCATTTTCTCTATCAGACATCGGCAACTTCATCATAATAAATTATGAATTGAGTGAGGCTTGCATCTGTATCAGTGAATATAATCTTAAAGATGATAGAATAAAATTCTATATCTATGGTAGTATCTACTATCCTTTGTCTACTTGTTGCATCTACATTATCAATAGTAGCAAGTGTTGCTCGTGTGTCAGTACTATATCAATATTCCAAGAGATATTTCCTTGCCCCCTGTCCCAAATCATCTGTTTTCTGGTACTTGATAGTCACTCATCAACCTGCATTTGTGAGATTACCGACAAACTCTATCTTCTTTAACCTTTTCTTTATATTCCTCTGTCCCTTCCCTCAATCAAATATATGAGGTGTAATATATGTATCTGCTGGTGAACCACCACCAGTGAAAGACAGTCCTCACTTGGTATTATCCTGTAATATTTGTAATGTCACTTTATCAATTCAGTATTCAGTAGCTGTTAAATCATAATAGCAAACATAGAGAACGCCAGCATACTCATGCAACATATATGCTTGTTTCAAATAATTGCCATTGTCCGTCTTATACCATTCTAAATTGACACTTTGAGGAAGTGAGCTATTATAGCTTCAATGGGAATATATCATATACATGCCACTCTCTGCCGCTACTCATTGAGTCGCCGATTTACCTAGAAAATAAGTTATATTATTATAGGAAGTAAACCAATTTTGACTCCCACTCTCGGTCCTTGTTATGAAAATATTAGTGCTTTGATCTTTGAGTAATTTCATATCATAACCAGCTGACATGAAGAGTTGGTCATCGCCTACTCATGTACCAGCAACCACATAGGAGAAGTCTCCTGCATCATAGACATGACGGATAACAAATGGGTATTTTTTTACTTCCTGTATGTTCTCACTACCTCAATCCCGAAATAGCTTTTGTCAGTTAGCAAGAAAAACACATATCCTGCTTCATTCATTTGTCAATCACATAACATCAGCCTCTAGATTAGAAAGTCATACCTCTACAAGATTTGCTGTATCAGCAACAAACACCCAATTCTTATTCGCCCAAAACAGTTTTCTTCCATATTTTACTATTGGTATCCTACAAGAAGTGTCGTTCTGGTCGTTTCCAGTCCAGTCTGCGTCGCTAGCAAAATGCCAAGCCGCATCTACACTTGGTTGTCATACCCAAGTAGTCGCTCAGGATGTTTCACTCACTAATATCTTACCAACCTGAATAGCTCCTGATGCCTCTGCCCACCATATATACATCCCATTAAACTTCGTGACTGCTTTGATGTTATAAGAACCAGCATTGTATACCTCTACCCCAGTAGGAAGCCAGTAAACCTTTCAATTATCCCCAAAACCAAATCAATCTACTGCACAATATAACTTAGTGGTGCTTGTGAGAGCAAATCAGGCAGTTAATCAAACTTGTGGTCTAATGGTAGGAGCATTATTTCTTATATCTATTCCTTTTGCATCTATAAATTGTGTCCCCGTCGTGAGATAGGGATTATCCGCTAGTCATCAATAGAAATTAGCAAAAGAGTAACTATACATTAGTAGTAGTATTCCATATCAGGTAAAGAACCATCTCATCTATCTGTCCTCGCATTCAATGCCTTTATCATCTTGTTTTTCTCACTTTCGTATACTAGCATACTTCATTGGATTTGGTTTTGTAGACTACTATCCCTATATCTTTCTACTCGTGGAATTGCTCATAGAGAGACAAGATGATGATACTGCCTCAACTCTGAACTTCAGGGAAAGATTGTTGTTTCTGCACCTCAAGAGACAAGGTCGATAAGAGAGACAATCGCATGCATTTTTAGTCCTGATGATACTGCCTCACTTGGCTTGGGATAAATGAAGATACTTCATTCCCTTACTTCCCATAAGCCGTTTCACTCTTCCATATATGCCTGCAAATATCAGTCAGAATAATCATAGTTTTTGATTGTATCTAATCTTAGGAGAGTATGGTAATCATCAGTTGCACTCCACTTCACTTCTGTCCTTTGGATTTTCTTTATTCATTCTACCGTAGCACTATTAACTGGGTGAGTATATTCATTCTGATCCACCACCGTATCGGTGGTAAATATATCCCAGAAATAATCCTCTCCTACCCTGTCTACAATAGCATTCTCCAAATCATGATATGCTATGTTCATATAAGAAATAATTTTAGCATCACTAAGGTTAGTGGAGCTAGTTTTTGTTTGGTCTCTTATAAGTGTGATGAGTTCTGCTACTGTCATTCCCCTATATAGAGAAGTAAATATCTGCCTATCTATAAGGGGGGAATAAGCCCCCTCTTGCTATACTGTTGTTGTGATTGCTGCTGGAGCAACAAAGGCTGCTCTAGGTATTACTGCTACTCTCACTGTCATACTAGCCAAATCAATTGCGCCTCAGGTATTGTTGAGAAGTTGTGCTGTCACCGTGTCAGTCGCTGTTACTTGTGCGACAAGTGCCAAGTCTGCAACATCAATAGATGCAGATACAAGAACAAAGTCACCAAGTGCTGCCCCTGTCACAGTAATGTCTTTAGCTTCCTCATCGCCATCAAGTATTGACGCTGCGTCCCAAGTGGCACTTCCTGTAAGTAGTCATGCGATTGGTGCTCTAATGGCGGTAAGGTCTGCCACAATGGAAGTCAAAACTGCTATGTGACCTGCGTGGTCATAGTTGTCTGAAATATCTGCCATTTGTATACTTTATAAGTAGATAAAATCTAAGAAAGAGGCTAGTTTTAGCTAGCCTCCACTATTAACTAGGTATTTGCCCCGATTGAAGATGAGGTTTCAATTCTATAGACACTATTTTGTCTTAAGATTTTGAAACCAAGTCTTGCTTTAACGGAGACATTAGCTCTCTGTCTCAAGAAGTCATCACCTTTTCCAAATGGGTCATATCGTCATTCCATACCTCCGACCATTGCGTGACCGAAAGCGTCTTCTCCGAACACATAAGTAGGATAGACATCAACTGTACCAGTAGCACCTGCTCCATCAGAAGCGTTAGCATAATACTGCACATTCGCTGACTCTACTATTCTAACTCAATTCAAAGCCCCAAGTTCTCACTTGAATATTTTAGAAACCGAACCGGTGTATTTATTCACCTCAGTCCATCCATTCAATGCTGTTGCTACCTTCAAATCGTGTGCTACGTGAGGATGCATAACTGCGACGAAGAACTCTCCATCGTAAGGTCTAGCACTCAATCCATTAAGATAAGAGGCTGCCTTTGTAATATAGTCGATAGTGACAATATCGCCACTATCAATATTTGTTCTACCGGCAGAAGCATCTGAAACTGATGAATAGATGACATTAGTACCTGCATCAATTGTATCTTGATAAAGGATATCAATTTGTCTTGCCAAATCAGCCCCTAGTTCAAAAGAGACTTCTTTGATAAGCTCAATAGGACTATCGTGTGCTGCCACATCAGTAATTTCAACCCTTGCACCATATTGACTAGTGGTGATAACAATAGGAGTGAGGGTGAATGCTGTTTCTGCAGGTGTGGTTCATTCAGTCAGTGCCGCGACAGTTCATGACATATCTTTTGGAACATAAACCGTCACAGATGTCATTCATGATGGTTTCTGATATTCCTTTCCAAATTGCATAAAGAAGTTCTTTGCCATAAAGTTTCTCAATGCCTCTTTTGCGACTGCTGAATGCAACGACCCTGTGGTAAGTAAAGTGGTCGAAAGTGTTTGTGCCATTGTATAAAATAATAATTAAAGGGAATTAAAGTTCTAATTTCCCCTCTTTGAACATAGTATCTAAAGCCGCCCACTCCTCATCTACGGTCTTTGGTTTTGAGTTTGGATCAGATATTGACTTGGGGATTGCACCAGACAAATCGAAGGTTTTACCTTTAGCAAATTCGTCAGGATTAACAATCTTATATGCCTTTATGGGGTCAAGTCATGGGACTGCCTCCATTTCAGCCTTTACTGCGTCGAATTGCTCTTTAGGTATCCTAGCCTGCAAATCTTGTAGTTTAGATTGTACTTCCTGCTTCGCTTGTTCTGATCTGAAGATGCCCTTTACTGACTCTTCATACTTCTGTTTCCGTTCATCTCTCTCTGCCCTTGCCTCATTCCTGTCGTGTAGAATTTTCGCGGGTCACTTTAGTTTTTGTTCTTCAGGGGTGTCGGTGATTTCTTCGTTGGTCTCCTCTTCTGAGATTATGCCCTCATTGGCTTCCATTTCTGTCATGGAAATATTGTATATTGATAAATATGCCCGTAGGCTACTGTTGGGAGCTACCCATACCAGCATATAGACTCATAAGAATATCCTATAAGTCGTATGTTGGGGTAACCGCTCACTCTACATCTATCTTTACTATCTGTTCTATATTCAACATCTGCTCATAGCACTGTATTTGTCTCCTTCTCAGCTCATCTTCATCATAGATGCCATCTAACTTCTTCGGTTTGGGTGCAAGTACCATCCCCTTCAATTGGTTCACCTTATTATCTATGTGCTTCTGCAAGACAGCCCATCACTTGTGTTGTTTCATACCCATTAAGTCTCCCAGCTCGTCTTTTGAAAACATTAGTTTGTTATTGTCATAAAGATGCCGCTTCTGGTGAGTGTTGGATTGCGTTGTTGGCTAGTTTAGCAAGTGCTCATTGACTCTGTGATGATTGTTGTTCTACTTGTCACACCCCTACCGGCTGTTGTCACATCATATTCGCCCTATCCTGCTGTCAGGAGAGGGTATACATCATTTTGAGAGCTTCTATGCTCTGCCACTTGACTAGTGTTGCTATTGCTCTTTGGTATATGAGGAGATATGTCATAATATCTTCTGTCGTGTCTGGAATATCTGGTAGGACATTCCTATTTATCAGCTCTAAGTCCTGCATAGCCTTCATCTCCTCTATACTGGGGGGGATGTACATATTCGCCTCTTCTTTAGTGAGCCCATTAGCCATTAGTATCCTTCTCCTCAAGAAATCCCTGCTTATCTTGGGGATCGTTGGGTCTTGTAGCATAATTGGTGCTGTCGCCATAAGGGCAATCTTCTGATTCTCCCTTAGGGTCTCTTGGTCTGATTTACTCACTATCCTAATATCTATATCATAACCAGTAATGATATCCTTTTTCTTGACCGTCATAGGGGATGAACCAAACTGACCATTCAAGATGATATTTTTCTCATCAGAATATTTGAAATTATCGTAATAAGCCCTATACCAGTTGCTCCAAAAGTCCTTCCAGCCCCACTGTTTCACTTTGGTCTGTAATACCTGCTTGAGGTTGGCATTCTTTTGTATTCTTTGATTTTCTGTAGCTGTGATGTTGTTATCGCCACTGATACCCAAACTCCTATCGTCTAGTCATATGTCATATTGTGCCTGGAGCTTTAATTCCTTCGACATATTCATTACATCTGCATCCGGTCTACTCTTTTGAACCTCTACCATTACCTGACTCAAATCCTGTACCATAGTATCCTTAATAGGGACATATCTCGTGCCAGTTGTTGATTTGACAAGGTCTTTGATGTTTATCTTATTCGTATCCACGAGGAAGGTGTCACCAAATGCTGCGTGTCTAGCCTTTATTGTTTCTAAGTTCAACAAAAGTTGCTGTGCTCTCTGCTTATCAGCTAGCAAATCTGGTATACTGACACCTCGTGGGTCTCATTCGTGTGGCGAATAGGCAAATTCTATGACTGGGAATTTGATATTCTTACTATCTTTCTTCTCTTCTTCCCATACAGCCTCAATTTTCTCCATTTTTATCACTCTATTGTGACCCAAAGCAGTCACAATAAAGTATTTCTCACCATTTAAGTGGGTATAACAATAATGAATAGGTACTTTGGTGTTTTCTCTTCCACTAGATTGATATTGGAGACTCCTATTTTGAGCAAATGCCTCTTTATTCTGTTCTAACTCTTGGTTTATATCATTCTTCAACCTGGCTATATTGACGAACCCCCTCTCTTCTATCAGATAGGAGCTATCAATCTCTAACTCAAATTGATGAAATCTTGGTCAGTAAACCGGGTCAGGATTTGTGTCTGGCACTCGTGCCATGGGGCTCATGGGTCTGTAAACTGGATGTTTCTTTACTTTGTCCCACCTATCAAAAACTAAGAGAGCTTTCCCATAAAAAAGCCTATCCCATTCTAGTCTATACCCCACCTTATCTAGTTCCATTTCATCAAAATCAAAATTAGCAAGATTTTGGATATTATCTGCTATTTCTTCTGCCCCTAGCTGTCTACCAACAAACTGTGCCTGCATCTCGTCTGTATAATTGAGAGACATAAGTGTTTGCATCACAGAATAGATGAATCTCACATAGACCTTCTCCTTGTCAGTAGTTATATTGGTATAATCTTTAATCCTATCCCTAAAAATTTGTCTTTTCTCTTGTATTAAATTCAATCACCCCTGATATTCACCGCCAAGATGATGAAGTACCTCTTTCTCTGAAAATCAATAGTACTTGAGTGCCATTATCTTAAACTGGAAGATAAACTTTTCTATTTATCATCTATAAGACAATAGATAAAAGTTTTCAAGTACCATCTTCCCCTTCTCTTTTTGTTGGATTACCCTTTTCTGGAACAGTGCTTATAATATAGCTCAGAAATAACTGCAATTCCAGAGAAGTGGTGGACCTTGATGCCACTTTCTTTTAGAGCGAGCCGCATTTGCTTTTTGTCTAGTTGTTCTAGCTGTTTTAGCTCTTTTTTCTGCTCCTGCTTGAGTTTCACCTCTTCTTCTTTGTTATAAGCAATCACCTCATCTGGTCTTATCTTATAGGGTTTCATCATTGGGGACAATTTTCTATGTATTTTCTCTGACTCGACTATCATTTTGAGTAATTTTGCTCTTGTGGCATAAAATTGACTTTCACCTAGATAGGTTTTCCTCTTTACCCTCTCCTTGTCTTGCCCATAGACAAAGTAGAGATTGAGGAAGTCTTGTTCCTTGATTGTCAGCCTTCATCTATCGAGATATGGATAATGCATACATATATGTATAGAAAATAAAAATTAAAATTAAAACAACTCGCAATCATTATCATCTAAGTCACTCAACGCTGGTTCTTCGTGAAAATTAGTCCGTCATTTTATCTTATATAAATATCTTCAATCATCAGTCAGTGCTATACTCTCAACTTCGCCATATACAGTTCAGTCCTCTGCCCTAAAAGACACGACCTTCCCAAACTTGAATTTATTGTGATGTTTCTCTGGGATATATTTACCCCATGCCTCTCTAATCTTTTTTAATAAAATCATATTATACATATATGTATAGAAAATAAAAAAAACTATAAGAGAGAATCGTGGTCGACAACTACCATCTCCTGCCTATTGTCCATCAGCGACTTTATACTACTAGCGACTATGGCGTAGTACCTATATCAGTCAGCGAAATGGCTTGACCAATCGTGATTCGGGTAATCCCTAAACTCACCCCTTTTTGCATCCCACTCTTGTCTGTAGGAGGCAAGTGAGTTTAGCAACTCTTGTGTCTTGGATTTCTCAAACCAAGTGTTTCTCGTGATTAACCTAGCCTTGTTTATTCAGTCAGCAAGCCCTACACCAGGTACTACAGAACACCTACCAAGTAACTTGATGGCTAATTCTAGCCTAGTAGCACCTGTTCACCACTCCCTTACCTTAACATCGTAAGGAAAATAGTGAATATCGTACTTATAGCCCCTATGCTTTACAATATTGGCATAATAATCTATACCATGTCAATGACTAGAAAAACAATCTATTATCGCATACTTGTCCTTCTGCACTTGTACAAAGATAATAGCCGTGTAGTCATCAACTCCTATATCCCAAAAAGTATAGACAGGCAACTCCTCATCATATAACCCATTTACTATCCTCTGGCACTCCCTTACGTCTTGCAACTCACTAGAATAATACCCTCCCCTTACCCCTATGTCAAAACTACACTCAAATTCCTGCATGTATTCTTCTAGGGTCATATCTTTCCTCGCCTCCTCCAATTCCTCCTCATCAATTATGCCACTCTCACTAGCTAATAACAACTTAGTTCACCACCCCTCCTTATCTTGAGCAGATAACCATAAATCATGAAAACTATTCTTCCCTTTAGGAGTACCAATCCAGATAGCCCGGCCCCTCGTATCAGAAAGAGTTGGTCTTATAATCTCTGAGTGGATGTTGGCTGGCTGTTGACTATACTCATCATATACTACTCCATGGAAACTAACACCCCTTAGCGAGTCAGGATTGTCTGCCCCGAATAGCCTCAACTTACTCCCATTAGGATATGTGACAGTCAACTCACTCTCATTATAATTTATTCAGGGGATCATATATGAAAACTTCTTAATCAAATCCCACGCTATATGCTTCGCCTGCTTGTAGGTGGGAGCTATATATGCAAACCTCCCTTCCTCTATATTCAAACACCCCCTCCCATTCTCCTTCCCCTGCAATTCCATAAGAGCAAAAAGAGTCTTGCCAGCCCTTCTGTGAGCCACAACAATCCTCCACCTCTCCTCCATA
>Ga0100403_1003622_pt1 | contig 11366 bp, 14 predicted proteins | sample CryGeymet201501t_FD_83663 | JGI IMG/M metagenome (GOLD analysis project Ga0100403, IMG submission 83663) | Groundwater microbial communities from Crystal Geyser aquifers in Utah, USA - Crystal Geyser metaG 2015-01t | ecosystem: Environmental > Aquatic > Deep subsurface > Groundwater | place...
AAACATTTTGCCATCTGTTATTAAAGATTCCAGCACCAGTTAAGCTAACTGTACTACTCTTATCAGATGATGACAATATTAATGATCCAGTTTGTGATCCTAATGAATCTTTATAAAATCTTAAAGTTAAATAACTTCCACTATCATCTGTAAGCGACCAGATTGCTCCACTAAGTTGTGTAGCTGGTATATCTGCACTTGATGTTAGCGGCCATCTCATTCTTGTTTCAACTGAGAAACTTGCAGTAGGAACATTCTGTCCTGCAAGATTGACCCATACTGATCCAGTTAGACTCCCGGAACCAAACCCTAATGCAGCAACGCTTTTCTCTGCGTTAATTCGTTCAGTTGATATTCCTACTGTTTTAGATACACCATACTCTTTAATACGAACAAAATTATCATTAAGTCCGTAACAACGCATAAGAGCTTTTATGCTCTCTCTTGTACCTTTTGTTTTATAGACGTAGTTTAAGTTTAATAAAACTCTTTTCCAAAATTCATTTTTTATATCATGGAGTTTGCTTTCAATTTCTGTATTTGAATTAATTCCATTTAAAATATTTCTACCAAGGATATATTGAAATGCGTCTGCATTTAAAAAGTTTCCTGTAAATTCCCATCCAAAAAACTTTGCCACAACATCTAAAAGTTCGTCTGGTGCTTGATCAAACTTTCCATAGTTAACTTTTAATATGTTTAAAAATTGATCTATATGCAATTTAATCAAGTCAAATTGACGAGCCATAACATATAGAAAATTTTGAAGAAGCTCTGTACCAAATTGTTTTTCTTCTAATATAAAAAAACTTTGAGGAAGATACTCAGTTAACTTATTATCATTATTTCTATCGTAAAGACTGCCAGACGCTTGAATCTCATTAATAAATGCTGTAACAGCTGGTGTACCTACATCTAAAACTGGATCACCAATCTCACTTAATAATAATGTACCTGAAACTCTAAGTGCAGGAAAATAATTTTGGATGCGACCATGCAAATTTCTTCCTGAATAATCAGTTACTAGTTTATTACGTTCTAATTCATATGCAGATCCAGTAGAATTAAATCTCCATAATCCAACTAATCCCTTCTGGGAATAATGCTTAACATTGAATGACGAGCTTATTTCATTAAGTGTTCTAGCTTTTTTCCATATTAGTACATCATCTAATGATCCTGTGTAATACAGAACATTTTTTTGTATTGTATTAAAATCACCAGCTCCAGAAGCAATAGACAAACTACCTGAATCTAAGTAAAGCTGAGTATGAAACGTAAGAGATGCTGAATTAACAATTACAGGAAACTCTGTTTGACTCCCTGTTATTATTTGAATAGAACCAGTATGCAATGATCTATTCATTACTGCGGCAACGTACGTCTTCTGTCCTGCTACAAAATCAGAATAGACAGCATCTATTATTGAACCAGATTTAACACTAAACCCAATTTTCGATCCTGTAAGGAACAGTGTATAAGCTCTTGAAGTACTTACTGTGTCTGCTTTGTATTTTTGCACAATGATCTGAATGTCTTCGGTGCCTGTCATTGCTATGGCTGGTTGGATCCATGCCTCAATGGTTAATGATCCTGTCCCGGGGCTTAAGATACCTCCTCGCGATACACCAAACTCGGTACCAACATCTTCTACTAAGATATACGATGCTGATATTGAAGAATCAAAATGCAAATACCCTTTATGCTCTGGCCATGAGTTCAGTATATGTCTTTGATAACCATCAAGTGACTTTGTAAATTTTTCTATTTCATCACGTGATCCATCAAATGGATACTCATTTAATATTTTTTCTCCAGTAATATTAAAATAATCTAATGCAGAATTAAAAAATACGAAATTAGAAAAGTCAGAATAATCTACTTTTAGTTTCACTTCTTCAAGCGAAGAAATTTTTTCTAATGCAAATTCCCGTTCTTCTTCTATTGAAGAAATAGAGTTAAGCGTATGGGGATCAGTGGCAACAAGATCTCCCTCTGACTTTAACTTATCTCTAAAAAGATCAAACAGGTCATTACTCATTTTCTGTACTTCCTATTAAATCAATTTAAATTTAAAATCTTGATTAATTTTTTGTAATTGTCCATCTATTTGAAAGAAAAAGACAATATTGTAAAGTTCTTTTTTAGCTAATGTATTCATATGAAAATTAAAATAATTTCCATTTTGATCATATGATAATCTTGTTGTCTCAATTGTACCAGTGCCAAGAGGAATTACTTCTTTTCCTGTTGTAAAATTGTCTATTCTGTAGTAACCCTTTTCGATTATTGTGTTATTCAGGGTAAGTGAGCCTGTTAACACAACTGCAGGATTGTAGTTTCTTGTTCTAACAAATAAATTAAATCTTACTAATTCACTATTTTCATAATTCTTCTTTAAATTTTTAATACTCACGATATATTGTTGTTGATTATTACTAGAGAAGGGGCCATCATTATGAGGAGTAAAAGCTCCAGTCATATATGTTGCACCATTTAGATGCCAACGATCTGAGAATGCTGATCCTGAATGTGATCCTGTTGCTAATACTATAGACGCACTATAGATACCTGTTAATCCCGTATGAGATGCTGAAACATTTTGAATAGTTCCGCTTAAATCATTAATTGCAACAGATAAAACCTGACCACTTGTTCCAACTCCACTTATATTAGTTAACTGTCCTCTTTGTTTATTATAAAGATAAAGTGAACTAGACACTCCAAACAAGAATGTAGCACGATCATCTTTAATTGAATCATCCCATTTCATTTCTATTGTGGGTTTTTTATCAAAGAAAGATGTTTCTCTACCATGGAATTTTTTATGATAGTAATTAGTACTATTTAACTCTTCAGTATTGGTAAATCTTATCATCAATCCATTATTGACTAAAGATCCAGTTAACCATGCACCTACAATACTTGATATGTCTACATCTACATTCTCATTTCCTAAACTAAAACTGTATGATGCTGTGTTAGTCGTAGAAAAATCGCTACCAGTAGAAGTCCACCATGTAGTAGTAGTAGCTTTATCCCAGTTAGCTGCACCTAAATCTAGATATGTATCGTTGTCTAGACCTCTTCCTTCATCCCATGCTGTTGTAAGCGGTGCAATCTCAATATCAAAACTAGTCGGCATTTTTCCTGAATGTCTTGCATCAAACAACTTAAGGTTATAAGTGGATCCTGTTGATGGAGCTTTACCTGATGCTGTGAGGCTAGCTAGCTCACTCAGATCCCACTGAATAAGTAACCTTGATATGCTTGATGACGCCGCATAACCAGTGGTACCAGACACACCTGAGACTTTAAATAAATCTAATATCTCAGATGCACCAAAGTTGGAACCAGTTTGTGGAACTGCACTTTTCTTTACATCGGTAATGAAAGTATCTTTAGATGGAAAAATTCTATAAATCATTTATTTTGCGACTCCACTAAGATCTCTATTTGGATATTTTATTTCAAATATTGCATCATCTGGACAATAAATAATGTTGTTGTTTGTATTTGCTCTCACATCAAATCTTGTAGTAGAATAATCAAGACCATCTATTGAACCAATCGCATTTGAAAATTTAATTTCATAAACAGATATTACACCGAGTATGCTTTGAAGATCTGCAGACAAATCAGATATGATGATGGGTTGACCTATTTGTTGTCTATTCGTATCAAAATAGTTTTTAATTTCTGATAAACATTTCGCGAGAATTTCTGATCTATTGAACTTAGAACCAACAACTATTCCAAAATTCATTTTAAGATTTATGATTTTAGCATCTAAGATATTAACGCCATCAGTTAACATCCTGTGAGGCTCAAGATATGTTTTAATATTGTTCTTAAGATTCGTTGATGCTGTTGTCAAATGATTATTGCTATCACGACTTAAGACATGCAAGTCGATAGCAAGAGAATTTGTGTTACTCTTTTTAACAAAAACTTTATCTGGTTTACCAAATTTTTCAGGTATAGAAAGTGTTCTTGCAATATAATCTTCAGCAGTAACTGTTCTATTCTGTGTTGCAAAATATGCAGCTGAGTTGGCTTTTATCTCGCTAATAGTTTCAGGTGGACCACCACCATCTGTTCTATCAAGATTTATAACTTCAAGCGATCCTTCAACATTTGATTTCGTTGATGCGTTTAATGTTGTCGATGAAAAATCGAATACTGCTTGAGAAACGCTTTTAATTGTTCCTGGTGCGACATTCGTTGCTAATCCGCCACCAGTTCTATAATTGATAGTAAGTGTTGTATTAAATGGACTTAGTCCTAACCCTCTTGTTTTTATAAAATTTTGTGGATCAAGCGGATACGAAGTAAATGTTGCACGCCCAGCTAATGGAAGAGCTAAATCTGCAAGATTAGGAATAAGCTCATCATCAAAACTTATACCATCACCAGATCCAAATATAATGCTTGTCTTATTCGTAGTTGGATTTCTGTCAACTATAAATCTTCTAGGAACAGAAATATATCTTAAAATATATGGTACTTCACTACTATCTGAACTTGTGTTAACATCGTCATCAAATACCATGTTTTGTGCTAAATAATCTACTTCGACCCACTCATTACCGTCACTATCAGTTACTGAAATAATTTCTAATACATTCTTTTCACTAAGTTCGATTGTCTTGAATTGCTCAAATGCTCCAATAGAAACACTGTCTGTAGTTGTTTCACCTGCAACTATAGGAACAGACTTCCTTAATGCAAAGTGAGTAGGTAAACCAGTTGTAGAATCAAACTGTGAGCCAGTTACATCTCTTTCAAATGATGAAGAAAAAGAAACGTTGTCTAGTGTTTCAAATATCGACGAGTTTGGACCTGATAAACGTGCACCTTTTTTGACTATCGGCGAGTAAATATCATCAGGAACTACTTCACCAATAGTGTTAGTAGTCGCAGGAACTTCTAATATGAAGTGTGCCGTTCCTCTTGCTGCTCTGTTACCTTTGGGTTTATATCCAAGTGACTTCGCAAATGAGACAACATTCTTTTCTTGTCTAGCAGTTTCTTGCTTAAGCTCATTAAAAGCCTGATCCATGTAATATGATAAAACATCACCAACATATGCATTAAGCTCTAGAAGAGCCATTCCTGGAGATGCTTCATTAAATGACTGAAATACTCCAGAATGATGTGCTTTCGTATATTCTATTAAGTCTCGTTTTAAACTATCAAAATCTTTATTAAGATATTTAATAGATTTATCTCTTAAGAAATTCGCCATCAATCAATTCCTCATATGTTTATTAAAAACGTCTCTTTACCTTTGAGATCAGGTCGTTTCTGAATACTAAACGATATCATTATTCCTATTGTATTACCATCTAATTCAGGATTGTCTTCTGATGTTATTATGTTTAACTCATTTATAGCTAATATTGGAAGCCACATAGCAAGCTGTGACAACACACGGTCTGCTATTCTTGATTTTAATTCAGAACCACGAATTGGTTCGAAAAGAAATTCTCTAAAGTTACAACCGAAGTTGTAATGCATAACTCTTTCTCCCCAATTCGTAACTAAAATAGAACGAACATCTTGAGTTAATGCAGAAATTTCATCATTGGTCATCTGAAAATGACCTAGTGAACCTGTAGATTTCTGAAATGGTAAAGTGAATCCAATGGACATTTACGATAAATAGGCCATCAGAATGATATTTTTAGATTGTACTTTAAGCTCTTATTTCGTCTTACTAAAACTAGAAAGATCAGATTGCTTCATTTTAGTTGCACCACCCACAGATCCACCTGGAACAAATAATTTTACTGGATTTGCCATGCTTGGTGGTATACCAGGACCTGCTGGCGGAGGCAATAACAACGCAGGATGTGCAGGATTGGGAATTGCAGAACCGCCCTGGCCTCCAGGAGCTATAGCTTTTGATGTAGGAGCTCCAGAATTTCCAAGATGTGTATGTGCATTGAACTTGTCAACAAGATTATTAAATGCATCTACAAAAGCATTAAATCTAGCAAGTAGATTGTCTCCAAGTGGTATTGGATGTGCTGCTTTAGTTCCTAGGAATATATTTTTAGGAGATTCTAGAACTGCAGTATCAACACCATTCAACGTCAAATACGTTTTATTAGCATGAATCTTTATATCTTTTCTTCCTATTACTCTAACAGAATCTGCTTTAATCATTACTCCAGAGACGCTGTTTGTATTAAATTCTATATCTTCTAAAGATGAATTCTTATCTACATCTGTTTTCATAGAAACATACATGTAGCCATTATCTGTAGAGAAGTTCGGATTCTCAGCTGACCGCCCAACAACAACATGCCAGGCGCCGGCGGCCGTGCCACCACCTTGAGCATTAATATGACCAAACCCAGAATCTAAAGCAGCTTCTCCTGGTGCAGCCCTATCTGTTCCGAGTATCATTAATACATTGTTTGAACCTTCAGAGACTCTGTCTCCGATCCTCTTAATGAATCGAGGGACTTTCTCTTGTACCATATCATAGGACATATGATATTAACCTCCAAATAGCTTAGACAGGCTCTGAGTGATCTGGCGGCCAGTTGCATCTTTATCTTTATTAGCAACTGGAACATCTGATTTAGGAGAATCACCAAACTTTGCAGCAAGACTAGAATCTTCAGAATTTAATGTGAATGAATCCTGTCCTCTAAAAAAATTTACATTTTCATGTCCAGCAACTTTGCCAAACCATAACCCATGATTGAAGTTACGATCTTCAAAAGTTACATAAACATGTTCATCTGGCTTAATGGGAATAGAATCATGTTCTCCCATCATTGGCCAGTATACTTTTAAATCATCATCATCTACAAACTGATCAAACTCACCAGTGATGAGTCGCGCTTTTATACTATTTCTAGGATTAACTGGTCCTAGGCGTGCAGGAATGTCTACGTTCTTACCATTAAACATATGTGAGACCACGCCTTGGCCTTTTGGATTTTCAAGTTTTCCACCTTCGACATCAACTGCGACAACAAGGGCACGGTACCATAATTGAGGATTTTCACTCTTATCTGAGAGTTCTCCTCGGACACTCTTATTCAAGAGCTCGGCTAGAAACATTTCTGGTCTACGCCATTTTTCTAAATCTTGAAACTTAGCCACTTCTTTTACTTAATTCCTTCTCGATAATTTCCAGTTCTATTCTGTGCCTTCCTATTTTCTCTAAAACTGGTCCGAGCTTTTTGTACGTGTTATCTAATTCAGTTAGCAACTGATTTAATCGATCTTTAAGTTCATCGGTATCACATGTACTTAAATCTGTCATTATTAATTTGGATCCAACTCATTCTCATCTTCAAAATCACTATAGAAATCACTGATATCTTTGTCAGTGATTTCTTCGTCATCTGGTTTTTTCTGAATGAGCTCTGCTTTTTGTTTTAGTTTAGCTAGTTCTACTACTTGCCCGGTCTGCTTTGTGAGAGAATCTGTTATCTTCACAAGGTTTTCAGATACTGAAGCTAGCCCTAAGGCATCACTTGCCAATTTAGCAACTTTAGAAACTTCAGTGTATAAATCTTCTAGTTTCTTTCGATCTGAGCAAATGTTATCAAATGCATCTTGAATAAAATCTTCTGAATTTTTCTTTTTCATAATCTATGGTGTCATACTACTATGATAATCATTTTTAAACTTCTCATAAAGTTCTCTAAGCTTTTTAAGATTCATAGCAACTTGCTTTTCATTTAGTCCAGTCATTTCCCTGAGATAAAGATAGACTGCTTTCTTGTTATAAATAGAGACCAGTTCTGGATTCGTCAATAAGAATATAACAGCTTCTAGAAGTTTCTTTTCATTTTTCTTTTGTAGTTTATCTCTCCAAAAGTCAAACTCTCTATACATGCTCAACCAAAATTCTTTTTCAAGCACACTACTTTCATGAGAAGAATATGATAATGCTTCATTATTTTTAACTGAATCACGATCAATATCTACATGAATTTCTCTTTCTATTCTATTCTTCTTGGTACGTTCTCTGGCCTTTTGAATAAACCAGTTTCTTGCAACTACATTAAAATATGAAAATCCTTTTTTACCTTTATCTGGTTTAAACTTGGGCAACATTTGATATAAATTTGCAAGACAATCTCTTTTTAAAGTTTCTATATCTTCCCCAAGATTAAAAAATTTATAAACATATATTAAATTTTCTATAAGTTTTTCAAATGCAGGTTTTATTCCTTCGTTAAACAGTTTATGTTTTATTTCTGGAACATCTGATTCTAAAAAATCTTTAATATATACATCTGTTTGCTCAGTAAAGTATTGCGACATTTACTTCTTTCGATTTATTGTTGTAATGAATTTGTTGTAGTCTGTTTAACTTTCTTTTTCCTTTGTCTTGCATTTGCATAAAAGTATAGTGTAACATGATCTTCAAGTCTTTTTCTCATATCTCTTAAATTTTGAGTAAAAGTTATAATTTCAGGTGACATGGAAAAAATTTTCTTTTCCAAAAGAGAATCTGCGTAGTCTATGAATATGTCTAAATCTTCAACGATATTGTTTAATGCTGCGTCATACTGCATTGAACGTTCAGCAAGACCTTTTACTACATAAAATAAAGCAATATTGACGATTACGCTAAGTGTTATCAAAATTCCAAAAATCATAATCATTCCTTTTTTGAAGAATATCCATCCTTATACCATCCATGACCCTTAAGAGAAAAGTTAGTAACAGATATTATTGGTTCCATATCAACGGTACATCCTTCTTCTACACATAATGGAGCAAGTTTTTTATCCATTGGCTGCAAAAGTTCAATAACTTTTTTGCACTTTGGACACTCATAAGCGTAAATCGGCAATTTGTTACTCCTCGCTATATGGATTTTTTCTACCACGAACTGCAAGATAGTCATCAGTCAAACAAAGCAAATCTTTATTTTGACAAAGATCTAAATTACGAAGTTCTTCAGAAACATCTTTTTGACCCATCAACCCACTTTGAATAATCGATATAATTTCAGCCAATACGTATTTGTCTAATTTCATTTTATCTCCTTTATTTATTATACTACGCTTTTGTTATTTTATTTACAAACATTAGATAAGTTATTTAATTAACTCAAAATGCATTGGATCTGTGTAACGTTTACTCGTCCACCACTTTGGCCATTTACTTGGGTCGTCACCGGCATCGTATCTATCTCCAGACTTCCAAACATTTTCTGTCCATGATTCGTTAGCAGCATTAAAATCTCCACCCCATGTGAAACCAACTGATTGAAATGCTTTAACTAAAGCAAATGGAACTGACTTTGGATAAACAGCATACCATTGCTTGCTGAATGGCGGTCCTATAGGCTTCTTACTAAAATAGATTAGTCCATTATCATCACTATTAATGTCTACTGCAGCACCCCACGAATGATAACTCAACGGCATAGATGAGTCATATTGAATATGTCTATGGTTATAACAGCCCATTCTAGTAATATAGTCTAAGACGTCTAAACGCTTACACCTACTTAAAGCTTCTCTCAAGTAATCTTCCATAAATCCTAGCATATAAAGTCTTGGTTTATTGTTATTCCATGACCCTGGCAAATTTTCAGCAATTGTCATTTTTGCTTTAGGAAACGTTTTATGTGCAGAATTAGTATCCTTTTCTGCACGACCATATATCTCGTAAACTTCAGTTCTATTCCTTGGTATTGCTTTTAATGGACCAAAGAATGGTTCACTACAGACATTTCCAATTTGTTCTACAAATGTTGGTGGCTCTTCAGTTGGTTTCTGCTTGCCATTTTTTATTGATTCTAACTTTGCTCTAAGCTCTTCAAAAAATCCCATTTTGTTATCCTTGCTGTACTAAACCTTTGAACTGCTAATGATGCACACATATTAGCATATTTTGTGGCACTTCTTATATCTTCCTGATCACGTAGTAATCCAACAGTCAATGCCGCAGTAAACGTATCTCCGCAGCCTGTAACATCAACTACTGGAACACTTTTCACAGGAAAATTTTCAGTGTGAACAGTGTACATAAAATTATCGCTTCTAAATTTTTCGTATTGTCTTAATTCTGCACCATTTGCACCACGAGTTACTAAGACAAAATCAAACAAAGATTCGACTGTCGTATAATTTCTATTTGAAACTTGTAAACCATACTCAAGTTCATTAACATTAAGAATATAAAATCCTTTGTAAGGAGTTAAATCATATCTTTTTGAATCTACTACAGTTTTTACTCCACTTGATTTTATATAATTTAAAATCTTATCAGTTACAGTTCCTTTATCATAATCTGAAACTATTATCATAGAATACTGAGAAAGATTACTTGTAAGAAATAAGTCTTCAAATTCTTTAATCTTCTCATCTGCAAATTTCTTTTTATTATCAATACGAGCAACAACTTTGTTATTCATAACTAATCTATGCTTCTCTATGACATCACCAAATACAAATTCTGCCCATGAAACAAGATTACTATTCATGATTTGAAGTGAAATGTTATTTTCAGTTATTCCACTTAACTCAACTGTAAACTCATCAATAGATAACGCTGCAGCATTAAAGGCAACATTCGCTGCTCCTCCTGGAATATATATTTCACCGTTATTAACAGGATCGTATACTGGAATATCAGCTTCTTGAGCTTTTCTGTTGCTAACAACATGAGTATATTTATCTAATATTATATCACCAACTACAAGTAATTTCTTCATCGCTTTTTAATCTCTTCAATTATTTTTGTTGTAGATATTTCTAGACCTTGAGAAGCAAAAAGCACTAAAGCAATATCATTTCCAATGACTTGCTTATTAATGTAATCTGGTCCTTTAACAATATAATCAGGTTTGATTTCCTTAATTAATAAATAAGGCGTCTCAGTTTCGAATATACGAACTTCGTCAACATAACGTAACGATTCTAACATTGTTTTACGAAACTGCTCATTAAAGATTGGTTTTCTTTTAATAAGGGCAATACTGGAATCACTATTCAATCCGACAATAACCTTACCATCTTGCCCTGCTAACTGCTTTGCAAATTTTAAAGTGTGTATATGGCCTGGATGCAGAATATCAAAACATCCATTTGCAAAAACTATCATTGAAAGTTTCCTCTAAGAAAATCTGAAAATGTTAAATTCTTATCATCTACATAATAATCACCAGATGGTTTACCAAATTGTAGCTTATTATAACACACTCTGTTTTCTTTGAGCCATGTTTCAGTAAGCTCTCTATAATTTAATTCGATTTTATCTATATCTCCATTACAAGTATTCATACCACGTGCAGTAAAAATTAGAACTTCCCAACCTTCTGTCCAGAGCTCATTAACTTTTTTAATCATATCAAGTTTTGGTTTAGCTGACTGATATGC
>Ga0100403_1003623_pt1 | contig 11361 bp, 13 predicted proteins | sample CryGeymet201501t_FD_83663 | JGI IMG/M metagenome (GOLD analysis project Ga0100403, IMG submission 83663) | Groundwater microbial communities from Crystal Geyser aquifers in Utah, USA - Crystal Geyser metaG 2015-01t | ecosystem: Environmental > Aquatic > Deep subsurface > Groundwater | place...
AATGCTTAGGACCTTTGCTTGAGACTCTTTAAGTTTTTCAAATTGAGCATCGCGACGCTCCTCAGAAAATTCTTCTGTTTCTAGGTCCTTCCCCCTTAAAATGGAGTAGACATATTTCATCCTGGCACGTCTAAATCCATAACCAACACAAACTCTCAACATTTGCTCCGGATCTGGGGTAATTAAAAAATTAAATGCAGAGGCTTCACTGGTATTAGGTTGTCTGGCACTAGCACAAAAACTTTCTAAGTCTTTTCTTCCTTCTTCCCAGAAGACAGACATCAGAGTCAAAATAAAATCAGTAGTATTTAATTTTTTCCCTTGGCTATTAATTCTGACAAAAACATCCGCCACCTGCTCTTCATTGATTGAAGCTGAAAGTTCTAACACTGAGAAGGGATAGTGCTCAAGATTTTTCAGACTACTAATCGATTCTTGAATTTTACTTATTTCTTCACTAGATAACTCTCGAGTTTGCTGAAGTTTTTCAATAAATTTTTGAGTAAAAGAAAAAATATTAATATCAGGGCTCCATAACTCAGAAATGTTTTGGATATATTCTGGACTTCTTTTTGTAGCAGCGTCAGGAATTTCAAATTTTTCTTCCAATGGCTTAAATGACACTACAATATTTTCAGTTTCATAATTCTCGCGGATAACCTGCTTGCTCTTCATGACTGCAAATAGTGAGGTAAGTCTTTGTTGACCATCAACGATTAAAAGTTGAGCGGCTTTTTGCTTCGTTTGATCTCCAATAGTTTTGGTATTTTCCTGGTAAGCATTAGCCCAGAACAAGAAATATCCAACTGGGTAACCACGATACATAGAATCAAATAAATCTCTTACTTTTGTATCCTTCCATACAAAGGGTCGTTGAATATCGGGTAAACCGATTGCCCCCATGTCAATTTGTTGAATTAATGTTGAAAGATTATAGTTAACTTCTTTAAATAGTGTGGCCATAGGTGTATTTTACCTTATCTAGTTTATTTTTTTATACTGATCACATTTCGATTAACTAAAAAGCATCACCTTCAGTCTCAGATCAGTAAGCTGAGCAAATCTAACCTGTTTATCTTTATGCATAATAGTAATTATTTTCATAAATTTAGCTAACTTGTTTTTTTGATTCTTTAAATGATCAATATAAATCACAATATTTTTAATATCTTTGTCATCAACGTCTACATTATTAAACTCTATATTTAAAATAATTAATTGCTTATATATATTTCTCAAAATAGGTCGGACATGATTATGATAAGGATGGGCCATATAACTAGAGTTATATTGTTTAAGTGGGGTCTGGAACCACATACTTAAATAATAGGTTATATATCCCAAGAAATATGTTTTCTTAGGACCCATCCAGTGCCAGAATTGGTAGATAGACATTACAAAATAAACTAACTTAGTTAATTGTTTTTTTATGTTTATCTTAATTTGATCTTGATTCCGTTGGTACCAACGGATTAGGTACAGGACAAAGAAGGCAGAAACGAAGGGAATGGAGAGGACAAGTAATAGGTAGAGGTAGAAGAATATTACGTCCCAGGGTTGGGGGAAGAACAGAGAATCCTCGATAATTGTCATCATTTATAGATTAGATAAATATTCTTCTACTTTATCAGTAAAAACATCCCGAGGCTTGCTACCCTTAGGTAAGCTAATTAAGGCTGCTTCTGTTAATTGATCTAAAATTCTAGCTGCTCTGGCATAGCCAATCATTAACCTCCGTTGGATCATTGAAGCACTGGCTTTGTCATATTGTAAAACCAAGTGACAAGCTTCTGTAAACTTAGGATCTAATTCATCACTATGTACTGGTACTTTCAGTAACTGTTCTAACTGGGCTACACGTCTTTCTAGGAAAGTTACTCTGTCTTCGATGGTCATGATTGTTAGCTATTCTATATTGTTTCCTTAATTTCAGAAACTAAAGTTTTAACATTATTTAATATAACATTCTATTTATTAATCTCCACTAACTCTCTTTGTTATATACTACCGCTATGAGAGATAAGAATATTACTTTATATCTAATCTACCAGTTTCTATTTGGTCTATATCCTATTATTCCAATTATGTCTTTATTCTTTCTCGCTAAAGGACTTAGTTTCAGTGATATTGGGATTATCTTTGCTGTGTTTGCATTAACAGGTTTTCTCTTTGAAATTCCAACTGGTTATCTTGGAGATAAGTTTGGGCGTCGTTATAGTGTCATGGTTGGATTGATAATTTTAACTATTACTGCCTATATATTTACTATTATTAGCTCTGTCCTACTCTTCTCTATCTTTGGAGCTATTTGGATGTTAGGCTTAGCCTTTATTTCTGGGTCATTTGAAGGCTATATTTATGATTACCTAAAGAGTATTGATAAAGAAGATCAGTATAATAAGTTACTCTCTCAGAGTAGTGCTATTTTTTACTTTGCCGGAGGAGTGGGGAGTATTATTGGAGCATATATTTTCAGTATAAATATAAACTATCCTTATTATCTTTTATCTATATTATTTGGACTATGTTTTGTCATAACTATGTTTATGGAAAATGACAAAATATTAGTAGATAGTAATTTTGAAGATCAACTCAAAGTATTCTCAGGTATTAGTTATATAAACAGTCATAAAAAAGTTCTATGGTTAACAGTCTTTGTTGCTCTTTTATTTGCGTTTTTCCATTACTTCAGAGGTGCAATAGATAAACCATATATTCTTACTCTTAATATCTTTAGTGTAGAGTGGCTCGGTGTCTTTGTAGCAATCTCAATGCTTATCCAATCAATATTTATTTCTCAATTTGAGAGGTTACTAAGTATCTTCAAAGAAAAAGGCTTAATAGTTATCTATTGGCTGATTTCCTCAGTCCCATTATTACTAATGTCAGTTGGTGATAAATATCTTGCCCTAAGTGCAGTCTTAATCTATTACACTAGCTATTCATTTCAAGAACAGATTTTAAATAGTTTCTCACAAAAGCATATTCCTTCTAAAATTAGAGCAACAACTCTGTCTAGCATGAAAGTCTACCAAAACATTACAGGAGCTATTTTAAGTTTAGTAGCAGGTTATCTATTCAACATCATTACTATCAGGACTGGTTTATTAGTAGCCTTTATATACACAATAATAGTTTTGATTGGGATGTATGCCTGGAAGAGAAAGAGTGAGATAGAGTTTGTTTAAAGGGGGGGTTGTGAGATAAATATTTTTTGTATTTTAAAGATCAGATTTGATAGTTTTTTGCTTAATTAGAAAATTAATTTCAAAAAGTAGAAATTTTAAAAACTAAATCGGTCTTATGATATTGAAAAACAAAGTAAATAAATCTAGAATAATAATGAATATCAAGACCTTAATTGCATTATTTAATATTCTTTTATTAAAGTATTTAACTCTTTTACTTAACAATGATAAAAAAAGACCAATCAATAACGGAAACAATGCTGAAAATCCAAATGATTTTATATAATAACTTGATAAATTCCCAAAAGTATCTGTGATTTTTTCAAAATTACTGGAGTGATTTGCCATATATAAGTTTAAAGTAGCAATAGCAAACTCAAGAATAACTAATAAAATATAGTTGATAATTTCTTTGCATGAAGTTGTCTTTTGAAGATTTATTTTCATATTTATATCATATCAAGATACTTTCAGCGGAGCAATGATGCCCCGCTGAAATGTTATTGAGTTTATTCGAAGAATGTTGAACCTAAGTCAACTAAACATTCTCCGACACTTTGAGGTGTATCAATCCCAACTGACATTAATATTGCCTCGCGCCAGCCTCTCACTCCATAATATTGGAGATTAGAAATGAGAGATTGTATGGTATCAGGACCTATCCCAGCTACACACTCTAGTGATGCAACAGTAAAATTCACCATTAATGTGTCATCGGGTAGTCCATTAAAAGCTGATTCCGCACATCTACGCACACTATATGCTGAGAGTGAAGCACTAGCCATAGCTTCACATGATCTTCCCAAATCACTAAGTGATACTGATGATTGAGAAACTTCAATCCATGCTTCTGAGTTATCTCCTTCAACAGTCCAGCCAACTGTTCCGTTGTAATTAATCCTCCACCATTTATAACCATCTGCACAGGTGGGGCCACCAATTACATCAAATACAACTCCCGGTCGAGCAGATCCAACTTGAGAATAACCTGTACCAGCGCCGGAGCGTATCCGATTGGCAACACCAGGCGTAACCCTGGCTTGTCCACCCACCTGGACTCCTGTAAAATAGCTATTTACACAAGTAGTTATATTTACTGTAGGAGAAGGAGGTGGCTGATCATTTGGACGAGTCACCGGGTTTGGACCTGGTTCAGGATTTTGTTGGTTACCACTCCCACCATTTGCAAGAGCCTGACAATACCAAGAGTTAGGATTGTTAAAGTTGCGATATTCTGCAACATAACCAGTGCCATATTGCATTTGGCAGGCTTCACTGATACTCATCTCATGGTAAGTACTACCTGATTGGCAACGCCAATCATAGGCTGTATTACCTCCATTAAGAGTGGCAATACCCCAACCTTTGTCACTGCAATAGCGATTGAGGTCGAGACCAATTTGAGCAAATGTGCTTTGAGTAGGAATTAATACGCCTACTCCTAGTAGTAAGAGAAGTAAAACACTTACTAACTTTTTCATGTGGTTTGAAACTCCTTGTCTTATGGACAATTAACCACTATGACCAATTCACAGTGGGGATTTATTTAACAAAATTGTTTTATAAAATAAATACCCACAGCGAAAATCTCTCTTCACTTATTAAAGAACGGTCAATATTGTACGATATTATCTTGAAAAGTAAATATATATTGAGTTTATACAAGGCTTTTTTTTGCCCTCATAAACGCCGGAACCTCAAAATCATCATCCATATCTTCACTGATTAAATGAGAGTAGTCTTTCTTCTCACTAAAGCCTGTTGCTATTACTGTTATCCTTATTACATCACCTAACGTCTCATCTATTGTCTGACCAAAGATAATAGTAGCATCATCATCAGCGCAGTCTGTGATTATCTTAGCTGCTTCGGTTATCTCAGCTAACTTGACATCTTCTCCAGCAGTTATATTAAATACTACTCCCTTTGCTCCCTCAATAGATAACTCTAAGAGTGGTGAAGTAACTGCATTCTTGGCTGCTACCTTTGCTCTATCCTTTCCACTTGCTTCTCCCATCCCCATTAACAATGAGCCAGAATCAACCATAATATTCTTGACATCAGCAAAGTCAGCATTAATTCTGCCAGGGATAGTAATTAGATCAGAGATACCTCTCACGCCTTGCCCAAGGACATCATCAGAGAACTTAAATGCATTAAGTAACGTAATATCCTTATCCAATACCTTTATCAAATTCTCATTAGGTACTAGGATATGTGCATCTACATACTGAACTAATACTTCTATCCCATCCTCTGCTTGAATCATTCTTTGTTTGCCTTCAAATTCAAAGGGTTTGGTTACTACCGCTACAGTTAATGCTCCAGCTGCTTTAGCTTCTTTTGCAATGATTGGGGTAGCTCCAGTCCCTGTTCCTCCACCCATACCAGCGGTGATAAAGACCATGTCTGTGTCATAGAATAGATCTTTAATTTGTTCCCTACTTTCTTCTGCACTAGCTTTACCTACTTCAGGGTCACCACCAGAACCTAAGCCACGGGTATAGTTACTCCCTATTTGTAACTTAGTAGATGCACTAGAACGAAGTAATGCTTGGGAATCAGTGTTAACTGCAATAAACTCAACATTGTTAACTAGTCCAGAGTTAATCATGGAGTCTACTGCATTACTACCACCACCACCGACACCTACTACTTTTATTCTAGCGAAGTCGGTGTTGGTTGAGGTTATTTGGGGCATGTGGATCTATAAAGAATTATGGTTAGCATATAGAGTCAAACAAAGATATACAAGTATTGTATAGAATAAATGAGTTAACCGAGCAACGTATTTAGTTTAAAGTTGATCAGTCATCAAATATTTCTTCAAGATATATGATTAATAAGAGAAATACATAAAAAATAAATGTAGTATAAAATTAAAACATAATCTAATAAAAGAAAAAACATTATGAATATTTGGACAAAGAAGAGTATTGAATTAGCAAATCAACAAAATTATTTAGATTTGCTATATAAAGTCTACCCATTATCTAAAAATATTAGAAGAGAAATAGATGATCAAACAAAAAATAATATTTATAAAGCAATGAATAATAAAGATAATGAAACATTATTATCAATATTAATTAAACAAACTAATGAAAAAAATATTGTTTTTCCTATAAAAGACTCATATGTTGCTTATTTAAAACATGATAATTCTGCAATAAAAAGAAACCCAAACACTCTCAGTCGTATTACAAGCATTATATATGAAATGGGTTACGACGAAATAATTAACAAAGCTACAGCTCCAAAAGAAACTAATAGACAAATAGGTCCTCTTTTTAATGATTGGCTAGTTAGGGGATCTTTGGGTGCTATCCTTACAAATAAAACTGATGAATTCTTACTAACAAATGAAAATGCTATTTTTGTTGGTTCTGACAATGATAGAACTCTTTTTGCAAAAAAATATTTAGGTTACTCTAGAGACAAAGGGCTAGATTTTTTAGCAAAGTTCAATGATAAATATATTATAGGTGAAGCAAAATTTTTATCAGATTTTGGAGGAAGCCAAAACTCAGATTTTGAAGATGCAGAACTAACACTAAGAGCTCATATTAATCCGACTGATAAAACAGTTATGAAAATTGCTATCATTGATGGAGTCTTATATATTAACAGCTGTGCAGGAAGAAAACCTGCAAATAAGCTAAGAAATGATTTCAATGATAATGAAGTTATATTATCATCAGTCTTATTAAGGGATTATCTATATTCTTTGTAAAGTTCATGAATCTTAACTACAAAGGGAAAAAAACACTAAGTGATATTCTAAAAAAAGCTCATAAAGCTAAAATCATCAAAGAACAGATATCAGATAAATCTACTTTCATAAAAGGAGATAATTTTGAAGTAATGTCATCTCTGTTACTTTCTGGAATGGCTGAAAAAATAGATTTAGTTTATATTGATCCCCCTTTCAATACCAATCAAATATTCACAATATCAGAAGACCATATAAGCACAATAAGCCGCACCAATAGTGATTTGGTGGCATATTCAGATAATATGAGTCAAGCTGAATACTTAGAATTTATAAGAGAAAGATTAATCATAATTAAAGAACTCCTTTCAGAGAATGGATCTATTTATCTACATATCGACCATAAAATGGGACATTATATAAAAATAATAATGGATGAAGTATTTGGTGAAAATAATTTTATTAACGATATCACTCGGATTAAATCAAATCCAAAAAATTTTAAAAGAAAAGCATATGGTAATCAAAAAGATGCTATTTATTTTTATGCAAAAAAGAAAGGTTGTAATATATTTAATGATATAACCATAAAGCTAGATGAGACTGATAAAGCTAAGATGTTTAAAAAAATTGATATAAATGGTAGAAGATATAATACAGTACCAGTTCATGCACCTGGAGAAACTCTAAATGGAGACACAGGTAAAAAATGGCGTAATATGATGCCTCCTAAAGGTCGTCATTGGAGAACGAATCCAATTGAACTAGAAAAAATGGATGAACAAGGACTTATAGAATGGTCAAAAAATGGTATTCCAAGAATAAAAAAATATGCTGATGAGCATAAAGGGAAAAAAGTTCAGGATATATGGTACTACCTTGATCCTGGAAAACCTAAATATCCAACAGAAAAAAATATTGAAATGTTAAAAATGATTATTAAACAATCTTCAAATAAAAATTCTATAGTAATGGACTGTTTTGCAGGAAGTGGCTCAACTTTACTTGCTGCAGAAGAAATAGGTAGGAAATGGATAGGTATTGATAAATCATCCTTTTCAAAGAAAGTAGTTAGTGAGAGACTTAATAATATAGATTCTATGATTTGTGACTATTGTGATTTCTAATCCATAACAAATAAAGATAAATATAAATACCTAAGATTATAGAGATGACTTTGAGGTCTTAAATGAGCATCCTCTGAGTCTATATCCCTTACTAATCCAGTCCACCCCCCCCCACAATGCTACAATCACCCCATGCCCCTCTCTTCTACACGTAGGCTTAATCCATTAACTGGTGACTATGTCTTAATCTCTCCTTCTAGAATGCAAAGACCTTGGTCTCATAAACAAGATCCTGTTGATGAGGATAAACTACCTGTATATGAACCCTCTTGTTATTTATGTCCTGGTAATACTAGAAAGAGTGGAGAAGTAAATCCAAAGTATGACAAGACTTTCTTCTTTAAGAATGATTTTGCTTCTTTAGATAATAATGTTAGTGAGACTTTAAATAGTAACAATGAGCTATTCTCAGAAACTAGTGAGAGAGGTATCTGTGAAGTTATTTGTTACACTCCCCAGCATCATACAAATTTCTCTAAGTTAGCTATTTCTGATATTGAAGAGATAATAAAAATATGGCGGGAGAGATACATTGCTTTATCTTCCCTAGATTATATTAACCATGTCCAAATCTTTGAAACGAGAGGTAAAGAAGTTGGTAACAGTACCATCCATCCCCATTGTCAAATATGGGCACAAGAAAGCATCCCTTCATTACCAGCAAAGATAATCAAAAATCAGGAAGAGTATTACAAAAAACATAAGCAGAAGATGTTGCTTAAATATATTAACAAGGAGGTAAAGGATAAAGAAAGAATAATTTGTTCAATCGGAAACTTTACTCTACTTGTCCCCTTCTGGGCTGAATGGCCATATGAGACATATATCATGCCGACGATTGATTTAAGCTCGATGGCAGAGCTTAGTGAGAAAGATATCTCCGACTTATCTAAGATACTCTTTGTCACAGCCAAGATGTACTCGCTTTTCTTTGAGAGACCACTCAATGGTGCTCCATACATGATGTCTATCTCACAAAAACCAACTTTAGAATATGAGAATGACTTCATGCAACTATTTTTTAAATATATTACCCCACTCTTAACTCCCACCAGACAAAAGTACCAAGCTGGCTATGAGAAGTCTGCTGAGTCTCAAAGAGACTTAACTCCAGAATTAGCTGCAAAGCAGTTAAGGGAAGTAGTGGAGGGAAATGAAGATCAGTTTCCTTTATAAACAAAGATTAAGCATCTACTTACTTATTTCTCTTTACTATTTCTAATATTAAAAAACCTTTTTCATATTAATGAAAGCTTAATGTAATTATTACCAAGTAATATCTAAGCTATGAACATGTTAAAATCAATCATGGCAAAAAGAGTAAATATAGGTGGAACCTATATGTCCCAAAGAGAAAGAAACACTTCTGCTGGTAAGAAGGGTTCTTTTATTGGCAAATGGTCTTCTAACTCTAAATCTTCAACAACTTCTGCTCAATTCAAAGCAGGTTTAAGAGGTGCTCAAAAAGCCATTAACCAATATGGAAATACTCTCGATTGGTTAGGTGGTAAAGACCGCTAATCATGCTAATTGGATTAACTCCTGACACTCTTGCTGGTATTATCGTCCTCCTAAAGAAAAGGAAATTTGAAGAACCAGTCGCTTCTATGAATGAATGCGACTTAACAAAATTATCTTCTAGTTTAAAAACTCCTTTTCTAAGACCAGAGATAGAAAATAAAAGTGAAGATTTTTGTGAAAAAGCTACCCATTTATTTTATCTATTAACAGAAAACCATTGTTTCAGTAATTCAAATAAACGAATTGCAGTAGTGTCTTTAATAACCTTTGCTGATATTAATGGCTATAAAATTAGTACTACTGAAGTTAGTTTATATGCCCTATCTATGGCTACTACACTTTTAACTAAATATAGATTAATAAAAGAAGCTAAATATGAAATAAATAAAGTAATTTCTGATTCTTTAACTAGAAAATCTGGGCCACCTTTAAGCAAAACAGAAAGAATAGAAATAGAAAAAGAGTTTGTTGAATTTATGAATAGAAAAACTTAAAAAAATATTGCCTGATAAGCTATAATGCACTTGATATATGAAAAGGATATATAGACTGATTTCCCAGCTTTTTTATCATCAAAAAAAAGAAGATATTATTCCTACAAATAGTAGAAGCTTTTTCGATTATTCTTCTAGTGAAAAAATTAAATTAATGAGAGCTGCTGGAAGAGAAGCTCAAAAAGAACAAAACCAACTTCTTAAAGCCTACGAATCTAAATTCGGTCAGGTTTAATTTTCTATTTTTCAATCTAAATATTTCTAAATGTGGGAATCATTTTATGACATCTAATAAAACTACAACCATTAATGATAAAGAGATCAAGCATGCTATTGATCAAAACATGAAGAAATACAAAAAAACATATCAGTTACTTGATCAATATGACAAATCTCCTGAAACAGCCCCCTCATATAAGGCTGAACTTAGATCTTTGCAAAAACTTTACAAAAAGTATCTGAATAAAACACACATACTTCAATAAATAAACATTGACAATCGACTAATAATCGACTATTATTAGCCTAATATGTTTAACCCTAAATATACAATTACTAATAAATTATTGTCTAATATCAAGTATATTGCATTATTAGTTGAAGAGCTTAATAATCAACGATTTCCTAAAGTTATATTGATGGATTTTGAAAAGAAAGCTCGAGAAGTTTCTACATATGCTTCCACTAGTATTGAAGGTAATCCCTTACCTTTAACTGAAGTAAAAAAAATATTAAAAAATAGACCACAATATATTCGTGATAGTGAACGTGAAGTATTAAATTATAATGCTGCCCTTGAATATTTAAATGATTTAAACAAAAAAGATGATTTAAAGATATCTTTAGACTTAATTTTAACAGTTCATAAAAAAGTAATAGCTGGCTTATTGCCTGATTTTGAATCAGGCATCCTTAGAAAAAAACCTGTCGTTGTTAATGATCCAAGATCAGGTAAGGTTGTTTTTTTACCTCCAGACCATAAGATAGTCAGTACATTAATCTCAGATCTGATTAAGTATATTCTCAAAAATAGAAATACTGTAGATTCTTTGATTTTGGCTGGTATTTTCCATAAACAAATGGTGATTATTCATCCCTTTATGGATGGAAATGGGAGAACTACAAGATTAATCACAAAAATCTTACTATCAAAAATGGGTCTTGATATATTTAATCTATTTAGTTTTGAAAATTACTATAATAAAAATGTAACTAAGTACTTTCAAACTGTTGGGGAATTTGGTGATTATAATGAATTAGTAGAAAAAATTGACTATTCCAATTGGCTAGAATATTTTACTGAAGGTATTATTGATGAA
>Ga0100403_1003624_pt1 | contig 11359 bp, 5 predicted proteins | sample CryGeymet201501t_FD_83663 | JGI IMG/M metagenome (GOLD analysis project Ga0100403, IMG submission 83663) | Groundwater microbial communities from Crystal Geyser aquifers in Utah, USA - Crystal Geyser metaG 2015-01t | ecosystem: Environmental > Aquatic > Deep subsurface > Groundwater | place: USA...
GACGACACCACCCGCCAGGATGCGCTGTCCGACGACAGCGGGCCGATCCTCGTCGACGAGAGCGGGCCGGTGGAGATCGGTCCGGACGACACGTGCGCCGTCGAGATCCCGGCGCGGCGCAGCACCGGGCCGCGCCGAAAGATTCGCCTCACGCACGGGACGGTGCGCGACGCGCTCGCCGAGCGCTACGAGGAAGAAGGCGCGTGGGAGCCGCTCGTCGATCTCTACGTCGGACGCATCGACACGGCGTCGAGCGCGGCGGAGAAGGTCGAGCTCTTCAAGAGGATCGCCGACATCTTTTTGCGCGAGCTCGACGATCACGAGCAAGCGAACGACGCGCTCCTCGAGGCGATCGCGATCGATCCGCACGACGGCGAGACGGTCGAAGCGCTCGAGGAGATCGCGCGGCGCACCGGCAAGTGGGTGTCGCTCGCGGGCGCGATCGAAGCGAAGCTCGACGCTGAGAAGAACGCGAAGCGCGAGCTCGCGTTCTCGGTGATGCTCGTCAGGTGGTACCGCGGGCCGCTCGCGGACGCGGACGGCGCGGAGCCGTTCCTCGCGCGCGTGCGCAAGATCGATCCGGGGCACGCGCTCGTGCACCGGCGGCTCGCGAGCCAGTACCGCGAGGACGGTCTGTGGGACGCGCAGCGCGACGCGCTCTCGCGCGCGCTCCTCAGCGCGACGAACGACGCCGATCGCGTCATCGTGCACCTGGCGCTCGCGGAGCTCTACGAGGAGCGCGCGAAGGACGACGCGCGCGCGCGGACGCACTTCGAGGAAGCGGCAGCGCTCGATGCGAATTCGATGCAGGCGCTGCGCGGGCTAGAGCGGATCTGCCGGCGCGCCGAGGATTTCGCCGGGCTCGCGCGCGTGCTCGACAAGCAGGTCGACGCGGCGGAGAGTGACGAGGATCGGGTCGCGGTGCTCTTGCGGCTGGCGGACGTGCACGAGCGGATGTTCTTGAAGCCGCAGAACGCGGCGTCGAAGCTCGAGCTCGCGCTCGTGTTCGATCCGACGTGCGGCGCGGCGCACGAGGGGCTCGAGCGGTGCTACCGCGCGATGCGCGCGTGGCCGGAGCTCGTCGCCGCGCTCGAGCGTCGCGCGAAGATCACGATCAACGATCTCGAGAAGTGCGACTGCTGGATGAAGATCGCCACGGTGCACGAGGAGAAGCGCGGCGATCTCGACGCGGCGCTCGAAGCGCTGCGGCGCGTGTACGCGATCGACGACGGGCATCTTCAAGCGCTGTCGGACCTCGCGCGCATCAGCGAGCGAAAGAAGGACTGGGTCGGCGCGGCGGCGTACCGCGCGCGCCTCGCGGACCTCGCGACGGACGCGCGCGGCAAGGCGCAGATCCACGTGCAGGTCGGCGACATGCTCGCCGCGGAGAACCGCGATCCGGCGTGCGCGCGGCTTCACTACGAGAAAGCCGTCGCGTTCGATCCGACCGCGGTCGCGGCGTGGGAGGCGCTGCAGAAGCTCGCGTCGCGCTCGGGCGACGAGATGTACACCGTGCATTGTCTGGAGCGGCGCGCCGAGCACACCGAGTCGCCGCGCTTGAAGGCGCAGCTCCTCGTGGAGCTCGCGAAGAAGAAGGCGGCGCTCGGCGATACGCGCGGCGCGCTGTCGACGTACGAGTACGCGTTCGAGACCGACGGGACGAACGAAGCGGCGGCGAAGCAGCTGCTCGATCCGTTCGTGCGCGCGCAGCGTTGGACCGACGCGCAGCCGGTGTGCGAGCTCTTGCTGAACGCGGCGACGCGCGACGGCGACAAGGAGCGCGTCTTCGATCTGCTCCGCCTCGCGTCGCGCATCGCGCTCGCGAACGGAAACGGCGATCGCTCGATGCTCGCGGCGCTCGCCGCGTTCGACATGCGTCCGCAGGATCCGAAGGCCCGCGCGACGGTGCTCGACATCGCGTGGCGGCGGCGCAAGGACGAGACGGCGCGCGCGCGATCGCGCGAGGCCGTGCAAGCGATCGCCGAGGACATCACCGATCTCGGCGCGGGCGATCTCGTGAAGCTCGCGCAGCTGTGGCGCGCCGACGGCGACGGCGACGGCGCGATCTCGCTCTTGCTCCACGCGCTCACCATCGAGACCGATCACCGCGGCGCGCTCAAGGAGCTCGCAGAGGCGTTCGTCGCGCGCAGCGACTGGAAGCGCGCGGCCGGCGTGAAGCATCGCCTCGCGCGCACCTTCGACAACCCCGACGATCGCTTCGCCGCGCTCGTCGAGACGGCCGACATCTGGGAGAAGCAAGCGGGCTTCCCGCGGCGCGCCGCGCACGTCCTCGAAGAGGCGCTCGTGAACAAGCCGGGCGATCTCGGCGCGCTCCGGCGCCTCGTGCCGCTCTACGGTGAGCTCGGCCTCTGGGACAAGCTGTGCGACGCGCTCCGCGCGATCGCGAACGCAGAAGAAGACGCGGACCGAAAGGCGAAGAGCCTCTACGCGATGGCGCAGGTGCTGCGCGAGAAGATCGGCGACGCGCGCCGCGCCGCCGCGCTCTACGACGAAGCGCTCGATCTCGACGAGACGCGCCTCGATGCCTTCGAGAAGGTCGTGCGCATCTGGACCGAGCTCCGCGATTGGAACGAGCTCCGCCTCGCGTACTGCAAGATGATCGGGCGCGTGCACGACAGCAAAGACACGGAGCTGAAGCACGCGCTCTATCACCAGCTCGGCTTGGTGTACCGCGATCGCATCGGCGACGCGCCGCGCGCGCTCGACGCGTTCCGCTGCGCGAGCCGCCTCAAGCCGGACGACGAAGAGGATCGCAAGATCGTCCTCGAGCTCCTCATCGTGATGGAGCAGCTCGACGTCGCGGTCGGCACCGCGCGCGCGTCGCTGCGTCGCGCGCCGAAGAACGCGCGCATCTACGCCGATCTGTATGGCCTCTTCCTGCGCCAGCGCGCCGTCGACAAAGCGTGGTGCGCGGCGAACGTGCTCGCGCACTTCGACGCGGAGATGGACGCGGAGAAGGCGCAGTTTCTCCGCGACTACCCGCCGTACGACGTCGCGAACGTTCCCGGCACGCTCGCGGGCGCGGCGTGGACGTCGCACGTGATGCACTCCGGGATGGATCCGCGCCTCACGTCGATCTTCCGGATCGTCGCGCCGGTCATCCTCCGCATGCGCCTCGCGGCGATCCCGGAGAAGGATCGCGCGGCGTTCCTCGGGCGCATCGTGCGTCCCGAGGATTCGCCCGCCGCCGCGCGGATCCTCGCGGTCGTCGCGAACGTCGCCGAAGTGCTCGCGCTCCCGTGTCCGGTTCTGTACGAGCGGCCGACGATGCCGCTTCCGCTCGCGGTCGCGCCCGCGCCGACGCCGGCGCTCTTCGTGTCGCTCGACGCGGCGAGCGCGATCCCGCACGAGCTCTTGCCGTACATCGTCGCGCGGCGGCTCGCGGAGCTTCGGCCGGAGCTCGCGGCGCACGCGCTCTTCCCGACGGCGACGGAGCTGAAGTCGCTCCTGAAGGTGGCGATGCGCGCGGCGATCGCCGGCGCGGACGGATCGGGCGCGAAGCCGCCGGAGGTCACGCTCGCGAAAGCGCTCGATCCGCGCGAGATGGAAGCGCTGCGCGCCGCGGTGTCGAGCATCATCGACGCCGGCGATCGCGTCGACATCAAGCGGTGGGTGCAGCTCGCCGACGTGACGCTCGCGCGCGCGGGGCTGCTCGTCGTCGGCGACGTCGAGACCGCGTGGCGCGCGAGCCAGCGCGAGGCGCGCTCGCCGGGCGACATCGCGGCCGACGAGTGGCAGAAGGAGCTGCTCGCCTTCGCGGTGAGCGACGAGTACGCGGATCTGCGCGGCGCGATCGGCGTCGCGGTCGACGCGGTCGGGGACTGATCGCGTCAGGCGAGATCGATCCCGACGTTCTCCTTCACGACGCGACGGATCGTCGCGAAGAGCTCGTTCCCCTGCCCCTTGTCGTCGAGCCACGCCTTCTTCGCGTCGTCGTAGCTGAAGTGCCAGGCGCGCGCGTTGGCCGCGAGCCAGATCTGGTGCGTCGGCCGCTGCGTGTTCACGACGCAGCGCTTGCCGTCCTTGAACGTCAGCGTGATGACGTCACCGGCGATCTCGCAATCGACCGCGTCCGGATCGACGTCCTCGAAGACGTCTCCGATCTTGCGGAAGGTGGCGTCGGCGAGCTTTTGGTAAGCGGAGTCGTCCATCTTTCCCCGATGGTCAGTTGAGCGAGTGGGGCAGCGCGAGCGTGAACGGCGCGATCGTCGCGTCGAACGCGCGGCCGTCGGGCCGGTGCATCTGGTATGTCCCGCGCATCTCGCCGCGCGGGGTGCGGAGGACGCAGCCGCTCGTGTACTCGAAGTGCTCGCCGGGGCGCAGAAACGGCTGATGGCCGACGACGCCCGGACCTTTCACTTCTTCGACCTTTCCGCTCCCGTCGGTGATGATCCAGTGCCGCGTTCGAAGCTGCGCCGGCTCCGCGCCTTCGTTGGCGATGCGAACCGTGTACGCGAAGACGTAACGCTGCGCGAGCGGCGCCGACTGCTCGGGCACGTAGACGGATTTGACGGTGACGCGGATGCCGTCGGTGATGGCGTTCGACATCGCCTCTTGAGTGCCACGCGGCCGCGCGACGTTCAAGCCCGTTCGCCGATCGCTTCGGTCTCGTGCGTGGCCATCGCTCGGCGGAGGAACGCATGCGCGGCGCGCCACTTCGCGCGCGCGGCCGAGCGCCAGAGGAGCGCGTCGTAACCGTGGATCTCGCCGGGCGAGACGTGGAGCTCGCACGCGACGTCGCGACGATCGAGCGCGTCCTTCAAGCGGCGCGAGCACTGGAAGAGCGGATCGCGCGTCCCGACCGAGACGAAGAACGGCGGCAGCGGCCGCGCCGGTTGGTGATCGCCGTTCTCGAGGATGCGGAGCGGGCTCGCGAGCGGCGCGCACGCGACGCCCGCGGCGACGTCGTTGCCGACGTACGCGCGCGCCGCGTCCAAGAGGAGCGACTTCGCCCAGCGCGGGATTTTCGGATGCGCGCGGTAGCGATCGATGTACCCGATGTCGAGGAAGCCGTACGTCGCGACGACCGCGCGTAGCGCGACGTTCGCGTCGAAGACCGCGCGCGCGTACGGCTCGGGCCGCGCGAACGAGTGCGCGACGGCGAGCGCCGTGACGAGGTTGCCGCCCGCGGACTCGCCGCCGATCGCGATGCGCGATCGATCGCCGCCGTAGCGCGCGCAGTTCTCGTGCACCCAGAGGAGCGCCGCGCACGCGTCCTCGAGCGGCGCCGGGAACGTGTGGCGCGGGCCGAGGCGGTAGTTGATGTTGAAGACGAGGTAGCCGCGCCGCGCGATCGCCATCGCCATCACGCGGTGCGTGTCCTTCGACAGCATCGCGAACCCGCCGCCATGCACGTACATCACGACCGGCAGCGGCTTCTGCGCGCGCGTCGGCATGTAGACGTCGAGGAGGTGATGATCGCGCTTGGTCGCCGTGTAATGGACGTCGTGCTCGATCGCGACGTTGTGAACCGACGGCGCCGGCGAGAGCGGGAGGCGCGCCGCCGCGGGGATGTGGTCGCCAATGCGGTCGCCGACCATGTAGCCAACGCGGGCGATTGCGTGGAGAGCGCGGTCGACGGCTCCCCACTGGAGGCGCAGTCGGAGGCCATGAGCGCTCATCGCATGTGAAGTATACCCGCGCGGCGCGCGCTCGCGATATGCTGGAGCCATAATGAGCGGTGTCGTCCCTTCGCACGGTCGGCGCGCAGCGCCGCTCCTCGCCTCGATCGTCGTCCTCTTCGTCGCCACGGCGCTCTACGCCGCGGGGTGTGGCCTCGAGGTGGACGGGACCTCGAGAGGCGAGTCGGACGCAGCCGCGACCGACTCGTTCGTCCCGCCGACGCCGGACGCGTCGCTGGACGCCGCGGGCGACGCGGAGCCGCGCACGTGCAGCGACGGATTCCAAGACACCGACGAGACCGACGTCGACTGCGGCGGCATGGTGTGCGCAAAGCGTTGCGAGCTCAATCAACGCTGCCTGGTCGGAAGCGACTGCACGACGAAGAACTGCAACATGGCGACGCACGTTTGCGACGCGCCTTCGTGCACCGATGGCGCGAAGAACGGCACCGAGACGGACGTCGACTGCGGCGGCTCGTGCGCGACCAAATGCGACGTAGGGAAAGGCTGTGCGCTCGGCCCCGACTGCACGAGCGGCGTCTGCACGAACAAAGTCTGCGCCGCGCCGACGTGCTCCGACGGCGTGAAGAACGGCACCGAGACCGACAAGGACTGCGGCGGCTCGTGCCCCGCGTGCGGATTGCAGAAGGGCTGCAAGGTCAACGGCGATTGCCAGAGCGGTCACTGCGCGAACATGGTGTGCGTCGACGCGGCCTGCACCGACAACATCAAGGACGGCACCGAGACCGACGTCGACTGCGGCGGCCCGTCGTGCGCGCCGTGCGGGAACAACAAGAGCTGCTTGGTCGCCAACGACTGCCAGAGCCACGTCTGTACCGGCATGCAGTGCAAAGCGCCGACGTGCACCGACGGCGTGAAGAACGGAACCGAGACCGACGTCGACTGCGGCGGCGGCTCGTGTGCCGGCTGCGCGGCGAACAAAGCGTGCTTGCTCGGCAGCGACTGCGCGAGCGGCGTCTGCAACGCGAACGTCTGCCAACCGCCGACGTGCAACGACGGCGTGAAGAACGGCACCGAAACGGACGTCGACTGCGGCGGCACGTGCGCGACGAAGTGCGGCTACCAGCAAGGATGCGCGATCAACGGCGACTGCCGCGGCGGCGTCTGCACCGCGATGCACTGCGCGGCGACGTGCAGCGACGGCGTGAAGAACGGGACGGAGAGCGACGTCGACTGCGGCGGCAGCTGCGCCGCGTGCGCGGACGGGAAGCTCTGCAACGTGCAGGGCGACTGCGGGAACATGAGCTTCTGCAACGGCACGGGGCGCTGCGCGCCGAAGCAGATCCTCGGCACCACGTGCGGCGCGAACAACAACTGCCAATCGGGAAACTGCGTCGACGCGACGTGCTGCAACGTCCCGCAGTCGATGTGCAACGGCTGCAAGGCGTGCAACTTGGGCGGCGGGATGTGCGCGAACGTCCCGGCCGGGCAAGATCCGCACAGCGTCTGCGTGGCGAACGTCGCCAACTGCAAGGGCAACCGATGCGCGGGCGACGGCACGTGCAACGTGCCGGACAACACGGCGTGCGCCGCGCCGACGTGCTCTGTCGCGACGCAGACGAACCACGTCTGCGTCGGCGGGAGCTGTACGAGCCCGACGGTGATGTGCTCGCCGTACGTGTGCAGCGGGACGACGTGCGCGTCGTCGTGCACGAGCGACACCGGTTGCGCGGCGACGCACTACTGCGATCAGAATGGTACGTGCCAGCTGCGCAAGACGGGCGGCGCCGCGTGCAACACGACGAGCGATTGCAAGGTCGGCGGTTGCCGCGAGTGCGACTCGTCGACGGCCGGATGCTTCGACGGCTTCTGCTGCAACGCCGCGTGCGGCGGCAATTGCCAAGCGTGCTCGATCGCCGCGGGAGGAGCGGCGAACGGCACGTGCAGCGCGCTCACCGGAACGACGGGGCGCGCGGGCGTGTGCTCACCGCTCGTCTGCGGCGGCGGACCGGGGTGCCCCGGGAGCTGCGCGAACGACAACGACTGCATCGCCGGCCACTACTGCACGTCGGCCGGCACGTGCATGCCGAGCAAGGGCGTCGGCGGCACGTGCAACTTGGTTGCAGATTGCAAGGTTTCCGGGTGTCGCGAGTGCGGTACGAGTCCGTGCGTCGACGGCTTCTGCTGCTCGGCCGCGTGCAGCGGCGCGTGCCAGGCGTGCTCGGTCGCGCAAGGCGCGTCGGCCGACGGAACGTGCACGAACGTCACGAACAAGCCGGGACGGCCGTCATGCTCGCCTTACCTGTGCAACGGCATGAGCCCCAACTGCCCGACGTCGTGTACGAGTGATGACCCGAACTGCGCCATGAACGCTTACTGCAAGACCGGCGGCGTGTGCGCGCTGCAGAAGAACCTCGGCGCTCCGTGCGGCCCCTCCGGTGATTGCAACATGACGGGTTGCCGCGAGTGTTCCGCATCGTGCAGCCCAGTCACCAACCTTTGCCTCTGACCAAAGCTCTGCGTGGCCGGCTCTGACGCACTAGCATTTCGTCGCGGGTGTGATCCGTACCCTCGGCGTACCCTTCGCCCGCGACTTAGCTGGGCCGAAAGGTACGGAATGGGTACGGTTTGCACCCTAAGTGCGCGAACCCCTGTCGCGGAGGGTAGGACGGGCAACCCAAATGGGTAAGCCGGCTTACCCTTTTTGTAGGCCGGCCTACCCGATCCCGTAGCCCGGCCTACCCCCTCTGGTAGCCCGACCAACCGCTCCGGGTAGGCGCGCGTACCCGATCGGGTTGCCCGCCCGACCCAAACGGTTGCCCGCCGAACGCAGACGGTTGCCCGTGCAACCGCCCCTGGTTGCTCGCCCAACCTCCACGCGTCGGCCAACCTACGTGATCATGCAGGAGACCGAGCGGCGGAAACGACAGCTCACCGCGCCGGCGGCGGCTTCGGGTACTCGCTGTCGTCCTGGATGCACGTCTCGAGGTCGAACAGCATGAACTCGAGGACGCGCTCGGTCGCGAGGAGCGGTCCTTCGTAGCACTCGGTCGGAAACGGCGGGGTCGAGTACGCCTCGGTCGGCGTCACGTGGAAGTCGCTGTAGACGACGCGCCCGCACTGCGCCGCCGGCGCGGCGCCGATCGGCGTGTTGAACGTCATGTGCAGGACCGTCGACGGATCCTTCGGCGCGTACACCCAACGGAACGATCCGTTCCGCGGCAGTCCGAGATCGTGGCGCGGCTGGTCGATCACGATCTGCCCGAGCGTGTCCGACGCCTTCACGAAGCGAAGCCAATCGGCCATCGCTTGTCCCTTGGGGAAGCTGCGATCGATCAGCGCGTTCATCGGCTGATCGAGCTCCGCTTGATTCGGATTCCAGTCGCCCGTCTGAGGGAACGGCGTCTGCGCGCGCGCGATCCAAACGTAGCCGTAGTGGCTCGACATCACGCGGCCGCCGACCGTCGTGTAATCGATGATGTTCTGCGTCGCCTCCGGCGTCTTCAGCTTCTCGCTGCCTTCGCACGGCAAGAGGACCATGTCGTACCGCTTCAGCGTGTCGACGCTGCCCCAGAGCTGCGCGGCCGGGAGCGCGCCAGGCACCTTCGAGCCGTCGTCGTCGTAGATGTGCACGCGGCCGTCCTCGAGCGGGCCAGTGAACTCTCCGTCCTCGATTCCCATCTTGCGGAGCACGCACTCGATCGGATCGATGTAGCCGGTGGCGATCGCGATCCTCGGGATGTCGCCTTCGCTGCGGTTGCGCGGCAAGCGCGTGAGCGGCGTGTCGATGTAGTTCTGCTTGCACGCGGTGACGCTGGGGATCACCGTCTGCCGGCGCCATTTCCCGAGCTGCACGACGAGCGGGATGTTCTCGCCGACCGGTACGTCCACCAGCGTGAACGACCCGTCCGCGCCGGTGACCGCGGCCGCGACGGGCTTCCCCGAGGTGATGACACCGCAGTGGTCGCAAACGACCGAATCGTCGAACGGCTGCGGCGTCTCGTTTGGGATGTAGACGATCGCGTTGTACACGGGATCCGGATCGATCTTCGCGCCGGTGACGACACGGCCGATGATCGACGTCGTCGCCGCGCCGCCGCAGTCGACGCGCTTGCACTGGAGGTTCACGCACGGCCCGGCCGCGTTGCCGCCGTCGTTGCCGAAGGGCGGCGGGATCTGGTCGCCCGCGTCTCGTCCGTCGCCGTTTCCGGAGGTCGACCGAGCGCAGCTCGCGGTCACGACGACCGTCGCGGCGAGCGCGATGGGGACCCACGCGAGTCCCCGCGGAGGTGAGAGGCGCATCACGGACCCTCCTCTGCCAGAGTCGCGCCGATCGCCGGATCGCGCAACGTCGTCAAGTGACGCACCGGCCCCTACCTCCCCGCGCGGACACATGGCGATCGATCGCTTCGCGCGACGCGCGCGATTAATTTCGCGTCACCGACAAGCAGGTAGGCCCGACCCGTCGCAGGTCGGCATCGCGGTGCCGTCGATCAGCGCGTCCACCCAGTCGAGCGCCAGCTTGGCGTTGCGCTGCGTGACGTCGAGGTGCTGCGCGGCTCCATCGGTGCACACCTGGGGCGTGACGCCATCGGCGTTCAACTTGTCGACGACGCACTTCACGTTCGCGGGCGAGACGGTGGTGTCCGAGAGGCCTTCGACGACCAAGACGTGCGCGCCTTGGCGATCGCCGGTGAGCACGTTCGACGTGAGGAACGCGAGGTAGCTCTTTCCCGGCTCGACGCACGTGCGGCCGTCGGCGCAATCGATGACCGAGGTGCGAAACGTCGCGTCGAACAAATCGCCGAACGTCGCCGCGGCCATCGGGATGCTGACGGCGAGCTGCAAGACGCACTGGCTCGCGATGGCGCCGAGGACCGCGGAGCGCGCCGTGGCGCCGAAGCCGTCGCCTTCGTGCGTCGCGCCGACGCGGTTCGTGAAGTACGCGTCGACGAAGAGCGACGCGAGCGCCGCAGGCAGTCCCGCCCCGTAGCTCGTCGAGACGGTGGGCGCGCGGAAGCCGCTGACGTCGACGCCGACCTGCCATCCCGGCGCGAAGCCGACGACGCCGACGACGTCGCCGTCACCGTACGTTCGCGCGAGCGCCTGCGCAGAGAGCGCGGCGCCGCCGCCTTGCGAATGCCTGACGACGACCACTTTGCCCGAGAGGCTCCCCGCGCTCACGAGCTTTCGCATCGCGCGCGCGGCGTCGAGCGTCGATTGCACCGTGTCTTTGTTGTCGCCGTACGCCTGCGTGCCTTCGTTGCCGAGGCCCGCGTAGTCGGGCGCGACGACGGCGTAGCCGTGCGCGACGAACGGAAGGATCAGATAGTCGTCGAGGCTCTCGTACTTCGACGGCGCGCAGATGTCGGCGAGGCCGGTCGTCCCGTGCGCGCCGACGATGATCGGAACGGGCGACGAGCGCGGCGCGGTCGGCAGGTACACGCGCGCGGTGCTCGCGCCGCCGGCGCCGTCGAAGCGCGTCGTTCGGTAGGCGATGCGGTACGTGGTCGCGCCGCTCGTCGCGGTGACGTTCGCGACCTTGGCGGTCGACAGGCGGCTCGTCATCGCCGACACGTCGATGTCCGTGTCCTTCGCGCAGCGCACGACGTCGCCGCGCGCGCTCGCGGACAGCGGCGGGAGGCCGCTCGGCGTCGTGTAGACGCTGCCGATCGAATCGCTGCAAGCAGCGGTCACCGTCGGCGGCGCGGCGTCGACAGTCGCATCGACGCCGCCGTCCCGCGCGACGTCGTCGC
>Ga0100403_1003625_pt1 | contig 11359 bp, 13 predicted proteins | sample CryGeymet201501t_FD_83663 | JGI IMG/M metagenome (GOLD analysis project Ga0100403, IMG submission 83663) | Groundwater microbial communities from Crystal Geyser aquifers in Utah, USA - Crystal Geyser metaG 2015-01t | ecosystem: Environmental > Aquatic > Deep subsurface > Groundwater | place...
TCCTTTTTGGGAATCCTCGCAGCCAGCCTTCTGGAATTTTATCCTCTTTAGAAATCAAAACGGTATTTTTCGGGTTATTTTTATCATATATCCACATAGTTCCTGCAGTTGCAGCATACCCTTTTCCTTTCTTCCATCCTTCTGGAATTTTACCAATATGTAATTTTCTTTCCGCCCCGTTTGAGATCCAAAATACATCCTTTGAGACTTGTATCCTTTCACCCAGCCATTCGGAACAGCTTCTGAAATCTGAAGCAATTTCTTGTTGAGTGGATTATCTTTTTCATAAATCCATATAGTCTGTTCGGTACCAAAATCTCCCGAAGCGTATGCTCGATTATAAAATCTTGGATTTGATCGAGCCTGCACGTATCTTTGAATAATTTCTTCATGTTCTCGCAAATCTTTCAAAGTTGCACCCGGCAACATTTCTAAAATATATTCTCGTTTGAATGCATCACGGCCCCAAATATTGATGTCATCCCAAACTCTTTTGCACGAGCCGAGATATTCATCGTCTTGGAATGATTTGGAACCAATATAGAAAGTTTCTTCAAATTGTTTATCACCGGTTTCTTTGAATTTTTCTAATTTTCTTTCATTTGTTACTAGATATATGAACATCTAGTATTTATCCAATTTCAAATTTAGAAGGTACCTAACTTGCCATCCATTCTTTTCTTGCGTCTGCTCGAGTTCCGTTAAAAATTAGATCTAACGTCTTTTCTAATTTTCCATCGTCTGTAAGCTGTATCAATCTAGGTTCACTTATCGCGTGCTGCCAATTCTCTTTCCTTAAAGTGCCTAAGCCTTTTGCTCGGCGAACCGTTGCACCTTTCCAAGCAGCCGGATCGAAATCCCGATAATCGTTGCTATACCAGTAATGCCGATCCTTGCCCTTCTCAACAATAATGAACGGAGTTAGGAAAATAAAAAAGAACGGATTTGCTTTATCAAACAATTCAGGCCAAAACCTATAGAAGAAGTTGACTAAGAGTGCAGTAATGTTGGCACCGTCCTGATCCATGTCACACGCAATGTAAACCTTACCATAGCGGAGATTTGATCTCACAGCTTTCTGACCAATAATCAAACCAAGACTATTCATGATATCAGCCAAAGCCTGATTGGCGATTACTTTTTTTGGATTCTCATCAAACACATTCATGATTTTGCCTCGAAGCGGCAAGCCACCATGAATTTTCGGATCACGAACATTGTTCATTCCCTCGATAGCTGAATCACCTTCCGCTAAAAACAGAATGCAATCTTGGCGAAGTCGAGAAGTTGCGTCTTTGAGTTTTGCAATTTTGTTTCTGAGATTTTTCTTACTCTCACGATCAATATCAACTTGGTCGCGGCGAGAGGTTCGGACCGCAGTCCTCTCTAAAATTTCAGCTACCCATTCCTTGTTTTTCAGAATGATCTGTTTGAAAATTTCATCGTTCTCAACCTGTTCGCGAATAGGGTTTTTTACTTCTTCATTGATAAGTTTGGTTTTTGCCTGGTTACCAAAATACGGTGCCTTCATTTGTGTGACACTGAAGAACAGAAGTGTTTCTAAAACATCAGATCTATTGGGAACAAGTTTCAATTTTCGAGCTGGTTTTGTCAGCGCTTTCAGCATCCCTTGGACGAATACGCGACGAAATTCCTCCACGTGTTCGCCGCCGTCGAAAGTCGGAACATTGTTCACCAACGAATGGGTGTGTTCTCCCTTTTCAAGAGCGTTCGGGTAAACCCAAAAATCAGATTTGAAATCCTCGACACGGACCGGGATATGAATCCCCTTCATTCCATCAAACAAGGTTTTTTCAACCCCACGTTTTGTTTCTATCTTCTTCCCGTTGAAATAGATTTTAATCTTCGGGTTACAAGCTGCAATCTCCAAAAGTCTGGATTCTATGAACTCAGCCGAAAGAATTAGATTTTTAAAAACCTCTTTCGATGGACGAAACCGAATATATGTTCCGGTTCTAGGAGACGGGTTCTTTGAAATTTTTGCCTTGAATACTTGCAACGCATCATCTATTGCATTGCCTTGTGTGAATCTCTGAAAAAATTTCTTCCCATCACGCATGATCTCCACTTCAAAAAATTCTGAACAGAAATTCGTTACCGAAATCCCCAATCCGTTAATTCCTGCACCTGTCCTGTCAGAATCGTCGAAATTACGACCAACGCGGGCCTCGGATAAAACCATAGTGGCGATATGAACACCGTGAGTTTTGTCCATTTCGATAGGAATTCCTCGGCCATTATCACGAACCGTGAATTCCATTGTTTTGGTGTCGTACGTGACATCTAACCTATCACCGTGACCTTTACCTATCAACTCATCTAAGGCGTTGTCTATCGCTTCTCGAAAATAAGTCAGCAATGCAGGAACCCAGGCAATTTCTTTTACCAAAGGTTTCCCGTCTGAATAGATCAGGACATTTTGGGAATGATGAGATCTAGATCCGAAATACATTTCAGTCCGAAGTCTGCAATGAGAGTAATCGGATAACTTTCTAATTTTTTCTGACGTCATTGACGCTCCAATACCATTTATTCATTAAATAACTTATCTATTTTGGTGGTTGGCAATAATCACCAGGGAACGGAGCTGCTCCCATAGTTGATCGCCTAGACTTTTTGTTAATGATGTCAACCCCACGCGCTTTGAGCCCTTCTCGCGTGTCGTAAAAAATGACTAAATCACAAACTGAATTTAGGTTCTTTTCAAATTCTACTTCTGTTGTACTGAAATAAGTTTCTTCTCCCCAACCAGTTCCGAGTTCCTTGCCATCAAGGAAAGAATTAACCGAAACAGAGCAAATCCCTCTTGGAAGATCTCGACTCGGGTTTCCTGATGAATTCCAAATGCCCTGATTCGCAACCGGGGCCGGACTTGTGAATGGAGATGGGGTCAATCGTTTTTCGGATTTATCAAAAATCCGAACGCCGATCACTCCATTGTTTTTGTCTGAATAACCCATTTTCTCAGAATAACTCGGTTCTTTATTCGATAAGCTGAAATAGAACTTTGCCGCGTGATTACTATCTGTCATCCAACCCGGGATGATAATACTGTCGTATCCATCAATTACAAAACCGGGGGAGTTCGAACTTGCCGGCTTTCCGTTCACAACCGAGAGTCCGTCGACTGATGGAATAAACAATCTCTGACGAGACGAATTATTTTTCAGATAGATTTCAAACTCAGAGCGATGTCTGCCCTCAACAAAAACCATTCCTTCATGTGTATACTCAGTGATACCGCGTCCACGGATTCGAATTTCGAGTTCTGAGTTATGATTTCGCATCGTCTGTATCCTTGAAAAAGGCAGCAGATGCCACATTTGCCATTGCTCTTTTGATTTCAGCTTCAGAAGCATTGGGCGCGAGGCCGCGCGCATTCGAATCATAAAGAGCACGTCGTGTGACTGTGGTTGTTGCCAAGTCTTTAAATGTGTTCTGAATGTGAGACGTGTTGTAATTCATGGTCTTATCTAGTTTGAATCCCATTGAAGCCCCGACTGTGAAAGCATCCTGGTTAGCACCAAGATAGGCAACAGTCCATCCGTCTTTCTCTTTTCTATCAATTAAGTTCGCGATTGCATCGTTCTTAAATTCACGACTCGAATTTTCTCCACCATCAGTAATGATGACCAAAACGACAGCATTCATGCCACGTTTCTTAGCAACAGATTTTTCGGTACGAATGATACTTACACCAATAGCATCTAACAGCGGGGTCATTCCTCTAGGCTGAAAGTCACTCATTTCAAGGTCACAGACCTTGCTCAACGGAAGATCTGAAAAAGTTTCTTCGATTTGAGGACCGGAATAATCAGAATCAAATTGGGTCAACGTAACGAAATACTTACCCTCTTTATCAGCTCGAAGCGTATTCAAATATTCATTGAATCCAGAAACAGTTGATTGATGACAAGAACTCATTGATCCGGAACGATCCAGAACAATATGAACGTGAGTTTTCAAATTCTTTGATTTTTGGGATTTGTTTTTGGCGGAACCAGATTGGTTCACCCGCAGGTGTTTAGTCATGCTTTTCTCCTTTTATGGGCTTCACTGCCTCAACTACGTTTGAGGTCTTATCTGCCATAAGTTTCGGACAGCATTATTGCTATCCAATCTTATTTATACTTTCTGGAGAAGCAGAAAATCAATATTATTCTTCGTCTGGATACCAACCAACATTGAACATTGATTTCACTACACATTCAAAGACTTTATTGTTTAATTCTCGGTCTTGAACCGCATCAGCTATTGCTTTTACAAAGACTTGAATATTTGCGTTCGTGAGATTCATTTCAGTCATCCAGTTCTGATATGAATCTAAATCCTTGACTGGACCGGTAATAAAGTTTTCAACGAAAAAAATTCGCGTTTCATCTGGAATGGTACGCAGACTATGCACAATTTCGTTGACGGTTGGTGTTCGCATAATTCCTCCTGTGGTTATCCACAGAATAACACCAACCAAAAAACATGTCAAGGATTAAATTAAGTGCCCGTTTTCTACCATCGCAACTTTTTCACGCGACCTACCAAAAGCGGCTGCGCCAAGAATTGCACCAAAAGAAAGATGGAAGATGCCGCCGCCCTGAATTGTCAACGAGGACCATTCTTGAGTTTTACCCATTGCTTCGAGTGCTTTTATTTGCGCGGCCGGATCTTTAAATCGCAAAGCTTGATCGACCAATTCAGATGGGCGATGACGATGCGAGTACATGCTAGGCATAATAACAAAATCGAACAGACAAATCAAAAGATAGGACGCAGCCGCTGCTGGTCTCCACGCACCCTTCCACCAAATTTCACTCATTATGTCACCATATAAGTTCCGCGAATGTTTGAATGCCAAAAACCACCTTTGGATCCGCTCGCTAACCAATCTTGAAATTCACCATATGGAACACTGTGCACTGTATAAACTCGACCATTTCCAAGAGTCATTTCTACATCACCTTCCTGATCATTATCAGCAGCAGGTGAATAGGCTAAGTCTTCAATCCAAGAGCTAAGAACAGACTCTTCATTTAAAGAAGAGGGAACCATTTCTTTGATTTGATCTAACTTGTTACGATAACCGGTTGCCCATTTTTTAAATCGGGCAACAAATGTCATAACACGACGAACAATAGCCTTTAGCACATTTTCTTTCAATGGCAACGGTTGCGGCGGCAGCAATTTCTGCGGTACTTCAGTTTGTTTAATTTCAGAAAATTCTTCCAGAAGAGCGTCAAGCTGTGCATTCAATTCAGGTTTCAATTTTCTTAGTTCTTCTAAAACTTTTTCATAGTTGATTTTAGTTTTCTCGGTTTGGCTTTTCTTACTAAGGGTCTGTGAAAAAGAAACCGTCTCAATTACTAAAGTCTTTGCTTCGTCGGCTGCATCGAACAATTCTTTGAATCGCTCTTTTTGAGCTTTCGTAGCCTCTTGTCTTTCACGAGCAAGCGCTTTAGCTTTTTCAGCCAGGCGCGCATCAATTTTGTTGATTTTTGTTTGTGTTTCGGATTCACGGCCTTTCAGTTTTACCACGACGCGGTCGCCAGAATCATCGTAGTCTAAATCAGATCGACGATCTTCGTCAACCTCAGCCTTCTGCCCCACTGTCCAAGTTGGAATACTGAATGTCGGGAATGGGAAAACTTTTCGATGCTCAATCCCTTCCAGATAGTCTACCGGGTGCGGGGTCAAAGTGAATCGTCTAAGGTCGGGGTCAGATGATTGTGTTTCATCCATTCCATAAATGCCGGCAAACTCCAAACCAAGTTTGGTTACTTGGTTTGGAGTGATGTTCATTTTGAAAACTTCATCTCCCTTCCCAAACTTTCGATTTGTTATCTGAACGAATCCATCGGATTTGTATAATTCAACATCTGAATTCGGTTTTAAGAAATCAATATGAACCGGACCGCCCTCATCAGAAATTTTTGCTAAAGGAGGAATTCCTTGATCAAAAATGTCTCGTGTGGTTGCCACATTGAAGACGCCGGTAGTTTTTGTGACGTCCTTACTTTGAATATTTGGTTTGGATCCCTGCGATGTTTCCGAATGCTGATCTCTGATCTGCTTCTGTAAATCCATAAGCGCTTTTGCGGGATCAGTTTCGGTTGATTTGATGTATTCATCTTTGGACTTGAATGCGATGCCACCTTTACCGGGAATGACACGAATTGTCCAACTCATGAATTTCTGTTCGGTTTGTTTTTCAAGCAGTGTAATTTCAGAAATGCGCATTTCAAGTCTCCAATCTGTGTATCTTTATTTATAGAAACACACAGTCTTGGGACGACTTGAGCAATTAAACTAATGAGTTCATGTAGGTTTCGATTTCATCCCAAGACCACGGGGTGAAATTATGCGTATCAACGCCCACATCAAGAACTTTTTGCGGGGACCCATCACCCCATCGTGCTGGCTTGAAATTTCCGTGCGTGTGACCGTGTAAATGGACCGACCCATGATAACTTCGATTCCACGAAGCCATCGGGTAATGAAACATCGCCAAGAAATGCTTACCCTGACGCATTTCGAAGTAGTCGTGCACTGCCGACCATCCACGTAAACGGAGCGTTTGTTTTTTATCGTGATTTCCACGAATAAGAATTTTCTTACCGTTCAGTGCTTTCAAGATGGTTTCATTCACCGATGCTTCATGAAAGGAAAAATCACCTAAATGATAGACAGTATCTTTGGCTCGAACTACAGAATTCCATCTTTCAATCATTGCCATATCCATGTCCGTCGAGGTTCGAAACGGCCGATTACAATGACTGATAATGTTTTTGTGTCCGAAGTGATTATCTGCTGTAAAAAATATTCTCATCTAGTCTTTTTACTTTAGAACTCAATTCAAGTCAAATATTGATTAAGTTCATCATAGAACCGATGAATAGAAGCAGGCGTCATTTCTTCAAAGAATTCTTTTGAGCTCAAAGCCTTAGAAGCTGAAATATTGTTTTCGGCCGCCGAATTACGGACAACTTCAAGAACACCAACCGGCGTTCCTTTGAGTTGATCTCGATAACCATCGGCTCTGTCAGATCCAGCAATTACGGCCGTGATCGGCTTCTTGCATTTACGGATAGCCGAAAGCAAATTTCCAGATGATACTTCAATAACTTCTACCATTGGAAACTCAGCTTCGATCATTTCTTTTCTGAGTGAGAAAGGAATTTTGGTTTCCTTTCCGGTTGTGAGTGCAACGGTAACCGAACGATGATTTTGAAGACCTTCACGGATAGCATTTGCATGCGCTTTTGTGAGACAGCGAACCTTACCTAGGAAAAGAGCGTTGCGATTTTCTTCCAGAGAATTCAAGATACGAGTTTTAGCCGACAAGAAAATATCATCTTGAATTTGAAATTTCGTCTTCTTCGGGTGCCAAGGGATTATACCCTGAGTGTTTGTATATTCTCGAGCTTCTCCCAACCGTTTAGCCAGGTCTCCGTTAGAATTATCTCGAATCTGGTCAGCCAACTCATTCACAGCTTCCCAATACACAACTTCTTCATCTACTGTTCCTCTCCATCGATTTTTCTTACTTTTTCGAACTTCACTGTCATGTTGATCTTCCTGAATTAATTTGAAACTCTTTTCATCCGACGTGAGTACAACTCCCTCTTCAATACCACCAAACTCAGATGGTACATCCAAGAAAATTTGCTTGATTACCTGGAAAGCTTGCTCCGGCTGAGAGAAATCCAATTCATCTTCGTGCTTACGAAACGATTCCATAAGAAACGGATTGCAGATTCCAGCCGCGATCGCGTCGTGACTATTCAAATATCCTTCGAAGATTGTCGTTGGAGTTTTCAACCCGATATCAATATCGACATACTCGTGACTCGGTGAAGTATAGAGCATTCCGCCTTCAGTTATTCCCTTTGCCGGTGAGCACCGTAACTGAATAAGAGAATGAAATTTCTCATAGTCTCGGGTCACGGTTGGTTTCCGCATGATAAATTCAATGAAAAATTCATGTTCAATTGGAATATCGATTAGCGTTCTATGCTTTTCAGCCAAGAAATCATGAACTATCGCGTACTGACTGATTCCAATCGATTCGTTCTCAATTTTCTGCCGATCCAAACCTCGAAATTCTTCTGGATGCAAGACTTGATTTTTATATGCGACCACCCAATTCTGATTATAGTCTTCGTTGAACGGTTCCGCGTTTCGCCAAAGCGTTAATTTCACACCATCATATTTCGGAGTGACTTTGAATTTGGTAGAAAGGAACTCGCTGATTTTTGTCACCTTATCAGCGTTAGGAATCGAAAGGTTTAAAAACCCTTGTCCGGTAATTTCATTTATCTTCATGTGATCTCATCATGATCTTTGCCACGGGAGCGAAGAGTTGAGTACGCCGTCCCGTCCGGGCCATAATAAAGCAAAAGGATTTTCTTCAGTTCATCTTCTGATAAACGGGTTTTAGGGAATATCATGAAGAACACCTCTAGCGCGCCGGATTTTACTTCAAAGTCTGTTTGCCAAGAATCGCGTTCAAGCGCCTGAGCGGCGGTCGTGACATCTTCCGGATTCAACATTGTTCGTGATTCGGCCGGAGTAAAGCCCCAAAGCCGACGAATAAATTCATCGCGAATTAGTTGAAGAGTCGGTAGGTCTTCAGCTGCCAACAATTCCAACAATCCTTGAAAGCTGTAGAATTTATTCAATGCCTGCGGACTCGGCTTCCTTTGAAAAATTTTCTCAAAGATTTCTTCTGGTTTATTAATGTATTGACTTTCGGAAGTCGGTATTGCTTTGAATGCAAGTCTGCCCTGGACGCTAACCGGTTCTCCTCGAGGAGTAAACTGTTGTTTCATTTTGTTTCGAAGCCCGTATAAGACTGAAAATGTCAAGCGAGATACATCTCTATTTTCTTTTCCCTTTGGAATCCTCGGTTGAATACGACTTTGTTCTTTCTCAAGTTCCTCTAACTGTTTATGTAATTCAGCCGTTGGATTCTCTTTGAGTTCAACCTTAATATCGTGAATATCGTTTTCGATTTTTCGTAATTCAGACACGTCAGTAACAGGACTTTTCGGTGTCAATTCAATTGAATTCGGGACTCTTCCCATCACATTAGCAACAGATTGCAACATAAATTTATGAACCACGCCTTTGATGCCGAGTTTCATATCAGACCATGACGCGGAGTGGCTAAATCGTGCCCATTCTGTCGGGCCTTCGTTTTCAAATTCAACCCCTTCAAAATCAACCTGGCAGAAAATACCAGAGAACGATTGTCGATAAAAGAAAATAGTGTTGATTTGTGATGCGATTGATGTTCGGGAAACTTTATTATTCCCTACATAAACAAACTCACCGATGCGTTTGCGTTCATTCGCTTTTAAAAAATCCCAGAGATCGGGTAATATTTCTGCCGGAACCATGATATCAATATCACCAACTGAACTCTTTGTGGTTCTGAATTCACGGTCAGAAATTGTCTCATCAAATAGAAAAGCTGATGAACCGTTATAAATTTTTCGAACTCGTTTGAAATTCCAAATCGGATAGCCTTTTTCTTCTTCAAAGGCAGCATTCAATGCATGAATCATTGCTCGGAAATCAGCAATGAAATCAGCCCTCTCTATTAAATAGAAATTCATTTTTTCAGCGTAAGCAGCACGACCATCGTACGAAATTACTTCGCCGGTGATGTCAACCGCGCGAGAGTTACCGCCCATTTTTATCCTTTCATTGATTTAAATTGAATTTTATTACCGATTAGAATTATTGTCAACCCTAAATAGTTGGAACCTGATTTAGAATCTCTTTCAAATCAGGCGGAGAAACAGTTTCAATTACTGAATTCATGCAAGGATCCAAAAATAGATTCGGGAGGACCAAAGATTGTGCAAATTGTATTGTATCTGCCACGACTTGTGCCAACTTTGCTAATTCTTTTGCAATCGTATTCGTGATCTCGCCAACCGCAGAAGCAATTGCAGCAAGTGCTGGACCGATGACAGAATCAATTGCAGAAATCACAGCAGAGATGCCTTGCCCAATCAATTCTAAAATCGTTCCAATCGCTGTTGCTAGTCCAGTCAAGGCAGAATTGAGCCCACCAGTTATTGCCCCGAAAAGATCTGATACTGCAGCGCACGGATCAGATGGCGCAATTCCAAGTGTTTCCTGTCGGGTTTTTTCAGCAGTTGCTATACTCATAGTCTTTATGAGATTAGCTGAACCAAGTGAACCAGGTTGTCCTGGCTGTGCCAAAGGGTTTCCGGTCATATGATAGTCAAGATCAGAAAGATTCTGACTATACGCTGAAAGAGATTGTGCTGTTGCATTGAAAAACTCAGGATCAACGCCAGCATCAATCAATTCCTGTTCTTCATGTGAAATCGAGTCTGGATCATTCCACCTCGCGAACTGGCTTGCCGCGAGATCAACCTGTGATTTTGTTTCGGTCACGAGTAATTTATCAGGCGGAGTGAATCCCTGAGTCACTAGAGTATTATGCAATTCTTTTATATTTGGTGGATATGTTAGAACAACCATAATTAACCTCCAGCAAACACATTTGGTGATGCAACTAACGCTACGTCACCGCAAGAAATAGGATCACCAGTTCTAGCAATTGAACTTCCGTTTACAAAAACCGAAGAGGACCCAGCAGACAAAAATCCATCATGACATTCTGACCCACAGCAATGTACTGGCCAATGATCGCCCTGCCGGTGAACAGGTATCCCGTTCACGAATACATTCGGACTTGCTTCATCATTACCTCTCGGCGGGAAACAGTGACCGGCCGAAGGATCTCCTAATCGAACTATAGATGACATGTTCTTATTTACATCGAAATTCTGGTCAGAATTTCAATGTGTTCTCCTAACATTCAACTGACGTTCGAATTCATCTTTTGCTTCATAAAAACTCTCAGAAACAAAGTCACCGAAATCACTAAATACCCGGAACCGTGTTTGTCCGGGTGATAATTCCATGGTTCCAAGAAGACGGTTAGTGCGCACATCGCGAAATTCCCAAAGGCGAATTCGTCGAGAAAGTTGGTCAACCGCAATTACATGAAATTCGGTCATTTTTTAAATTTTGATAGAATTGTGGCTCGCAAAGTCTTCGTGATGTTTGGATGTTGGATTAATTCAGAGTCAAGAAACTTGACTCTGAACGGAGTACTACTCCAATCAGAAAGAGAATAACTTCTGTTGTTGCTGTTGCCAGAAAGCAATCTAGTATGATCCATATCTCGCAATTGGAAGGTAACGATGAACGCAGTCTTACCATCAATAAACCCCGCATGCGCCATAACTGGATCGGCTTTGATTTTTTCTCGCATTGTGTTGATTGAAATAGCGCTGAACAA
>Ga0100403_1003626_pt1 | contig 11353 bp, 13 predicted proteins | sample CryGeymet201501t_FD_83663 | JGI IMG/M metagenome (GOLD analysis project Ga0100403, IMG submission 83663) | Groundwater microbial communities from Crystal Geyser aquifers in Utah, USA - Crystal Geyser metaG 2015-01t | ecosystem: Environmental > Aquatic > Deep subsurface > Groundwater | place...
CGGAAAACAAAATAGAAAATATAAACAAAATGTTATTGTCATTAGATAATATAAAAATTAAAAATGCAAATAGTGAAAATGTATTTGCAATTACACTACAACCAAAAACACAAAAACATAATATATTAATACAATTATCAACCAAAATAATGTTAGATAATAAATTAAATAGCAAAATCGATTTATATATGTTTTTGGTAAAACATTATTTTAAAACAAATAAACAATAATTTGTTTATTTTTTTTATAATAAAACTAATGGGTGATAATATGAATAAAACAAATTACATAAATATAAATGGTTTATTATTAACCAATAACGAAATAATTTTTTATTTATTTCGATATTAATTAATAATGTTACTACCATATAGTAAATAGTACTACTACTATGTAGTACTAAATATTTGCTATGTTGATATTGTGTATGGGTAGGGTATCTCCTGAGTAACGTGAGTATTTTTTAAGTAACATAAGTGCTTATGTATAATATCTAAGTAGTTAGTTTTAAATGTATTTTGAGTAATCATACTTACCCATATCTCTTAGTAGGGTATTAGCACTATATGGTAATTGTTATATCATAATATCATATCATATATGCTGTATCTAACTGGTGTGCTATAAAAGGAGAACGAACCCTACTTAAAACGCAGTAGGATAACGTTTATAAATGGTTTGTAATTGTTGATTCAATAAATAAATATTGTGATTAAATCAATATTCTTTACAATCATTAGGTCAGTCCGTATATTTCTATATCCTTCCGACCTCCGATGGTTTTTCATGCAATTCTAATTGGCTGATTTCATAGAAGTGATTTGCATGCAGGGACACGAATAAATTATTCGTAGGTTGCGTCTGGGTCTTTGATGGATTGGAATTCACCGATATCATATCGATTTATTGTCACAATCATAAGCTATACATATAGTATACAGATGACGATGGTAAACATGCTTTCGTATGTTAATCAACCGGACACAACTTTGATACTCTGTTGGATAAGTTTCTCACGAATCTCACCCATTTCCCGAAGGAGTAATCGACACCATATCATCGATAATAAATATCTCAATGTTTGATTTCAAGTTCTTTCGAATTATTTGAAACCTGCCGATTAGCTTATAGGTAGTTATAACTACTATATATATTTTATCCTATTCTTTAGTCCTTAATGATAATGATTATTAATAAGGAACATATATTATGGTATAATCCCGACAAATATTCTGGATAATACCGTAATTTATAGGGGTGGTCTATAATTTCAAATACCAAATATTTATAAATTAGCAATTAGTTTCAGAAAAATTCCCCGAAATTTGAAATTATTCTAATTTCTTTTTTGTAGATTAATGAACTCATATACACCAGTAATACCTGTATTTTCCAATTGTATATATTGTGATATATATTCTCTAGTATATGTATTTAAATATTTATCAAATCTATTTTTATATATAGGATTTAATATAAGATTATCTATTTTATTTTTAGCATATTTTTTTAAATTATCAGGTATAACTTTCTTAAAATCAGATTCAAAAAACTCTGTTTGTATTAATTGATACATAAAAAACAAAAAGCATATTTGTTTTAAATATCTCACGCGAACATGTCCAGTGTCTACTGTATAAAATAAATATAAGTATGGAATTCTTGCATTACAAGCTGATTCGAAAATTATTCGAAAGTTTATGCCATTTTTTGGTATCCTGTGAGAATTTTCAAAAAGATAGAATTATTTTTATTAATAAAATAAAATAAAAAACCAATTATCTGTTAATTGGTTCACTATTTTAATAACTCATTCTTTGTAAAAAAATTGATTTTTCTTTCTAAAAAAATACCACAGCCCTGTTATATGTCAATAAACTATACCAAAAAGTATAGTTTAATACAAAATAAAAGGATTTATAATGTATGTTATAACTAATATTTATATTTTATCCTAAACATATATGAATTTCGCAAATTTAAAACCATCTTTATATTTTATACGTTTTTCAATATCATTTAGTGTTTTATCAATCCTAAATCCGTTAGGACTATCTAGTTCATATTGTTTTAATTTAATCCATAACTCAGGATAATAACGATATAACGATTCTAATGAATTCAATGATTGTTTTGGGCATAACCAACAGCCGGTTCGTTTAAATTTTCCATTTTTATAAAGAGGATGTTCTAATCCTTTTTCTTTTAAATATTGTTTACAATCATCATGTGTCCATCTCCATTCAATTAATGGATATAATAATATTGGACATTTATCTTCATTTTGAATCCTATGCTGTTCATCATATGTTATACCCAAATAATTAAAATTGGCATTTTTTGTATATTCTTGTAATGGTAATAATTTTGCTTCTCTCTGCCAATAACAAGGGATAATAACTTTTGGAAACCCCCGTCTTTCCCCTTTTGATTTACCTCGAGTATATGCTCCATAAAACCATTCATCAAATGATTTTTTCGGTTTAGTTCGGATTATTTCTTGACCAATATAATTTTCAATAAAATCAACCCATTCATACATTTCTGGAAATTCTAATGTAGTGTCAGCAAATATAATTTGATCTATCGGTTTATTTAATTCAATTAATCTTAACAACATTGCTGTTGAATCTATACCTCCTGAAAATGACACAATATATTTATTCATATATACTATATATATTTATTAGTATATAAACATTATCCTAAATATAGGATAAAATTTATATAGTAATACATATATTATATATAATATGGTAAGAACTGAAGTAGATGAATTTCTTGAAAAAGATTTTTCTGAGTTACCAAGCGTCAATGAAATATTGAAGCAATATAACCAGAAAACCATCTATGAGGAATTGCAAGAAGAGGATAATGTTATACGTGATTTATTTCGAGGTAAGTCTAAAAAGGCGATCGTATCTGATTACAAATTAAAATACCCTGAGCACTCAGATAAATTTACGTTAACATCCCTCAATAAATTTATAGAAAGTAATGAACGAATTACATCTGATTTAACAAACGCCACAAGAGATTTAGCAAGAAGACATTTTGCTGCTAAAGTACAGGTTGAAGAAAAATTAGCTAGTATGATATTATTTACAGAAAAATTAATACAAAAATATGATGACGACGGTGATGCTCAGTCTACACTAAAAGCTGTTGATATAGCTACTAAAACAATGATGAATTATGCTAAATTAGCAGGATTTATTGATGATAAATCACAAGATGAACAGCCGAAAAAAACAGTTATTCAGTTAGTTTCTGACAAACATCAAACATTAGTTGAAAGAGCAAATAGAGCTAATTTTCAAATGATAGAGAATATACCAGACAAAGATGGGAAAATTTAATAATGACAACAATATTGTCCGTTCTAAACAAGATATTGTTGATGATTATGTTGATTATTTAATAAAGATACAAATAATTCAGAAAGACGATGGACAGGATTATAAACAATCACGACAAGATGAAGTTATAGAATTACTTCTTGAAAAATGTTACGAAACTGAAATCTATAAAGGTCAAACAGTTTCCACAGTCAATGCTTTTTATCATTTTGTTAATTTTATTTTATCATACGATATTGCATCAAGACGGTCTATTTGGAATGGGTTTGTTAAACGTATGTTTATTATTTATGAGCATAATAAAAATTCATGTATCTTAGCCTCTCGTGGTTTAGGAAAAAGCTTCTTTAATTTTGTTCTATATCCTGCATTTAAAATGTTTTTAACAAAGCACACTGATTTTTTATTGATTACAAATATTCCATCACAGGCAATTGAAAATTTAAGAATATTAAAAAATACAATTGATGCTAATGAAATATTATTAGAAAAAAAAGATAATTGGAAAGGAAAAGATTTAAAATGGACTGAACGACAGATTGAATATAATGGTGGGTTATTTCATACACGTTCATTAGGAACTACACCAAAAGGTTTACATACCAATTATGTTATATGCGATGATATTATAACTGATACAACTGTTTATTCATATGATGAAGTAGAAAATTATGTTCTTGGTCAAGCTTATCCTTGTGTTCAACGTAAACGTGGTAGATTTATTGTATCCGGAACACCATTATCTACACGTGATGTTTATCATGTGTTAATGAATGATATGGTTAATAATGAAGGTATGCGAATTGAAGATGGTAGAATATCAGCTTTAGGTTTCTATTCTATTATATTTCCTGTTATGTCAAATAAAAAAAGTAATTATCCCGAGATATTAACAGAAGAAGAATTAGAACAGATTAGAATGACACAAGGGGATATTAAATTTGATCGTGAGTATCTTCTTAAGGCAATGGATACAGCAGCATCTTTAATTAAACGTGAAGCGATTTTAGCATGTATTAATAAAAATTATCAACCAGAAGAAGTTCCGACAGGAAATAATAGTTTAGCAAAACAATATATTATAGGTGGCGATGTTGCTACATCTGGTGCAGCTAGTGCGGACGAATCTGCATTTATTGTATTAGAAATTATTGATACACGCAATGGTATCAAAAAAATTATTCGTAAGGCACAGTTTGAGAAAGGCATGCCAATTACATCCGAATACGATACATATGGAAAGAGATTATCAGATTCAGAATTAGGTCAGGTAGAAAGTATACAAAAATTATCATATACATTCAATAATGCAAGAACAGTGATTGAAAAAAATAATGTAGGCGTAGCATTAATTCAAGAATTACAAAAGCGTAATGTATATGTAGAAGAATTTATAACAACTACTGAACGTAAAAAAGATATAGTAAGATATCTGATATCTGAGATAAATCATAAAAATATAATATTTCCTGAACCGGATACTGAAATACAAAAATTAATCGATCAAATATCAAATTTTGGTATTAAAATAAATAAACAAGGTAAAGAACGAATGGAAGCATTAAGCGGAAAAGACGATGGTTATATGGCATTAGCCATAGCTAATTATATGGTTCAACAATCTATGTCTTGTGCTTATGCGATTGTTCAGGATTAAAAAATAGTCAATTTGAGGATAAAATTTATATACTAGAACATATATAATATGTAATATCTACTCATTTATATAGTTTTGAGTATTAATTATTTATTAAACCTATGGAAAAAGAAAATTCAGTAATGGTCGAACAACCAAAAAATTTATCTAATGAAGAAATACTTTCAATATTTGCTGAAGATTTTAAAGAAGAAGATATAGGGAAAACAACACAAGCATCTGCAATATCAGTCGGCGATGTCAAAGAAATATCTTTGCATAAAATATCACCGATGGAAATCGAAAGATATTTATGGTTACATCCAGCTGTTCCGCGGGGTATTCAAATTAAAGCTAATCGTATGACAGCAAGAAGTTATAATATCGATGGTGTTAATGCGAAAGCTGTTGATTATTGTAAAAAGATTTTAGAAAATTCTGGTGGTAGTACCGGTATTAATCAATGGATTCAGGATACTATGGCGTTTGGTGATGGTTATAGAACGCTTGTACCAAATACAGACGGAACTGAAATAATTAAACTTTCAGATGAGCATCCTATATATTTTGATATAAATCGTGTCGAATCTGATAAATCTGAAAAAAATATCAAATACACTGATTTAAATTATGATATAAATCAAAAAACTAAAACACCTAATTCTTACACACAATTAGAATGGAGTAAGGTAACACAATCATATCAACCTACTGGTGAGCCAATACCTGCTGATAAAGTTGCCCATTTAATATTTGATAAATGGGGTGATGAAGTTAAAGGTATTTCATTAATCCAGTATGTGCATTTAACAATTAAATATCTTTTAAATATGGAAGAAGCTGCCGCTGAAACTATATGGCGTAATGGATTTACACAAAAGAAAGTAACTACAAACATTCGTACAGAAAAAGATTTGAGACAAATGGCATCAAATCTTGTTTCACTTAGATCTAGAGATGTTGTTGTTTTACCGGAAGGTTCAGACGTAAATAATTTAGTACCGGGTACATCCGAATTCCCAGCTTATCATGAAGTATTTTTAGAATTAATTGCTATTAGATTAGGTATTCCTAAATCATTGTTATTAATGAGTGGTACATCTACAAACAAAGCTACATTGGATTCAATGCTTAAAGACATGCGTGATGATTTAGCCATGGATGAATTAACTGTAAAACAGTGTATTGAAAATCAAATATTTAAACCAGCATGTCAATTAAAATTCGGTGAAGACTTTAAAGATATTCCTTTATTTTCATTCAATTCAGTTCAAACGGATAAAGACACAATAATTGAGCAGTATAAGAATACCTCCACCTATACTGTTCAATTAGTCAATGCTGCAAGTGTGTTATCTTCAATGGGAAGAGAAAAAGAATCAGAAAAATTAATAGAATACTTAATGAAAAGTATTGATAAAGATTATAAACTTGGTGAAAAGAAAGTTGTTGAGGAAAAGCAAGATGACAGAGCAAAAAAATTACAACCAGAGAATACAGGAGTACCGCCAGCGTTTAAAGAACTTAAAACTGGAAGTAACACCAAAGATTGATATATTATTTCAAACAGATGATATTATATATTATACAAACATGTCATTTGAGTCATTAAATAATAATGAATTAATGATGTTACATACGGTATTACATAAAAATTATTCCGATAAATCAATGGATATGGACAAACTTAAAAATTTTCATATATCAGTTATAATGGAAATGAATAAACGTGGTCTACAACATTTACATGTAGACAAATTAGATGATTAAAATGGATACAATTAGTAAAATATTAGCATTACAATTACGTAATATGGAACTTAAATCTGGTATGAGAACTATGACTATATTTCAAGCAGACATAACTGCTGATCCGACTCAACTATCGCAGTTCGGTGCAGATATGTCAGATGATTTTAAATTACCATTAAAGGTTTCAGGTAGACTTATTACAGCTGGAACTTATCCTGATAAATCACACGGATCAACTATTATAACCCCTGCTGAGTTAAAAAAATCTTTAAATGATTGGAAAGTTAATTTTTATAAAAACCATGGCATTTATAGAAGAATATTAATGAATGATCCCGATGTTCCAATAGATGCTGTTATTGGTAAAATAACAAATATAACATGGAACTCTGTAGATAATGCGATTGATTATGAAGGTTTAATATATAATAGACAAATCGCATATAATATATTAATGAAATTAACAAATAAAATATCTGTCGGATTTGAAAATTATGTTAAATTAGTAGATGGACAATATTTTAAAACAGATATTATGCCACGTGAAGTATCAATGGTATATAACCCACGAGATAAAAATGCAACAATTAATGCAGTTACCGGCTGAAATAGAAGTTGAAATTAAAAAGAAATTATCCGATAAAGGATATAATGAAAAACAAAAATTAGATTGGTTTAGATATTTTAAAGAATCATTTATTAAAGAAAATGATAAAAATAAATCAATTAATATTGCTGATATTCGTTTCAATCATAAGTATTCATTTAGTAAACAATATAATAGATATAAATTAAAAGATGAATATATTGAACGAAAAATTACAAAGGTGAAATTATAATGGCAAAATGGACAGCTGAATATATTAATAATCTTGATGACTCTGCTTTCTTATATATCGAGAAAGGAGGCAAAAAAGATAAAGATAAAAAAACAATACCAAGAAGTTTAAGACACTTACCGTACAAAAATGCTGAAGGTAAAGTAGATTTACCACATGTTAAAAATGCTTTGACTAGAATTAATCAAGTAAAATTACAAGACGGTGAACTACTTGATGAAAAAACACAAGATAAAATTAAAGTACTTCTTGAAAAAATTTTAGAAAAATCAAAAGAACGAACCAAAATGTCAGAAGAAGAAGTTCAAGAAGAAATTAATGAAACTAATTTAGAATTTGTAGACGATGATGAAATAGAATCTGAAGAAATTATTTCTGATTCTGATATTGTCAAAGATACAGTAGTTAAAGAAACTATTAAACAAGATATTAAACCAAAAGAAGATGGGGATATAAATGGTTTGCAAGACAAAGAAAATAAAGAAGAAGTAAAAATTAATACTGAAAATAATGAATTAAAATTAAAAGCTAGTAATACACAACAAGCATTAAACGAAGCATTAAAGTTAAATGATGAGATGATTACAACTTTAAATGAATCAAAAGATGAAATTGAATCATTAAAACAATTAAATAATGATTTAATAAAAAAAGTAGCTGAAAAAGAAAGTGAGGTATCACAATTTCAAGCTATGATTAATGAATTTGTACAAGAGAAAAAAGAAACTAGAGTAAATGAAGTTTTTGATCAATACTGTACATTTTTTGATATTTCCGAAGATGAGAAACCAAATGTTAGAAAGATGATGTCTACAATGAGCGAGGACATGTTAGAACAAACAACAAAATTGTTTTCTCAAAAACGAAAACCAATAACTATGGTTGCACCATTGACTAAGCCGTCAGCTTTGTTAAGTCAATATAGTAAACCGGTCGAAAAAAGACCAGACTTAACACAGATGTCAGCAAAGGAAAGAGTGGACTATATGTTTGAACAATTTACAAAACAAAATAGGTGAATATTATGAAAGAATTAACACAATTTTATAGTGACGTTACACCTGCAGCAAATGTTTCCAATCTTGGAAGTCTCGACGCAGTCGGTTCATCCATTGATAAAATTTTTGCTGAAGCTATCGTCGCTAACAAACCAACATCCATTTTAGAAGAAAATGGAATCATTGTTGTCAAGACTGCACCTGCAGAAAAAGATAAAGTATCCTTTCCAATTATAAGGAATACTCAATTAACTTGGTCAACAATCGGTAGAGGAACTAACGACACTGGTTCAGACTTAGGGGTTTCATTACTCAATAAAGTTGAATATAAAGAAGTTACACCAACTATGAAAACTGCAAGTATCTTTATTCCAGACAATGTTTCATTGTTAAATAAAGTAGACTTTGACATGTATGCAATGCTTGGTGCAACCGATGCACAAAGAAAGAAAGAAGAAGACGCATTATCTGTTTTAGCTACTGAAGCATCCGCAGGGATCGTTAAAGTTGCTGGTGGATATACAGCATCAACTGGTTCAATTGCATCTGGTTCAACACTTGATCCTATGGATTTAGTTAAAATGAAAAGAGATATGAGCACAGGTTCAAACATCAATAAACCAGACTTTGTTATCGTATATCCAAACCAATATGCACAACTTAATACACATGCAGATTTTGCACCGGGCGCAACTACTAATGGAGCAATTATGCGTAAAGCTAAATTCGATGAAAATGGAGATATCGTAAGATTTGACGGTATGGATATTTATGTATCAGAATTAGTTCCAGCAGGAGCAACAGGATACTATGCAGTAAATGGACATCCAGCTATCGTAGGTAAGAAAGGTCTTGCAATCGGTAGAGGAGAACATTCAGGTATTATTGTTAACACACAGGATAATAGAGTATTACACGGTCAATACAAAGTATTCGACATGTCATATGATAACGCTATTCTTGTGAGTGAAGCTGTCGGTATCTTGAGATGTGCTGATTAATTTTTTTATTGGAAGGTTAAACCTTCCTTTTATTTTATAGGTGAAAGAAATGGAAATTAGAATCAAACAGGATGTTTTAACAGATAGAGATTATGTTCATTTTATGTACAATGGTACTCCGTATACAATTTCAAAACAATATCGTAAACTAGAAGATAAAATTGTTTTACAAGCATTAAAGGAAGAACCACATCATTTTGAATGTAAAGAAAAGATCACTATTACTTCTAAAAAGGATGAAGTAAAAGAAGAATCAATTATTGAATCCGGAACAATTGAAGATATTAAGGATGAAGTAAAAGAAGATATCAAACCTTTAAAAAATACAAAAAAGAAAATACAAGGATAAAATTTATATATAAGTTATAACTTATATATTATAGAATATATTTATTAAAATATATTTTGGATACTAAACGTGGTGTGGAGTCAAAGACTCTGTGCTTTTCAATGAGGTGAAATAAAGTGCCACAAATAACACATGTAGGATTTATACCAAATTCAGGTTCCGAATTTTATATAAAACCAAATCAAGATGGTTCCATTAATGTTAATGGGATAAATTTAGGTTCTGATATAAATATCGGAGCAGTAGAAATACAAGATACTAGTTCTGGCTCAAGAGTTAATGTTTTCAAAGATGGCGATGTGGGTGGAACAGTAAATGGTATACCTGTTATCGGACAATATAATGCGACTACACCATCATATGCAGATGGTGAAGTTGGTGTTTTACAACTAAATAACCAAGGATCGTTAAAAGTAACAGGTGGAGCAAGTTCAGTTAATGCTGAATACAAATCTCCAGATGATTTTACAGCAACTTACACTTCAAGCACTACAATAACATTAAGTGGTTTACCACTAACTATTACTGATAGTTCGCAGATAACTTATGTGACAGTAATACCTGCAAGTGGAACAGCACAGACATATACTCAAGCAACTAATGGAGTGACATTAACAGTCAGTTCAAACGTAATCACAATTGCAGGTGCAGGAACACCATTTGCTTCAGGTGATGTTTATCAAGTGGGAATTAGTGCTCAAGAGAAAGCTTATGACCCTACCACAGACGTAACTAAAATAATTAATCAATCTCCAGACAGAGCAAGTTATGTTCTAGATTCTCTTCTTGACACAACTAATATTGCAGCTGCAACTAATTACTATCCTAGTGCAACAGGTATGAGTATGGATGGATTTAAAGATTTATCATTAACTGGTAAACTTATTGATGCTGACGGTACAATGACTCTTACTATTGAAGCAACTAATGATGAAGATACAACTAATGCTGATTGGATTGACGCTAGTTTAACATTTAAAGATGTAAAAACAGGTATTAACGTTATCGCAGCGGCTTTAACTCTTACAAATACTACATTAACCTTAGGGTTAGAAACTGATAACTTTAATTTCTCATATTTCAGGGTTAAATTAGTAAATGATGGTGCAACTAATACAGGTATCATTAAAGTTAGGAGAAAATCATTATAAGGTGACAAAGATGGATGACAATAAAAAACTAGAGATTAAAAATATTATTGATTCAAGATATAATGAGGATAAGAACTCTTTATGTAAAGACGTTATGGAAGGGTACATTTTTGGTAAGTATAGTCATAACGAACATTATAGTATCGATGAGATAATTAATATATATAACGAGTTGTATTTAGAAAAGAACCCTTTACCAGTTGTAGAAGAGGTTGTTGAAGAAGAAGTAATTAATGAATTAATTATAGAATAAAGGATAATAATATGA
>Ga0100403_1003627_pt1 | contig 11352 bp, 9 predicted proteins | sample CryGeymet201501t_FD_83663 | JGI IMG/M metagenome (GOLD analysis project Ga0100403, IMG submission 83663) | Groundwater microbial communities from Crystal Geyser aquifers in Utah, USA - Crystal Geyser metaG 2015-01t | ecosystem: Environmental > Aquatic > Deep subsurface > Groundwater | place: USA...
CGCGCGACGTCCTCGTCGCGCCGGCGGGCGGGCAGTGGTTGCATGCGTCGCAGGTGCCGGAGGTGCTCGCGGCGATCGACGCGCTGACGCGCGCGTCGTCCGCTCCGCCGGCCAAACCCGCGTCATCCATCGCGCCAAAGCCCGCGCCCGCGCCCGCCCTCGCCCCCGCGCCCGCGCCCGCGAAACCCGACGACAAACCAAAACCGAAACCGCTCCCGAAGTGGCTCGGCCTCGCCGTCTTCGGCGCGTTCGCGGCGATCGCGCTCGTCGAATGCGGCGTCGCCGCGGCGCTCGCGCCTTCCGCGCCCGCGCCCGCGCACGCACCGGCGAAAAAATGACCGACACGTTTGCTTACGAAAGGAGACTGATATGAACGACGAATTGGAAAACGCAGTCGCACAAGCAGTCGTCGAAGAGGCCGTCACGCAAGCCGTCGCGGAGGCGGTCGTCGAAGAAGCGGTCACGCAGGCGGTGACGCAAGCCGTGGTCGAGGAAGCGGTCACGCAGGCGGTCGCCGAAGCGGTCGTCGAGGAGGCGCTCGCGCAGGAGCCCTGACGGCGCGCGCTCGCAAGAGGACGCGGAGTGGTAAAACGGGCGGCACGCATGCCGCCCGCACTCTCGCATCAAGCGCTCCGCGCGCGGCTCGCGCCGCAGATCGCCCAAGCGCGCGCGACGTTCCCGGGCGTCGCGCTCGACGACGACGCGTTCGCGGCGTACGTCGCGACGAAGCTCGGGCCGGACGGCGACGCGGACGCGCTCCGCGTCGCCGATTTGTTCCTCGCGTTCGCGTGCGCCGAGGGCGACGCGAAGGCGCTCGCCGCGTTCGACAAAGCGCACGCCGCCGACGTCCGCCGCGCGTTCGCGCGCGCGCGCGCGAACGGGATCGCGCTCGAAGACTTCGAGCAGGCGCTGCGGCAGAAGCTGTTCGCGCAGCCGGCGCCGAAGATTCGCGAGTACGGCGGCACGGGGCATCTGCGCGGATGGGTGCGCGTCGTCGCGACGCGAACGCTCCTCGACATGGCGCGCCCGGCGCATCTGTCGGAGCGCCCGTCGGCGGACGACGCGTTCTTGAAAGTGCCGGCGCCCGCGGACGCGCCGGACCTCGCGTACTTGAAGCGCCTCTACTCGAGCGAGGTCGAGGAAGCGATGAAAGCGGCCGCCGCGTCGCTCACGCCCGAGGAGCGGAACTTTCTTCGCGAGCATTACGCGCAGGGCCTGTCGGTCGATCAAATCGGGCAGCTGCACGGCGTTCACCGCGCGACCGCCGCGCGCCGCGTGCAGCGCGCGCGCGAAGCGCTCCTCGCGCGCGTCCACGAGCACCTCGCGTCGCGCCTGCGCCTCTCGGAAGCCGAGCTCGCGAGCGTGCTTCGTCTCGTGCAGAGCGAGATCCACGTCACGCTCGAGCGCGTATTGAGATGAACGCGGAGGCGTGCCCGGACGACGAGCTCCTCTCGCGCGTCGTGCACGCGAACGCGAGCGCCGACGAGCGCGCGAAGGTCGAGCGCCACGTCGACGGCTGCGCGAGCTGCGCCGAGCTCGTCGCGACGATCGCTCGGAGCTACTTCGACGCCGACGACATGCCGCGTCCGTCCGCGCCGCCGCCGTCGACGGGCGACGCGCTCGCGCCGGGCGCGATGCTCGGGCGCTACGAGATCGGTCCGAAGATCGGCGCGGGCGGGATGGGCGTCGTCTACGCCGCGCGCGATCCGGTGTTGCAGCGGCCGGTCGCGCTGAAGGTGATCGCGCGGCGCGAAGGCGTCGAGGACGAGCGGCTGCTTCGCGAGGCGCGCGCGATGGCGCGCGTCGCGCATCCGAACGTCGTCACGGTGTACGACGCGGGGCGCGCGGGCGAGCACGTGTTCGTCGCGATGGAGCTCGTGCGCGGACCGTCGCTCCGGAGATGGCTCGCGATGAATCCGTCGCGCCCGAACGAAGTGCTCGCGCTCTTCGTCGACGCCGGGCGCGGTCTCGCCGAAGCGCACGAAGCGTCGGTCGTGCACCGCGATTTCAAGCCGGACAACGTGCTCGTCGCGCCGGGCGCGCCGCCGCGCGCGCGCGTCACCGACTTCGGTCTCGCGCGCCCCGCGCACGACGCGAACGACGCGCCCGTCAGCGAAGGTCGCGCAGCGTGGCTCGGGCAAGCGGTGACGCGCGACACGTCGGTGCAGGGGACGCCCGCGTACATGTCGCCCGAGCAGCTCGACGGACGCGACGTCGGCGCCGCGAGCGACCAGTTCAGCTTCGCGGTGGCGCTTTACGAAGCGCTCTGGAAGAAGCATCCGTTCGCGGCCGATACGATCGGCGAGCTTCGCCGCAACGTCGCGCGCGGGCCCGCGACGCCGCCGAGCGGCGACGTGCCGACGGGCGTGTGGCCGGTCGTCGCGCGCGCGCTCGCGGCGGATCCGACCAAGCGCTGGCCGTCGATGCGCGCGTTCGTCGCCGCGCTCGAGAAGAGCGAGTCGACGGGCGCGGAGTGGCAGCTCGCGATCCACGTGCTCTTGCTGCTCGCGATGTTCTTCGTTCACGTCGGTCTGATCGCGTTCTTCGTGTACGCGCTCCGCACGCCGGACGACGGCGGCGAGAGCTCGATGTCCGAGACGCTCGTCGCGGTCGTGGCGGTCGCGGTGTTCGTAGCGTGGACGCCGCTCGGACTGATCTTGACGCTCGTGAACGCGTACGGGCTCTCGCGTCGGCGAAGGTGGGCGTACGTGACGACGTTCGTGTACGCGGTCACCGCGCTCTTCTCGTGCATCGGCACGCCGTACGGCATCTTCGCGATCTGGAGCCTGACGCGGCCCGCCGTTCGCGTGGCGCTCGGGCGGCGCTGATCCGTCCGAAATCCGCCGCGCGGAAGCGAACGGCGGGCGCGCGCGTTTTTTCGTCCGGAGGGTGCGACGCCGCGCGCGACGGGGCGTCTTCTTAACCGAGATGAAAAACCTGACCGCTCGTTCGTTCGTTCGAAGCGCAAACCTTGGGATTTTGATGGCTCTCGCAGGCGTCGGATGCGGGCGCACCGCGGCCGTCACGGTGGCTCCTTCGGCGACATCGCCGGGCTCCGCCACGATCGTCGACGGGTCGTCGATCGCCGCGACGGTCGCTGCCGGGCCGGCGATGTCGTGCGCGCTCCGCGACGGTGACGTCCTCTGCTGGGGAACGTCCGCCGGCGGCGACGCGGGCGACGTGACCGCCGCCGCGCGACCGCGAACGATCGCCGGCGTGCAGGACGCGCGCGAGGTCGCGGTCGGCGACGGATTCGGCTGCGCGCGCACCGCAAAGGGCGAGGTGCTGTGCTGGGGACAGGTGCCCGGGTTCGGCAACAAGACGGCGCCGGCGACGGTCGCCGTCGGCGTGACCGACGCGATTCAAATCTCGGCGAGCGGTCGCTACGCGTGCGCGCTCCAACGCGGCAACACCGTGTCGTGCTGGAGCGACGCGATCGACGCGCGCGTCGAGCAAGTGCGCGGCCTCGATCACGTGAAGCAAGTCGCCGCCGGCGGAACGACGACCGCGCACGGCTGCGCGCTCCTCGACGACGGCCGCGTCGCGTGCTGGGGAGGCAACGCGGAAGGACAGCTCGGCGACGGCTCTGCGACCGACAGCGCGCGACCGGTCTTCGTCAAAGGCGTGAGCGACGCGACGTTCGTCGCGGTGAACGGCGTGACCGGCTGCGCGGCGACGCGCGGCGGCGACACGTGGTGCTGGGGACGCGCGCCCGGCGCGCCCGAGCCCGACGATCGCGGCGGATGGCCGACCGCGCACGACGAGCACACCGGCGCGATCGCGCGCGTCGACGCGCTCCGCGGCGCGAAGCAAGTCGCGATCACCGACGCGGGCGCGTGCGCGGTCGCGGCGGACGGCGTTCGCTGCGTCGGCGCCGCGCGCCTCGCGCCCGGCGCGCGCGGCCTCGTCGGCGCGACGTGGATGGCGCTCGGCGCCGACCACGCGTGCGCGCGCGTGCGCGACGCGATCGAGTGCTGGGGAAGCAACGCGAACGGCGCGACCGGCCGCGCGGCGCGCACGGTCGTGTGGCCGCCGGAGATCGTCCCCGCGCTCGACGACGTCGCCGACGTCGCGGCCGAGCGCGGCGGGACCTGCGCGCTCCGTCGCGACGGACGCATCGCGTGCTTCGGCGCGAACGCGCACGCCGAGACGTTCGCCGGCACGCACATGGCGTTTCCGCGCGGCTTGCAGCAGTCGCGCTGGCACGGGCACACGGCGTGGAACGAACCGGAGGAGGATCCCGCGGAGCTCGTCGTGCTCGGCCGCGTGGCCGACGCGACGTCGATCGCGCTCGCGTCGACGCGCTTGTGCGCGGTCGATCGCGCCGGCGCGGTCACGTGCCTCGGCGCCGGCGAGCCCGCGTCGCCCGGAGCCGCGTCGCCTCGCCCGCGGATCGAGATCCGCGGCGCGACGCGCGTCGTCGGCGGCTCCGGGATGTTCTGCGCGCTCCTGTCCGCGGGCGGCGCGGCGTGCTTCACCGACGACGGCGGATGGCAGCGCAAGTTCGGCGACGCGATCGACGTCACGCTCGAACCGGCCGACGCCGACGATCCGTGCGTCGTCCGCAAGAACGGCAGCGTCGACTGCTGGAGCGTCGCCGAGTTCAACGAGCCGACGAGCCCCGGCCATCGCGTGACTGGCGTGACCGACGTCGTGCAGGTCGCGGGCGGCGGCGCGGTCGTCTGCGGCGCGCGCCGCGGCGGCGACGTCGTCTGCTGGGACGCGCCGAGCATGACCGTGAGCGATCGCTACGCGCCCGCGATCGCCGACGCCGCGTCCGTCGCGGTGTTCGACGTCGGCGTCTGCGCGCTCTCGCGCACCGGCGCGGTCACGTGCCGCAACGCGCGCCCGAACGCGCGCGGCGGCGCGCTCCGCGGCGCGACGAACGCGCGCCCGACCGACTACGCCGTCCCGCTCCCCGAAGCCGCGACGAAGCTCGTGTCCGGCGGCGACCACCTGTGCGCCGAGCTCCGCTCCGGCCGCGTCGCGTGCTGGGGCGAGAACGAGAGCGGGCAATCGGGGATCGCCAGCCAATTCCAAGCGTCGCCCGCGGTCGTCCTCCGCGTGCGATGATGGAGGCATGCTCAGATCGCTCGTCGGCGCCGCGTCGCTCTTCGTCGTCTTCGTCGGCGGATGCAGCCATTCGAGCGGCGCCGCCGATCCGTGCGGCGGGAAGATTGCCGAGTGCCTCGCGTCGCAACAAGGATGCGTGACGGACGGGCAAGGCTCGCACTGCGTCGCGTGCACGAGCGGCCAGTACGCCGCGCCGAACGGGAGCTGTACGCAAATCGCGGGGACGCCGCTCGCGCACGACTTCGCGCAGTTCACGACCGACGCGGGCCAAGAGGTGCTCGGCCTCTGCCAAAGCTGGACGCTCGACAACGCGACCGAGCTCTGGGTGAACGCCGTCGAGCTCGAACAAGACGAAGCGTCGCACCACTCGAACTGGACGTTCGTCCCAGACGACAAATACGACGGCGGCGACGGCGTCTGGAAATGCGCCGACCGCAATTACAGCCAGCTCACCGCCGCGCTCGCCGGCGGCGTTCTGTATGCGCAATCGACGCAGGCGGCGCGCGAGGTGCAGAAGTTCCCGAACGCGGCGGCGGTCCGCATCCCGCCGTACTCGCGGATCATCGGCGACGTCCACCTCTTGAACGTCGGCGCGAAACCCGTGACCGGTCACGCAAAGCTCACGCTTTACACGCTGGCGCCGTCGGACGTCGCGGTGAAGCTCGTGCCGTTCCACCTCACGTACGACGGCCTCGACCTCCCGCCGCAAGCCGACTCGCGCTTCACCGGGAGCTGCGAGCTCGACAACCTGTTTCCGTCGGGCAAGCTCGACATGAAGATCTATTACATCCTGCCGCACACCCACGCGCTCGCGACGCGCTTCTTCGTGAACGTGCTCGGCGGCCCGAACGACGGCAAGAGCATGCTCGAGACGCACGGCTTCGACTCGGGCGCGCACGGGCGCGCGTTCGATCCGCCTTACGACATGTCGTCGGCGCAAGGGATCACGTTCGGGTGCCAGTACACGAACCCGCGGCCGGTCGACGTCAAATGGGGCTTCGGCGATCAGGAGATGTGCGAGCTCCTCGGGTTCGCCGCGATGAACGTCGCGTTCGAGTCGAAAGTGCCCGCGGCGTACAGCGACGGAAAAGACGGCAACGTGCAGCTTTTCAGCGCCAAGTGCACGACGCTCGTCTTTCCGTGGGACTTCATGCGCGCGGGCGGACCCGGGCCGAAGTAGCCGTCGCGCCGTTCTTGCGCGCCGCGCGCACCGCATGCGCGCGCGATCCACGCGCGCGTCGAGCAACGCTCGGCAAAGCCGTGCACGCGCGTCGGCGCCGATCGTGCACGCGTCGCAGGCGGAGGAGAGCGGGCCGATGAACGACGTCGCAAGCGGTAAGAGCGCCGGTCTGCGTGTGCTTCTCGTCTACCCGCCGTCGCGCACGCAAGTGCACTCGGCGTATCCGCTCGGCGTGACGGTACTGGCGGGCGTCCTCGAACGGGCCGGCCACACCGTGAAGATCATCGACGCGAACGCCGCGCGCAGGCGCCGCTCGACCGAGGACATCGTCGCGTTCGCGCGCGAGTGGAAGCCGGACGTCATCGGCATCACGCTCGTCACGCCGCTCATCCGCGAGAGCTACCGCCTCGCGACCGCGCTCCGCGCAACCGGCGCGAAGCTGCTCGGCGGCGGACCGCACGCGACGCTCGTCCCCGAAGAGCCGCTGTCGTACGGCTTCGACGGCGTCGTCGTCGGTGAAGCGGATCTCGTCGTCGACCAAGCGTGCCGCGCGCTCGTCGGGCAGATCCCCTTCGCCGAAGCGAACGGCTGCGTCTTCCGCGCAGACGACGGCGCGATCGTCCGCACCGCGCAGGTGCCGATGGTGATCGATCTCGACACGCTGCCGCTCCCCGAGCGCAAATTCCACGACCCCGCCGACTACGGCGACGCCGACGATCCGTCGCTCAACCAGAACATCTTCAGCTCGCGCGGCTGCACCGCGAAGTGCACGTACTGCGCGGGCGCGCTCTTCGGCAAAGCGTTCCGCTTCCGCTCCGCGAAGAGCATCCTCGCCGAGATCAAAGACATCCGCGACACGTACGGCACGCGCCACTTCCACTTCGTCGACGACGCGATGAGCTTCGACAAGCGCCGCATGCGCGCGCTCTGCGAGGGCCTCCTCGCGATGGACGGCCCGCGCGTCACGTGGAGCATGATGACGCGGATCGATCTCGCGCTCGACGAGTCGATGCTCGAGCTCTACGCGCGCGCGGGCTGCGTGCGCGCCGACTTCGGCGTCGAGACCGGCGATCCGTACACGCTCCGCAAGATCATGAAGCCGCACACCGTCGAGATGGTGAAGAAGGTGATCCCGATGGCCGCGCGCCTCGGCATCAAGCCGCACGTCTTCTTCATCCTCGGCTTCCCGTGGGACTCGCACGACAGCATCGAGGCGACGCGCCGCCACATGGAGGAGCTCGCGCCGTTCGTCGCGCTCTATCACCCCGCGGTCGCGTCGGTGCTCATCCCGTTCCCGGGCTCGCGCATCTACGAGCAGTACAAAGACGAGTACGGCTTCACCAACTGGTGGCTCGACCCGGAGAAGAGCTTCGACGCGCCGGACATCGCGACGCACTCGTACTTCGAGACGAAGGTGTTCGCGAAGGGCGCCGCGCTCGACGCCGACTTCTTCAAGTACCCGGAGGACATCAAGCGCGAGATCCGCGAGCTCTTCAAGCTGATGTACGTCTTCAATCTCCGAAACGAGCGGCCGGTGTCGCGCGTCGTCGAGCGCGCGCTCATCGAAGCGTCGTTCCGCCTCGCGGAGGTCTCGCGCAAGGCGGAGCACGCGGTGTTCGCGCCGATCCTCAAGGCGCGGAGCGCGGCGGGCAAGGTCGCCCGGCGCGCGCTCGCCGGGTGATCACGCGACCGCGACTTCGCGCTTCGCGACGCGCTCGGCCTCGCGCTTCAGCGCTTCGTTCAGCGCGGCGTAGTTCGCCATCACCTTCGCTCCGAAGAGCGGCAACACGCGCGCCAGCGCGCCGACGAAGCGCTCGCCGTGGACGAAGCGCGTCTTCGTCCCGAGATCGTGCAGACGAAAATAATGTGTACCTTGCAAGAGTGCGCGCGGCCCGCCCGTCCACGCGAGCTCGACGTTCGGATCGAAGACGTCGATGCGCACCGGGATCTTCGGCGTGCGCCGCCCTTCGAGGACGAGCGTGAGTTTCGCGCGCGCCCCCGCGCGAAGCTCTCCTTCGTAACGCACGACGAGCGGATTCCACGCCGCATAGCGCGACGTGTCGGTGAGGATCTTCCAGACGATCGAAGGCGGCGCGTCGATCGTGATCTCGCTGACGGGATCGAACATCTTCACACCACCTTGAGCTTCTTGCCGTCGATGTCGGCGAAGAAATCGTTCCCCTTGTCGTCGACGACGATGAACGCGGGGAAATCGACCACCTCTATCTTCCACACCGCTTCCATCCCGAGCTCCGGATATTCGAGGACCTCGACCTTCTTGATGCAGTCCTGCGCGAGGCGCGCGGCCGGTCCGCCGATCGATCCGAGGTAGAACCCGCCGTGCTTCTTGCACGCTTCGGTCACCTGCGGCGACCTGTTCCCCTTCGCGAGCATCACCATGCTCCCGCCGGCGGCTTGGAACTGATCGACGTATGCATCCATGCGCCCCGCGGTCGTCGGTCCGAACGATCCGGACGCGTACCCCGTCGGCGTCTTTGCCGGGCCGGCGTAGTAGACGGCCATGTCGCGCAGGTACTGAGGCACGCCTTCGCCGCGGTCGAGGCGCTCTTTGATCTTCGCGTGCGCGATGTCGCGCGCGACGACGAGCGAGCCGGTGAGCGACAGGCGCGTCTTGATCGGATGGCGCGATAGCTCGGCGCGAATCTGCTGCATCGGCCGGTTCAAATCGATCTTCACGACGTCGCCGCCGAGCTCCGAGTGCGTCGCGTCGGGGAGGTACTTCGCCGGATCGCGCTCGAGCTCTTCGAGGAAGACGCCTTCGCGCGTGATCTTGCCGAGCGCTTGGCGATCCGCGGAGCACGACACCGCGATGCCGACGGGGCACGAAGCGCCGTGGCGCGGCAGGCGAATCACGCGGACGTCGTGGCAAAAGTACTTGCCGCCGAACTGCGCTCCGATGCTCGTCTTCTGCGCGATCGCGAGGATCTCTTTTTCGAGCGCGACGTCACGGAAGCCGCGCCCGCGCGCGTTCCCCTCGGTCGGCAGCGAGTCCAAGTAACGCGCCGACGCGAGCTTCGCCGTCTTCAACGTGTATTCGGCGCTCGTTCCGCCGACGACGATCGCGAGGTGATACGGCGGGCACGCCGCGGTGCCGAGCGATCGAATCTTCGCTTCGACGAACGACAGAAGGCTCTTCGGGTTGAGGAGCGCCTTCGTCTCTTGGAAGAGGTAGCTCTTGTTCGCCGAGCCGCCGCCCTTCGCCATGAAGAGGAATTTGTAAGCGTCGCCGTCGGTCGCGAAGATTTCGATTTGCGCCGGGAGGTTGTCGTTGGTGTTCGTCTCTTTGTACATGTCGATCGGCGCGAGCTGCGAGTAGCGCAGGTTCGCCGTCTGGTACGTGTCGAAGACGCCGCGCGCGATCGCCGCTTCGTCGCCGCCGCCGGTGAAGACGAGCTGGCCCTTCTTGCCCATGACGATCGCGGTGCCGGTGTCCTGGCACATCGGCAAAACACCGCCGGCCGCGATGTTTGCATTCTTCAACAAATCGAGCGCGACGAACTTGTCGTTCGACGACGCCTCGGGATCTTCGAGGATGCGCGCGAGCTGCGCGAGGTGGCCGGGCCGCAACAGATGAGCGATGTCGCGCATCGCTTCGCGCGTGAGCAGCGTGAGCGCCTCGGGCTCGACCTTCACGAACGCCTTGCCGCCGGCGTCGAACGTCGAGACGTGATCTTTCGTGAGCAGGCGGTACGGCGTTTCGTCTTTTCCGATCGGCAGGAGCTCTTGGTACGAGAAATCGGTCATGGCGCGCGAACAATAGCGCGCCTCACGGCGCGCCGGCGTCCATCGCGTCGAGGAGCGCTCGCGCTTCGCTCTGCCGGTATCCGCCGTACTGGCCGGCGGCGAACGGCGCGAGGGCGGCGCGCGCTTCGGCGTAGCGGCCGAGGCGCACGAGGCCGAGCGCGCGGTTGTAGCGCGCTTCGAGCGCGAAGCGGCCGTTCGGGTACGCGCGGAGATAGTCGTCCCAGGTGCGGAGCGCGGCGGCGGCGTCGCGCGCGACGAAGTGCGCTTGGTGGGCGCGTTGGTAGAGAGACTCTTCTTCGCTCTGGCCCGCGTCGCGCGCGGCGGACGCGGGCGTCGAAGGCGAAGGCCGCGCGCTCGGAGCGCCGCTCGCCGTCGCGCGCGGCGGCGAAAACGCCGTCGGCAGAAGCGCCGCGCCCGCGTCGAGGTCGCGCGCGTCCGAAGCGTCCGCGTCCGAAGCGTCCACGTCGACGGGCGCGACCGATCCGCTCGTCGTCGGCGCGAGCGGCGCCGGCGAGGGCGGCGCCTGCATCGTCCCCAGCGGCCCCTGCATCGTCGCCACCGGCGGCGAGCGATCGCCGCGCGACGCGATCCATTCGAGCCAACCCGCGATGCGCCCCGTCGACGCGGCCCACGCCATCGACACGACGAGCGCCGCCGCGAGCGGCGCGATGAAGAGCGCCGCGACGCGCCGCCGCTTGTGCTGCTCCGACGCGCGCAGAAGAACGCGCGCGCGCGTTCGCGCGGCGTCGTCGCTGCGTCCGTCGTGCGCGTCGCGCATCGCGCGCAGCGCGCGCTCGAGATCGCTCATCGTCGCCTCCTCTCGAGCAGCTCGCGGAGCTTCTTCTTGGCGTGGAAGACGCGCGTGCGCATCGTCGCTTCGGGCGCGCCGGTGATCTGCGCGGCCTCGGCCGCGGTGCGCTCTTCGATCTCGCAGAGGACGATCGCGACGCGCTGATCGAGCGGCAGCTCGTCGAGCGCGGCGGCGAGCTCCGCGGCGAGCTGTCGTCCGGCCGCGCCGCTCTCCGGCCCGCGCTCGTCGTTCGCCGGCTCGCGCGCGAGGCGCGTGAACGCCGCGCGCCTGCGCGCCGCCGCGCGCACGTGGTGGCGCGCGTGGTTGGCCGCGATCGAAATGAGGAACGTGCGCAGCGACGCGTCGCCGCGAAAGCCGCCGATGGCGCGCGGCAGCGCGACGAACGTGTCCTGCACCAAATCTTCTGCCACCGCTTCGTCCCCCACGAGCCGCCGCGCGAACGCGCGCACGTGCACGTGGTGCGCGTCGTACGCTTCGCCGAGCGCCGCGAGATCCCCCGCGCGCAAGCGCGCGACCACGCGCG
>Ga0100403_1003635_pt1 | contig 11338 bp, 12 predicted proteins | sample CryGeymet201501t_FD_83663 | JGI IMG/M metagenome (GOLD analysis project Ga0100403, IMG submission 83663) | Groundwater microbial communities from Crystal Geyser aquifers in Utah, USA - Crystal Geyser metaG 2015-01t | ecosystem: Environmental > Aquatic > Deep subsurface > Groundwater | place...
AAACTCGTCGCCACTCGAAGATGGCGTCGCCAATGCGTCGGTTGCCGACAAGAGGGGGACCGCCCCCGAGGCCGATATGGACGACGACACCATGCTCCTGCCTGACAAGGAATGGGTCGGCATGTTCAAGGAAGCCCTTGATGCGTCCGCCTCGTTCCAGATCGAGAAGGTCCGCACGCCGTGGAGCCGGAACTACCGCGCCTTCAACAACCGGCACATCAGCGGCTCGAAGTATGAGACCTACAAATACCGCAACCGCTCCAAGCTGTTCCGGCCAAAGACGCGCATGGCGGTCCGCAAGAACATGGCGACGACCGCGTCGGCGATGTTCTCGACCGAGGACGTGGTTTCGATCAGCGCCACGCGGACAAGCGATCCGGTTCAGGCAATGTCGGCGCGCGTCGTGCATGAAGTGCTCAACTACCGGCTCGACCGCGTCAACCCGATGTCCGGCCCGAACTGGTTCCTGACAGCCGAAGGAGCCCGGCAGGACACGCAATTGGCGGGCCGGTGCGTGTCGAAGCAATATTGGGAGATCGAGTTCGAATATTTCAATGAGTATGTCGATCAGCCCGCGCTCGACTTGAACGGGCTCCCGCTGATCGGCGAAGACGGCCAGCCGGTCTATGAACAGGCTCTGGTCACGCGCAAGAAGAAGATCAAGGACCGCCCGCAGATCATCCTGGTCCCGCCGGAACACGCCTTCATCGATCCCACGGGCGATTGGCGCGATCCGATTCAGGAAAGCGGCTTCTTTGTCGCCGGGTTCCCGACCCGCAAGGAAGACCTCGAAACCATGATCGAGGACGCCGCCGAACGATCGCCGATGGGTGGCGGCATGTGGCGCACCGACATCAACATCGCCCAGATCACCCAGGCGGCAAACTCGAACCAGAAACAGGCTGACGCGATCCGCCGGGCCCGTGACGATGGCGCCGACCGCTATCAGTCCCGCCATTCCGACCAGAAGGGCGAAACGATCTGGCTCTACGAGGTGTTCTATCGCTTCGCGGGCGTGGACTGGCATTACTGGATGCTGGGCGAGACCATCCTTCTGTCCGATCCCCGGCCGGTTGAGGAGAGCTACCCCGAGCAAAGGGGCTTGCGGCCCTATGCCAGCGGCGTGGGCGAGGTAGAGAGCCACAAGGTCTATCCGGCCGCCCCGGTCGAGACCTGGCAGCCCATGCAGCAGGAAATGAACGAACTGACCAACCTTGGGCTGGACGCGCTCAAGATGGGGATCAGCCCGATCACCAAGATCAGGCGCGGGCGCAACGTCGACTTGAAGCAGATCCAGAACCGGGGCCCGGATGCTCATGTTCTGGTCGAGGACACCGACGACGTGACGTTCGACCGGGCACCGACGCCGCCGGCGCTGATGCAGCAGTACATGAACAACCTCAATGTCGATTTTGACGAGTTGGCCGGGGTGTTCTCGAACGGGTCGGTGCAGTCCAACCGGCAGATGAACGAGACCGTCGGCGGCATGAACTTGCTGGCCGCGTCATCGAACGCCCTGACCGAGTTCGATCTTCGCGTGTTTGTCGAGACATGGGTGGAGCCCTGCCTTCGTCAGGTGGTCAACTGCATCCAGTTCTATGAGAGTGACGAAATGATCCTCGCCATCGCCGGCGAGAAAGCGGGCCTGATCGCCGGTCCGGTTCAGGAGGGCAAGGAGGGGCTGGACCGCAAGGACGCCAGCGCCGGACAGGTCTCGATTACCCAGGTCATCGAAAACCTCGACAAGCAGACGCTCACCTTGCGCGTCAATGTCGGTGTGGGCGCCATGGACAGCCGCCAGAAGCTCGAGAAGTTCATGGCCGGCACCAAGATCACCATGGAAATGATGCCGCTGCTTGAGAAGGAAGGCTATCAGCTTAAGGGCTCTGCGATGATCCAGGAGGCGTGGGGGCTGGTCGGCTACAAGGATGCGGATCGGTTCTTCACCCAGACGCCCAAGGACGAGCAGAAGCCGCCGCCGCCCGATGTCCAGAAGGAAATGGTGAAGCAGCAGGGCCGGTTGAAGGAAAAGGAAGCCGACGCGAGAACCAAGTCTCAGATCGAGCAGATCAAGGGCGCAAACAGCCGCGCAATCGCCGCCATGGAACAGGAGGCGCGCGACCGCGAACTGACGCTTGACGAGCAGCGGTTCGAGCACGAACGCCGCATGGATATGCTGGAATACCATCTTCAAGTTCAGGCTGAGGCACAGCAGCGCATCGAGCGCACCCTGAACGACATGAGCAGCCGGATGCAGCCACAGCGCGCCGGATAACACCACCAGAGGCACATGATGAGCATGTTGGACCCCGCAGCCGAGGAGCTGGCGGACAGCGAATACGCGCGCGCGCTGTTCATGGACACCTTCTACCAGACGCTCGACCACTTGAAGGACGGCGGGCCGCTCAAGGCGCTCCTAGAGGCCGCCCGCGAAGACGCAATCGTGGCCATGTCGGACCTGGTCAAGGCGGACCCGTTCAAGCCGGAAGTGATCCGCGACCTGCAATGGCGGGTCCAGCGATACGACGCCTTTTGCTCATGGATCACGACGACGATCCAGGCCGGCGAGGTCTTGCAACAGGACATGAATGACGAGCAGCGAGCCGAATACGAGGCGCTGATCCGAGGCGAAGAAGACGGAAAGGATTGATCCATGTCAAACGCCCTGAAAACCGAAGAACAGGCACCGAACGAAACCCGCGCCGAAGGCAGCCAGCCCGAGGAATCCCGCGAGCCCGACCAGCAGGGCGCGCCCGAAGGCGGCGAGGTTGAACGAGAAAGCTCCATCCCGCCGGTCCGGGTCGATAATCGTCGCAACGCCATCTACGAGAAGGCCCGCGCCGCCCGCGACCGCGAAATGGGCATTGAGGGCGAGCCCGGCGCCGAAGACCGTTCGGACGCGGGAGAGGCGCGCCAGCAGCAACAGCCGGACGCCGATGAAGCCCCGCGCGAAACCCGCCGCCGCCGCCTCAAGGTGAACGGCCAGGATTTCGAACTATCAGACGAGGAAGTCACTGCGCTCGCCCAGAAGGCGCTTGCAGCCGGTGACGTTCTCGAAAGCGCAAAGAGCATCCGTGCTCAGTTGCAGCAGAGATTGGAAGCCCTGCAAGCCGCCGAAGCCGCCAACCAAAGCGGTCGGCCGCAGCAGGATTCCCAGGCCAAGCCGAAGCCGTCAGAGGATACCAAACCGGACGACGACGAATTGGACGACATTATCGACAGCATTCAGGTCGGTAATCCAGATGAAGCGAAAGCCGCACTGGCGAAATACGGGGACCGCCTTGAGCGCCGTATTCTCGACCGGTTCGGGGACCTGGACCAGCGCATCGCCGATACCACACGGACGATCGCCGAAACCCAGGACCGTCAGCGGCAAACGCAAACCGTGCTCGAGCAATTTGAAGCCGAAAACAGCGACCTTGCCAATGACGGCATGGTCGTTCAGGCGATCGCCTACACCACAGTCCAGCGGATGCGCGAGCAGATGCAGGGGCTTGGCGTGCAGGAGGAAACCATCGAGACGCTCAAGCGCAACAACGGCTGGGACGACCAGACCGCGGTTGGCTATGCGTACCGGCACCTCCAAAGCCGTGGCTATCGACTGCCGGACCAGGCAAGCGTCTTGAAAGAAAGCGTGAATGCCGTCCGCGAACGTTTCGGTCTCAAGGCTCCCCAGCGCGAGAACAACCCCACGCCTGCGCTTGAACAGCGCGAAGCGCGCAAGCAGGCGATGGCCCCCCAACCGCGAAGGGCAAATATCGCCCCCGGACCCGCGCCTGAACCCAACATCACAGACTCGCGCCGCGATGCGGTGCGCCAGATGAAGATGGCCCGCAGGGGACGTTGATGCGCCCTTCCTGTCCCAAGAAGGAACAGGAAAATGACCGGACAAGTTTGGTCCTCCGACACGTCGGGTGGTTATCTCTACTCGGACAACCTCTCGAACTACCTTCGTTTCGAGCTCCAGCCTCGGACGAAATTCCGCAACCTCTGCGATGCAAAGGATGACGCCATCGGCCTCCACAAGGGGGATACATATCGATGGAACGTTTATTCGAGCATCGGCAACAACGGCGGCCCGCTTGGCGAGACCCAGCGGATGCCGGAAAGCTCCTTCACGATCGCCCAGCGCTCGCTGACCATCGAGGAGTTCGGCATGTCCGTGCCGTTCACCCAGAAGGTCGAGTATCTTGGCGAGCACGACGTCAAGGACGTGATCGAAAAGACGCTCAAGGACGCCGCCCGGAAGACCCTGGACCGCATGGCGGCCTACCAGTTCTTCCAGACGCCGCTTCGCGTGGCGCCGACCAGCGGAACCTCGACGACCGCAGTGACGCTGACCACCAACAGCGCCACCGCGACCACCAACAACGTTGCGATGGGCGCCGACCATGTGAAGGCCATCGTGGACATCATGAAGGAACGGAACATCCCGGCCTACGAGGGCGACGACTACGCCGCTATCTCGCACCCGACGACGCTCCGCGGCTTCAAGAACGACCTCGAGACCATCCACCAGTACACCGACACCGGCATTGCGATGATCTTTGCCGGCGAGGTGGGCCGCTACGAAAGCGTCCGGTTCATCGAGCAGAACGAATTGCCGAAAGGTCACGCCAACGACGCGGCCTTCTCCACTTCGTCGGCTTCGGCGAACTACGTCTACACCGCGACGGACGACGCCTGGAACAACGCCAAGTCCTCCTGGTGCGCGTTCTTCGGCAACGACAACGTCATCGAAGCCATCGCGGTGCCCGAAGAAATCCGGGGCAAGATCCCGAATGACTACGGACGCGATAACGGCGTGGCCTACTACTACATGGGCCAGGCCGGTCTCTGCCACACCGACGCGCTCAACGCCCGCATCGTCCTCTGGGACAGCGCGGCCTGATCGCAGGACTTGAGGGCCGCCACGCGCGGCCCTTTTCCTTTCCACACTTCGAAGAAGGACAAGACAGATGTCTTATTCTGATCCCGACCGCCGGGTGTATTCATTCGGCATCCACGACTTCGGCGCTGGCAGTGAATCGCTTTCGATCACCGGCCCGAAGGGCAAGGCTGGGACGCTTGTGGCAATCCACGCTGCCGCGACCGAGACCTTCACCAACACCACCACGTCGGCAAACATCCAGGTTGGCACCGCAGCCGATCCGGACGCCTACGCCCTGTTCGATCTTGGCACGCTTGCCGACACCGACAGCGCGTCGACCGATGACGGCACCACGGACACCGACGCCATCATCAGCGCCGATATCCCGGCCGACACCCAGGTCGAGGTGACGTTCACCGCTCCGACCGGCGGCACGCCCGCCGGCATGGCGGCGGTGACCATCATCATCGACTGGGCGCTGTAAGCCCTGCTGGTCGCCTTCGGGCGGCCGGCGCCAACCGACAAGGAGCTTTCCAATGGACAAGCGCCGATACGTTGCCCGCAACCCGCGCAATCCGAAAACCGTTAACACGGCCGAAGACGAGTGCTGCGGCAACATCGCCAAAGACGGGTTTTCCGTCTTGAGCCGGGAAGGCATGAAGCCGCCCCGTGACCGTTACTTCGAGCGACCGGCCCTTGGCCGCGGCCTCATGGACGAGAACGAGGCGTCTTTCCGGTCTTCCTATCCCTCCATCTATGACGAGGACTGACCAATGAAGAACTCCCATACTGTGACCTCGAAGGGTGCCCGTGGCACCACGCTGGTCCAGAGCACCGGTGTCGACAATTCGTCCATGGGCGACAAAAGCACCGCCACGCTCAAGAACCCCGGCTTCAAGGGGGGCGCGCACGACCTGTCCCACTCGATCGCCGGCGCCTCCTCGCGCAAGTCGTAAGGGGAGACGGCCATGAGCAACCCACGCTTTGATCCGTCCAAGGATCACGGAACAATCTCGCCCTTCTGGCATGGTGCGCAGTACCACCAGAATGGCTGCTACTACTCGCCCCAGGGCGACTTTCTGTTCCGTGACGGCGACGATCCCAGCGCGGTCTCCACTGCGGCGGGGGCTTCGGCCCCCGCCACCACCGAGACCGCCACCCAGACCAAGGCCCCGACCTCGTCGGGCTCGACCGCCCCCGTTGATCTTGCGGCATGGGCACGGGGCGAACAATCCGTTCCGTTTTTCGCCGTGAAGAAGGTGTTCGCCGCGGCTTTCCCCGACGTGAAGGTCAGAAGCGCCGCCGACATCAAGGCCGCGCTGAAAGACGCCGGGATGGTCTGACATGAACTACACCACGCTTGTTGCTGACGCCACGACGGCCGGCTCGATCAAGTATGCGATCAACTACACCCGCATCGATAGCGCCGGCATCCTGACCGACGCGCAAGCGTGGATTTACCGCAAGCTGCGCACATTCGACATGATTGCGACCGCCGATGTCTCGATTGCGAGCGGCGCCACGACCGCCGATTTCCCCGCCGACTATCTCGACCCGATGCACCTGGGCATCCCCGGCGTCGTCCCGCGCATCCAGCTCAAAGAGCAGGAGTGGTTCCGGACGTTTCTCGGGTGGGACAGTTCCGCAGTGTTGCCGGAAGGCCCGCCGACCTTCTGGACCAACATCGCCAGAGCGATCCAGTTCAACACCAAGGCCGATCAGGCTTACACCGCCAAGATGGTCTATTTCGCGCGGCCGGCAGCCCTGTCGGTCAGCAACGAGACCAACTGGCTGACCGACAAGTACCCGTCGCTGCTGCACCGCGTCTGCCTGATGTTCGCGGCCGAAGCCCGCAAGGAATACGACGCCATGGACCGGGCAGAGGCTCGAGCCATGAAGGAAATCGAGGAAATCAGGGTCGAAAGCGATCTGGCCTTGCGCGGCGTCGAACTCGACTTCAACTGGGAAGAAAACTGATGGCCAGCTATAGCACCAACCTCCTGCTGTCCCTCCTGGCCGTTGGCGAAAGCGGCGTGCATGGTTTCGCCAACTGGGGCGAGGCCGCAAACTCCAACTACGAGTTTCTGGAAGACACGGTTTCCGAAGCCGCCGACATCCCGCTTGCGGGAACCAATGTCACGCTGACCGCAGCCCAGGAGCGCGCGCTTTACCGCAATCTGTCCGGGACGCTGTCGGCCAACGTCGAAGTCAGAACCAACGATCGCAAGGGCTTCTGGTTCGTCAACAACGGCACGTCCGGCGCCTACACGGTCACGGTGAAGCCGACCAGCGGGTCCGGCGTCGTCGTCCAGCAAAGCACAAGAGCTATTCTGTATTGCGACGGCACCAACATCGTTAACCTGTCGAGCGCGGTGGATATCGACAGCGGGTCTATCGACGGCACCCCGATTGGCGGAACCACTCCGTCGACCGGCGCGTTCACCACGCTGACGGCTAACGGCGTCCTGACCGTCAACAGCGGGTCTTCGGTTTGGGCCAATCTCGGCGCGTCTTCGGTCGCGTCCTCCTACATGACGCTCAACCGCAGCACCACGCTTGGAGGCGTTCTTGGGTACATCGGCACTGATGGAGGAGCCGCCATCGGCGGCGGTACTGGCACAGGTCTCGCTGTTCGTTCCGAGGCCGACCTGATCCTTGCTTCCGGGGCTGCGGAGGCAGTGCGTATCAATTCCAGCCAGCAAGTTGGTATCGGGACAGACCCTTCCGCAAAACTCCACGTCTATTCTGGCGCGACGGATGAAGTTACCCGTTTCGAGGGAACAGGATCGCCCTACATTTCCATTTACGATAGTGGATCGCGTGCCGGTTACCTTCTCGCGACGTCATCCGAAATGACAATTGGCGGGGATGCGGGGCCAGTGACGGTTGCTGCTGCCGGGGCCGTGTATCTGTTAGCAAACGGCGCTACACGCATGGCTGTCGATACATCTGGCCGGGTCACCATGCCTTACCAACCAGCGTTCTACGCCTACAAATCCGGAGCAGCCCAGAACGCCACTGGCGTCGTCGAGTTCGCTAATGTCAAGACCAACATCGGCTCCTGCTACAATAGCGGCACCTACCGCTTCACCGCGCCTGTAGCCGGGACTTACTATTTCTTCGCCAATTGGTTTGCGGATCTTCCCGCTGCAAATGATTATGCGTACTGCGCATTTTACAAGAACGGCGCGAACACAAATATTTATTCCCATACTCCCTCCACTGCTGCTGGGCTGGCCTATATTCGTGTACCGGCATCGGCAACCCTAACCCTCGCTGCCGGTGATTACGTTGATTTTCGTCTTGTCGGTGTCAACGGAACGGCGGGTGTCTACGGCGGTTCCTACTCCGAGTTCGGCGGCTGGCTCATCGGTTAAAGGATCACACTCATGTCCATCACCCGCACCCCGGCCAAAGACCTCGCCATCGCCCGCTTCGCGGCCGATCCGGAAGACTGGCTGGCCAATGCTCTGGCCACCGTCTGCGGCGGCGACGAGGCCAAACTCCAGACCCTCTATGACGAGCGCGCCGAAGCCCAGCGTGACGAGGACGGCCACGACGATTGGGCGGCCTATGAAGCGAGCGGACTTCCGACCGCAGCGGAAAGCCAACCTCCCCTTCCCACCATCCCGCAAGGCCCCCGCACCATCCACCCCGCATGGCTCCGTCTGGCCCTGATCGAGATCGACAAGCTCGACGCCGTCAATGCCGCCGTGGCCCAGCAGGGCGCGGTCAAGGTCGCTCTGTGGGAATACGCCACCACCATCGCCGAGAACGATGTCGACGTGAGCGCCATCGCCACGGCGCTCTCCATCGACCTCGCCGCGCTTTTCGACCGCGGCTACGCCATTCGCGACGCAAGGCAGGGCTGACACCATGTCGTTCTACCCCGTCATTGTCCCGCCTGGCGTCGTCAAGGTGGACAGTGACTATGCCGCGTCCGGCCGATGGATCGACGCCGACAAAATGCGCTTTGTGCGCGGAATGCCCGAGAAGGTCGGCGGGGTTCAAAAGCTGGTTTCCAGTTCCTTTACCGGCATCGCGCGAGGCGCAAAGGCGTGGAACACCTATTCCGGCGTTCAGTGCCTGGTGTTCGGCACGGCCTGCAATCTCTACATCTTGCGACAGGGGACCATTTCCGAAATCACACCCTACCGGATCGACGCCACCGGGCTCTCGCTCACCGACCCTTTCGATACGACCAGCGGATCGGCGATCGTCACCGTGACCGATGTTGGCCATGGAATAGACGCGGCAGGCGTCGATGTGGTCTTCTCCGGCGCTTCTGCGGTCGGCGGGATCACCATCGACGGCGAGTATGCCGTGACCGAGGTGGTTGACGACGACACCTACACGATCACCCACACCTCCAACGCCACGTCGACCGCGACCGGCGGCGGATCGGTCACGGCTTCCTATGAGCTCAACTGCGGCAATGTCGACCCGTCCTATCTGTTGGGCTGGGGCGTGGGCCTCTGGGGAGAGGGCTATTGGGGAACCGATGTCACCCTTTCCAGCGCCATTATCTCGGAGCCGATGTGTTGGAGCCTTGACGCCTATGGCGAGGACCTGATCGTCAACCCGCTCAACGGCGGGGTCTACCTCTATGACAGTTCCGCGGGCGTCGGCCGCCCATCCCGGATCACCAATTCCCCCAGCCAGGCGCGGTTTACCTTTGTCACGCCAGAGCGCTACATCATGGCGCTGGGCTGCACCAACACCAGTGGTTCTGTCGACAACATGACGGTCCGCTGGCCCGACATCCTCGACAACACCGATTGGACCCCCTCAAGCACAAACACCGCCAACGAGCGCAAGCTGCAAGGCGGGACGCGGCTGGTGGCCGGAACGGCCCTGACAGACGGCTTGAGCCTCGTGTGGTCGGATTCCTCGCTGTTCGTGTTCCAGTTCACTGGCTCTGGCGAAGTCTATGCCAGCCGCAAGATCGCCGGCGATTGCGGGCTGGTCGGCCCGCAAGCATGGGCGACGGCCAATGGCATTGCGGCTTGGATGGGCGACGGCGATTTCTGGATGTACACCGGCTATGTCCAGCGCATCCCCAATGCCGAAGACATCAGCGCCTGGGTCTACGACAACGTCAACATCGATCAGATTTTCAAATCGGTCGCCTTCTACAATCCGCTGTTCAACGAAATCTGGTTCCTGTTCCCGTCCGGGGTGTCAACCGAACCGGACAAATACGTCATGGTGAACCTCGATAATTATGCCTGGGCCAATGGCACATGGGAGCGCAGCGCGCACGCGCAGTTCACCACCGGAGAGCGTCGGCCGGTATTGTTCGGCACCAACGGCTACATCTACGTGCACGACGTCCGCAGCAATCCGGACGAAGATTCGAGCGCCATGTCGGCGCATATCGAACTGGGGCCGACTGACATTCAAGCCGGCAACGTCTCTGTCGACATATTCGGCTTCGTCCCCGACTTCCAGCAGCAGTCAGGCGATTTGAGCGTCTACCTCTATGGTCGCGATCACCCGCGCGACAGCGATTTCATGAGCGAAACGCTGACCGTGGCGGAAACCGACACGCTTGTAGACGCCAGGGTCGCCGGCCGCCAGTTCGGCTTGAAGATCACGTCCAACACCCTGGGAGGCGCGTTCAGGCTCGGCAAGTTCGGCCTCGAGGTGAGCGGGGCAGGGACCAAGAGAGGCAGCCAATGAGGAAAATTGTGCTTGGGCAACCATCCTTCCCGATTGCCACAGCCTCACAAGAAGTCAAATGGCTGGCAGAAGGGTTGGCCGAGGTGCAGCGGGCCAGCCACGATCAGATCACGGAAGAAATCGCCGACGCCTACACTCTGTCGAACGTGACCGAAACCCGCACCCTCAACGTCTCAACCGCCACCACCGCAGATATCGCCAATGTGCTTGCAACCCTGTTGCTGGACATGAAAAACCGCGGCGTCAAGCGAGGATAAAAGCATGGCAACCACGACCAGCAGCGCCACCAACATCCCGAGCTATATCGAGGATCCGGTCAAGAAGTCCCTGACCGGGATCGATGACTGGTTGAACAGCGACCAGAACTACGTCTACGGCTCCAAGCCGGGCGAGAGCCTGTACACCGGCCTTTCCGACCAGCAGAAGAAGTCGATTGGGAACATCGATTGGTTGGCCAACCAAGACCTCGACCAGATGTTCAATCTCAACGAGGCCACGAGCCTCTGGCGGCAATTCGCAAATACCGGCCCGGCGATGATCGAGGGAGATTTTTCGGGCGGTTCGGTCTCGCTTCCGAATTTCAACTACGAAGTGGGCCCCGGCGGCGGCGCCAACACCATGTCCGCGGTCGGAGGCATTGATACCTCCGGGATCAAAGGCGGCGGCGTTGCCGGGCAGATCGACGTCAACCGCTACGGCCAACAGACGACACCCGTATCGACGGAACGGCTTGTTGACCAAAACGGGTTTCTCGGATCGATCAAGGACTACATCGATCCCTATCTT
>Ga0100403_1003637_pt1 | contig 11336 bp, 10 predicted proteins | sample CryGeymet201501t_FD_83663 | JGI IMG/M metagenome (GOLD analysis project Ga0100403, IMG submission 83663) | Groundwater microbial communities from Crystal Geyser aquifers in Utah, USA - Crystal Geyser metaG 2015-01t | ecosystem: Environmental > Aquatic > Deep subsurface > Groundwater | place...
GCCGGTGAATGCGATCTCGCCGAGGCGTGCGACGGCACGAACCTCACGTGCCCGGCCGACGCGAAGAAACCGAACGGAACGATGTGCAGCGCGGGCGTGTGCGCGAGCGGTGCGTGCACGGCGGCGCCGCCCGACGCGGGAGCGCCCGCGGACGCGGGCGCGGTGGACGCCGGTGCGCCGCCGCCCGAGGCCGGGAGCTCGAGCGGCTGCAGCACCGGCGCGCAAGACGCGGACGTGGCCACACCGCTCGCGTTGCTGTTCGGCCTGGGAGCGGCGTTCGCGTCGCGGCGGCGGCGGTCCGCGTCGCGATGAGAGCGGCGCTCCTGGTCCTCGCCGTGACGCTCGTTGCGCTGCCAGTCGCGGCGCAACCAGCGTCGGGCAGCGATCCGGTCGCCGCCTCGCTGCAGAAGTTCGAAGAGGGACGCAAGGCATTCGACGAGAAGCGCTACCTCGACGCGCTCGGCGCGTTCCAAGCGAGCTACGCGCTGCAGCCGAGCCCGAACTCTCGCCTCTACATGGCGCGCTGTTACGTGGAGGTCGGGCGGGTCGCCAGCGCGTACGTCAGCTATCGGCTCGCGGCGCGCGAGGCACAGGACCGGCTCGCGGCGACCGGTGAGAAGCGATTCGCGCTGACGCGGGACGCGGCGACCTCGGAAGGCGCGGAGATCGAATCGCGCGTGCCGCGCCTCACGCTCGCGGTTCCCGGTGGCGTGCCGGACGATTTCGTCGTGAAGCAAAACGGCAGCCCCGTCGCGCGTGCCGCTTGGGGCGGGGCGGTCGAAACCGATCCCGGCCACGTCGTGATCGAGGCGACCGGCCATCGCATCGCGCCGTTCCGCGTCGAGCTCGACATCAAGGAAGGAGATCAGCGCCGCGTCGAGGTCGTCGCGCAGCGCGTGCCGACCGCGTACCTCGTGCTGCGTTTTCGTGCGCGACCTGCCGGGCTCTCGGTCGCGATCGACGGAGCGCCCGTCGACGCGCGAAGCGTCGACGCGCGGCAGGAGGTCGACGTCGGCGATCACAGCGTCGTCGTGCAAGCGCCGCGTTACCTGCCGTTTCGCTGGACGAAGCGCCTCGTCGACGGGCAGACCAAAGCAGTTACCGTCGACCTTCGTCCCGACGCGAAGCTCGCGCCCGCGAAGGGCACCGCACCCTGGCTCTTCTACAGCGCAGGCGGGGCTTCGCTCGTCACGCTCGGCGTGGGCGCGGGGATCGCCTACCGCGCCAACCAGCTGTCGGTCGCCGAGCAAGGCAAGAACCCGTTCGCGCGCGATCCCGTGGTGAGGGATACCATTCGAAGCGAGCAGACTGCCGCGAACGTTCTCTTCGTCGCGGGCGCGGTCTTCGCGGCGGGAGCCGGCGTCCTCGCGTTCACGACGACGTGGAACCGTCCGAGGGACTCCGTCGCGCTCGTGCCGTGGGCGACGCCGTCGGGCGGCGGCGTCGGTGCGCGCGGGAGCTTTTGAGGTGAGCGCGCTTCGACGTTCGCTCGCCGCGGGGGCGGCGCTCGCCGCGATCGGCTGCACGTTCGGCGGCCTCGCGGACTATGACATTCCGGCGTGCAACCCCGACGTCCTGCTCGACGCCGACGGCTGCAACTCGCTCAACCCAACGGCGTTCTCGTGCGTCGTTTATCAATGCGACCGCGCGACGCGGCGCTGCGTGCGCAGCGTGCTCGATCGCGATCGCGACGGCGATCCGGATTTGCGATGCGGAGGGCACGACTGCAAAGACGACGATCCGAAGATCTCGTCCTTGCAACACGAAACCTGCAACGGAGTCGACGACAACTGCAACGGGCAGATCGACGAAGGGCTGCTCGTCGCGTCGCCGACGCGAACGTCGCTCGCGCCCACGCTCGCGATCGCGGGCGACACGAGCATCGTCGGCGGGACCGACACGTTCGCCGCCGTCACCGCTCGCAGCGCGACGTCGTCCGCGACGTGCGTGGAGGTCATCGCCGATCCCGCGGGACCGCAGAACGTGGACAAGGCCACGGGGTGCTCGTTCCTGGGGATGGAGCCGACGCTGTCTCCGCGCCAACCCTTCGCGGGGAAGGTCGGGCTCACGCTCGGTATGGTCGCCGTCGCCACGGGGAGCTGCACGCGAGGCGTAGACGTCGTGTTCCGCAACGGGACCGGTGGCGCCGCGAAGCTGCCGGCGTGCGAGCCGAACGCGAGCCTGCCGAGCTTCGCGACCTACGCGGACGCGAAGTCGGTCGCCGTGGCGTATCTCGACGCGCCGCTCTCGGCGCGGAGCGATCCGGCGCACGATTGCGTCACCGCGACGCCGGCGGCGCTGAAGCTCCGATGGGTGGAGAACGCGAACGTCGCGAACGCGTCGCTCGGAGATCAAGCGGTGCTGACGCCGGCGAGCCCGTCTCTCCGTCCGGCCGCGCTCGTCGCGTTGCCCTTGCAGACGTCCAAGCAGTGGGTGCTCGCGGCGGCTCCCGACACGATCGGCGTGAGCCTGTGGGCGCTCGGGCCGCCGCCGGTCGCGGGAGGCGCCGGCACGGTCGTGCCGATGGCGACGATCGCCGAGCTCGCCGACGCGCGCGCCGCGTCGATCGCGCTCGGCAACGGCGCGGTCGGAATCGCCGCGGAGCTCGGGTGCGCGCCCGCGCAAGGCATCGCCTTCGCGGTGGCGGCGCTCGATCCGACGGGGCCGAGCGTGCAAGCGTTCACCGTCACGCGGGTGGTCGAGAAGGGCGCGCCGCTCGCGACGGCACCGTCGATCGCCTGGAACGCGAAGTACGGCGAGTGGTGGGTCACCTGGATCGCGAGCGAGTGGGCGACGAGCGTCGCGCGCCTTCGACGGCTGGCGCCGGACGGCTCGCCGATCCTCGATGCGCTCGATGTGTGCCACGACGCGATGCTCGCGTCGCCGACCAGCGCGAGCTCGGTCGCGGCGTTGTCGGCGGCGCGGAACGCGTTCGAAGACGTCGCCATCGGGTGCGGGCCGTAGCGCGCGGGCGCGAGGCTGTGCTTCGATACGGAGCGACCATGCGCAGCGTGATCCTCGCCACGCCGACGCGTCACGCGGGCGACGAGTCCGCGCCGACGCTCGCGAGCGAGCGCTCTACCGAGCACGCGCGCCTGCGCGAGATCGCGAGCCGCTTCGGCGCGAAGGTCGAATGGCTCGCCGACGGATCCATCGTCGTGGCGACCGACTGCATCGCGACGCCCGCGACGGGCGCCGAGATCGCCCGCTGCGCGCTCGCGATGCGCGAGGCGCTCCCGGGCGCGCGCCTGGCCGCGGCGCTCGGCGATCCCGGCGAAGCGGTCGGTCTCGCCTACGATCTCCTCAAGCGCTCTGCGTCGACTACGGGCGACATTCGCCTTCACGAGTCGGTCCGAAGGCTGCTCGAGAATCTCCGCGGCTCGCGCTTCGCTCTGAGCGTCGACCAGTGGGGGCACGTCCTTGCCGGCGAGCGCGACGCGGAGCAAGCGCTCCCTCCGGTCATCGCCGGCCGTTACAAGGTCAAGCGCGAGCTCGGTCGTGGCGGGATGGGCGCGGTCTTCCTCGTCGAGCACGCGCACACGGGCGAGCAGCACGCGCTCAAGATCCTCCACGCACACGCGGGCCTCGACGCGCGCGCGCTCGAGAGGTTCAAGCGCGAGGCGCGCGCGCCGGCGCGCATCAGGAGCGATCACGTCGTGAAGATCACCGACGCCGACGTCGCGCCGGAGCTCGGCGGCGCGCCGTTCCTGGTAATGGAGCTGCTCGAAGGGGCCGACCTGGAAAAGCGCGTCGAACGCGCTGGGCGCCTCACGCCGGAGGTCGTGACGGAGATCTTCGCGCAGATCGCGCGCGCGCTCGAGAAGGCTCACGCGCTCGGCATCGTGCATCGCGATCTGAAGCCGGAGAACATCTTCATGCACCGGCGCGAAGACGGCACCGAGATCGTGAAGGTGCTCGATTTCGGCATCTCGAAGATCGTCGAATCGGGGGCGGGCGACATCGCAAAAGCGGGGCTCACCGGCGCGGACGCCGTGCTCGGGACGCCGCTCTACATGTCGCCGGAGCAGGCGCGCGGACAGAACGCGCGCATCGGGCCCGCGACGGACGTGTGGGCGCTCGGTCTCATCGCGGTCAGGCTGCTCAGCGCCGAGACGTATTGGCGTGCCAACACCATCGCGGAGCTCATGGCGCAGATTCTCAGCGAGCCGCTCTACGCGCCGTCGACGCGCTGGCCGCATTTGTCGCGCGCGTTCGATGCGTGGTTCCTACGATCGTGCGATCGCGAGCCCGCGGCGCGTTGGCCCTCGGTGAGCGAGCAGGCGGCCGCGCTCGGTCGCGCGCTCGCGATGCCGCTCTCGTCGGGCGACTGGGCAGGGGACGCGCGTGCGGTGATCCCGGAGCGACGCGCGAGCAGGGCAGCTGCCGGCGTGCAGCCATCGCCGGCGGTCTCGGTTGCGGCTGGAACGACCGACGCCGCCTTGTCGCAATCGCATGCTGCGCGAACGGCGAGCGCGCCGCTCGGACGTCGCGCGGTTGCGCTGGGGGCGGTCGGCGCGGTGCTCGTCGCGGCAGTCGTCGGCTGGCGCGTCGCGCGTTCGTGGACGCACGAGGACGCCGGACCGGCGATCACCGTAGACGCGGCCGCTTCGGTGCCGTCTGCCGCGACGTCATCGCTCGTCACCACGATCACGGCGCAATCGGGGGAGCCTCCGGCTGCAGCGTCGAGCGCGCCGACGCCATCCGTGACGCCATCCGCGGTGCCGAGCGCGCGCCGCGCCGTCGCCGCGCCGCCGCCTTCGTCCACGCCGAGCGTGGCGCCTTCGGCAGTGCCGAAGCCCGCTGCAACGGCCACCGCGACGACGACGACGACCGGGCGCTACCAACCCGCGGCGCCCTGATCTCCGCCGCTACTCCACCTTCAGAATCGCGAGGAACGCCTTCTGCGGGATCTCCACGCTCCCGACCTGCTTCATCCGCTTCTTCCCCTCTTTCTGCTTCTCGAGGAGCTTCCGCTTTCGCGAGATGTCGCCGCCGTAGCATTTCGCGGTCACGTCTTTGCGCAGCGCGCGCACCGTCTCGCGCGCGATGATCTTGCCGCCGATCGCCGCCTGGATCGCGACCTCGTACTGCTGCTGCGGCACGAACTCCTTGAGCTTCTCCGCGAGCGCGCGCCCGCGCGCGTGCGCCTTCTCGCGGTGCACGATGATCGACAGCGCGTCGAGCGGATCGCCGTTCACCAAGATGTCGACCTTCACGAGGTTGTCCTCGCGGTACCCGGTGATCTCGTAGTCCATCGACGCGTACCCGCGCGACACGCTCTTCAGCTTGTCGTGGAAGTCGAAGAGCACCTCGCCGAACGGAAGCTCGTACGTGATGATCACGCGATCGCTCGACGCGTACTGCATCCCTTTCTGGATGCCGCGCTTCTCCTGGCAAAGCGCCAAGACCGCGCCGACGTGCTCGGCCGGGACGTGAATCGACATCTTCACGATCGGCTCTTCGATCCGATCGATGTACTGCGGGTTCGGCAGCTTCGCCGGGTTCTCGACGCGGACCATCGAGCCGTCCGTCTTGTAGACGTTGTAGACGACGCTCGGCGCGGTCGTGATGAGGTCGAGGTTGAACTCGCGCTCGAGGCGCTCCTGGATGATCTCCATGTGGAGCAGCCCCAAGAAGCCGCAGCGAAATCCGAATCCCAAGGCTTCGCTCGAATCCGGCTCGAACGAGAACGCCGCGTCGTTCAGGTGAAGCTTCTCCATCGCGTCGCGGAGCGACGGATAGTCCGCCGAATCGGTCGGGAAGATCCCGGCGAACACCATCGGCTTCACTTCTTTGAAGCCGGGGAGCGGATCGTTCGTCGGCCCGATGTGGTGCGGACCTTTCGACGGCATCGACGACGCGTGCGTCACCGTGTCGCCGACGTTTGTATCATGCACGCTCTTGATGTTCGCCGCGAGAAAGCCGACCTCGCCCGGACCGATCTCGTCGAGCGGAACCGCGAACGGCTGGAACGACCCGAGCTCGGTCACCTCGTAGTCCGTCTTGGTCGCGAAGAAGCGGATCTTGTCGCCGCGCTTCAGCGTGCCGTCGACGACGCGGACCATCACGACCGCGCCGCGGTAGCTGTCGTACCAAGTGTCGAAGATGAGCGCGCGGAGCGGAGCGCTCTCTTTCCCCTTCGGCGGCGGAACCTTCTGGACGATCTGCTCCAGAATCTCCGGCACGCCGACGCCCGTCTTTCCGCTGCACGGGATCGCGTCGCTGCAATCGAGGCCGACGACTTGTTCGATCTGCTCTTTCGTCTTCTCGACGTCGCTCGACGGGAGATCGACCTTGTTGAGCACCGGCAGGATTTCGAGGCCCTGATCGATCGCGAGGTAGACGTTCGCGAGCGTCTGCGCTTCGACGCCTTGCGTGGAGTCGACGACGAGGATCGCGCCTTCGCACGCGCTGAGAGACCGCGAGACCTCGTAGTTGAAGTCCACGTGCCCGGGCGTATCGATCAAGTTGAGCTGGTACGTCTCGCCGTCTTTCGCTTTGAACGACAGCCGGACGTTCTGCGCTTTGATCGTGATCCCGCGCTCGCGCTCGATGTCCATCTTGTCGAGGAACTGCGCGCGCGCTTCACGCGCGGTGACCGCGCCGGTGACTTCGAGGATGCGATCGGCGAGCGTCGACTTTCCGTGGTCGATGTGCGCGATGATCGAAAAATTGCGGATCTTGGACTGCGGCGTCGGCATCGAGATGAAAGCTGGGGGCGAGGGGGGAGGCGGAATCTACTTCTTCGCGGCGGCGGCTGCCGCATCCGTCGGAGCGGGCGGCGCGGAAAGCTCGGCAGGTGATAGCGCGAGCTGGCCGGGAAGCAGGTGCGCGTATTGACGGAGGACGAGATCGATCCCCTCGCGGATGTAGACGGCCACGGGCACTTTGGTGCGCTCGTGCAGGACCTTGAGCCTCTCGTTCTGCTCGTGGGTCACGTAGATCGTCGTCGACAGCTTCTTTCGAGACATGCGCCGCCTTTGGGAGCGAAAACGTGACGTACACTACGTGAACATACGTGCCTCTTCAAGGACACCCTTGACGCTTGACCCGGCGCGCACGAGCGATGACCATGTCGGCAGAACTCGAACCCATGAACAAGCTTCGATCTTCGACGGGGGCCCCAGTCGCAACGACACTCATTGCGGCTCTTGCGCTGGCGCTCGCCCCTCTTGCTTGCAGCGGCAGTGAGACGGCGACGACCGCAGGCGGCGCGAAGGCGGCGCAGGCCAAGCGCGTCGAGACCATCGAGCACGAGACCTGCGACGACAAGAGCAACCGTGTCGAGGCGCTCGACTCGAACAACGACAACAAGCCGGACATCAAGCGCGTCTACGACAAGAAGAGCGGCGCGGAGCTGTGCCGCATCGTCGATTTGAACCACGACGGCCGCCCCGATCTCTACGAGTACTTCGAGGCGAACGGCGCCGTGCGGCGGCGCGAGTACGCGTACGACGACAGCGGGTCGGTGAACGCGATCGAATACTACGAAGGCGGCAAGCTCGTTCGGCGCGAGTACGACACGACCGGGCAGCACCGCATCGATACGTGGGACTACTTCGATCCGAACAAGCCGCCGAACCCGAAGACGGGGAGGCCGGTGCCGGTTCGGCGCGAGCGCGACACGAACGGCGACGGGCGCGTCGATCAGTGGTGGGTCTGGGACGGCGAGAAGATCACGATCACGATGGACAAGACGGGCGACGGGCGGCCCGATCCGGAGAACACGATCGTCCTCAACGACAACGACGCCGGCTCGGGCTCGAGCGACAACACGCCGCCGCCGAGCGGAGGCGACGAAGCGGGCGCGCCGGCGGCGAGCGACGCGGGCGCTCCTGCACCCGCGGCGAGCGACGCGGGCGCGCCGAAGGACGGAGGGAAGCCGTGAGCGTGGCGAGGACGATCGGGCTCGGTGTGCTCGCGGTGTGCGCCTTCGGCGCGGCGGTCGCGTGCGGCTCGAAAGATCAGAATCCGCCGCCGAAGTCGGCGTCGACGGCGCCGGGCGGGTCGAAGGACTTCAACAAGTGGCCGAAGGACGACAAGTCGCTCTGCCACTCGCAGATGGGCTGGCGCGACAAGCCGGAGCTCGAGGTGCAGGAGACCGTGGGGCCGGGCTCGATCAAGCCGAACGTGCGGCGCGTCTATCGCTGGGTGGGCGAGCGCGAGAACCGCAAGAAGCTCCTCGTCTGCCGCGAAATCGACACGAACCTCGACGGCATCAAGGACGTCGTTCGCCTCTTCGACGACAAGAAGGGCGAGGCGAAGCACGAAGAGGCCGACACCGACTACGACGGCATCATCGACGTGAAGGTCGACTTCGTCGCGGGGCGCATCGCGCGCGAAGAGATCGACACGCGCCACGCGAGCACGCCGGCGATGTGGAAGCCGGACGTGTGGAAGTTCTACGTCGACGGGCAGCTGTCGCGCATTCGACGCAACACGCACTGCGCGAACGGAAAAGCGGACACGTGGGAGATTTACCGCGGCGGTCAGCTCGAACGCATCGGCAACGACTCGACGTGCGACGGTCACGTCGATCGGTGGGACCGCGACACCGAGCGGATCTTGGCGCTCGAGGATCAGCAGAAGCAGGCGCAGGCCGAAGCGGGGCCGCCGCAGCCGGTGACGGTCGGGTTGCCGGACGGCGGCGCGGACGGCGGGAAAAAGAAGAAGTAGAGGTCCCGGCGCTTTGCGCGTCGGGATGACAGGCGACTACGGCTTCGACGTGCCTTCGCGGCCGTAGACGTCTTCGAGGCGGACGACGTCGTCGAGCTCTGGGGTCGAGACCTCGAGGACGTCGACGTCGGTCACCGCGATCATGCGGTGAATCGTCTTCGGCGTGCAGTGGAACGTGTCGCGGACGTTCATGCGGATCGTCTTCATGTCCGCGCCCTGGCCGACCTCGAGATCCATCGTCCCGCTCTGCACGAAGAAGGTCTCGTCCTTCTTGTTGTGGTACTGCCGCGAGAGCTTTTGGCCGGCGGCGATGTGCAGCACTTTCCCGACGTAGCGGTCGGTCTCCGCCCAAACGAGCTCGTATCCCCAAGGTTTGTCGACGCGTCTCATTCGGGCGAAGAAATAGGATAAGCGTGACTCGATGGCTACTGACCGTCTTCAGAAAATTCTCGCGCGCGCGGGCGTCGCGTCGCGGCGCGCGGCCGAGGAGCTCATCTCGAGCGGGCGCGTGCGCGTGAACGGGCGCGTCGTGAGCGAGCTCGGCGCGAAGGCGGACGCGCGCAACGACAAGATCGAGGTCGACGGCAAGCGCATCGTGAGCGAGCAGCCGGTGTACGTCGTCTTGCACAAGCCGCGCGGCGTCGTGTCGACGATGAGCGATCCGGAGGGGCGGCCGACGGTGCGCGAGCTCATCGCGGACGTCGGGGCGCGCGTCTATCCGATCGGGCGCCTCGACTTCGCGACGAGCGGCGTGCTCCTCGTGACGAACGAAGGCGCGTTCGCCGATGGCCTCATGCACCCGCGACGCGCGGTGCCGAAGACGTACGTGTTGAAGGTGAAAGGCACGATGGAGGAGCGCGACGTCGAGCGGTGGCGGCGCGGCGTGAAGCTCGAAGACGGGATGACGCTGCCCGCGGAGGCTTCGCTGATCCGGCACGAAGAAGACAAGACGTGGCTCGAGCTGACGATCCGCGAGGGGCGCAACCAACAAATTCGGCGCATGGGCGACGCGACGGGGTTCCGCGTGATGCGCCTCGCGCGGACGGCGTTCGCGGGGATCACGAGCGAGGGGCTCCGGCCGGGGCAGTGGCGGCACCTGACGCGCGACGAGCTCGTGGCGCTGAAGCAGCAGTTCGGCGTGCCCCAGCGCGTTCCAGGCGGCGTCGCGCACGCGCGGCCGCAGGGAAAATTGCACGGTCACGCGCATCCGCACCGCGGCGCCGCGCGGCCGAAGGGGCGGCGCTGACGCGAAGGAAGGGCGGCGCTGACGCGAGGGAAGGGCGGCGCTGACGCGAGGGCGCGACGCGCACCCAAGACGCGGCGCGCGCGGCGTGTCGGACGCGGCGAGGTGATCCGATGAAGAAGATCGTCGTCGCGCTCGCTGCCGCCGTCGCTGTCGCTGGTGCCGTCTTCGTTCCGCGCGCGGAGGCGTGCGGGCCGATCGTTCGGCGCGAGACCGATCCGCGCGCGATGGGGCTCGCGAAGGCCGAGCGCGCGCTCGAGCAGGGGCAGTTCGCGGCGGCGGCGCTCAACGTGACGCAGGCGTTTCCGGCGATTCGGAGCGCGCAGCCCGGGACCGATCCGCTGACGTCTCGCGCGCTCCGCGTGATGGCGCTCGCGGTCGTGCGCGCCGACGGCGCGATCACGCTCGGCACCGATTGGCGCGGCGCGACCGGCGCGCAGCGCGCGCAGAACCTCGAGTGGTCGGCGAACGCGCTGCGGGCGATCGTGACCGCGCGTCCGGCGGATCCGTCCGCGCAGGGCGATCTCGGCGAGGAGCTCGCGAAGATTCCGAAGTCGCACGCCGAGGCGCTCGGGATTCTGAACGGGCTCGCGCAGAAGGATTTGCTCGGGAGCGCGCACGCGTACGCGGCGCTCGCGCGGCTGCGCGCGGCGGCGGGCGACAAACCGGGGCGCGACGCGGCGGTCGCAAAGTGCCAAGCGATGACGCAGACGCAGAGCATCTGCGCGGTGCCGAACAGCTGATGCGCGCGGCGGCGATCGCTGTCTTCGTGATCGTCGTACTCGCGCTGGCGAGCTGCAAGAAGAAGCCGAAGGCCGACGTCGCGACCGCGCCGGTCACCGTGATCGCCGCGCGCGGCGACGCGGAGCGCGGCAAGGAGCTCGTGGCCCATTTCGAGTGCAACCGCTGCCACGACGCGACCGGCTTCGACGCGGCGCCGATCGAGAAGCACTGCGTGCACTGCCACCAGGAGATCCTGGCCGGCACGTACGACGCACCTAAGCCGACGCTCGAGAAGTGGAAGAAGATCATCGTCGACTTGCGCGAGGCGCCGTCGCTCGCGTCGACCGGCGCGCGCTTTCGGCGCGCGTGGATCGAAGGCTTCTTGCTGAAGCCGCGTGATCTGCGGCCGCACATGTCGGCGACGATGCCGCGTCTTCAGATCACCGCAGCGGAGGCGAGGGACATCGCGACGTACCTCGCGCCCGACGACGAAGCGCCGACGGCGTTCGCCGAAGCGGACGTCGAGCGCGGTCGAGCGCTCTTCGCGCAGAAGTCGTGCACGACGTGCCACGCGTTCTCGGGCACGCCGCCGGTGGCGAGCGCGTCGTTGCGCACATGCAAAAGCGGATGCCCTTGCCCGCCGCGCGACGACGCGGCGTCGTCCGCGCGATACGCGATGACGAAGAGGACGCGC